>Ga0208916_10000811_pt1 | contig 14128 bp, 21 predicted proteins | sample DEB19_08_DNA_5_FD_184523 | JGI IMG/M metagenome (GOLD analysis project Ga0208916, IMG submission 184523) | Aqueous microbial communities from the Delaware River and Bay under freshwater to marine salinity gradient to study organic matter... | ecosystem: Environmental > Aquatic > Marine >... | reverse complement strand
CAGAGAACTCTGTTTGGTTCTACGATTTACCGAAAGACTTGCGGTTTATGGTTCACCGATCAGGGTTAAGTAAGTATATAAAGCCAAAGGAGGTACAGCATGGGTAAGTCAGTAAAAAGCGCAATGAAATACGAAAGAACACCGGTAAGGAAAGATTACGCGCGATCAACTAGAGAGCTTGTTAGGCAAAGCGATCTATTAAACAAGGGCTGGTTTATATGGCTGCTGGTTGGCGCGCTGATTGTGGGATCATACTGGATAGCAATTAAATCAATTTATATAATAGTAGGAGGTCTGTAATGGCTAAGAAAATATTAATTGTAATCGGAGTGATAGTTGCGATCTCACTCGTAGCATCGCTAGTAGAAACACTGGTGATGCAAAGTCAGACGCAGGTTACAAGCACAGCAAGAGATAACACATTTAAGAATGCGTTTATTAGTGGATGTAAGAGCGAAGCAGTCAAGACAATAACAGAAGCGGAAGCAATCAGCTACTGCAATTGTTGCTACGATAAACTACTGGCTCTATACCCAGACCTTAGCACTAACGAAGAACGAATGGATCGCGTAATAGCGGAAGGCTTTACCTCTACCGAAACCGATGCGGTTGTGGTTTGCCTACCAGAAAGTATGAGGCAATAAGATGGCAGGCACGAAACTTGGCGGTATTAAAGCCAAAGAAACTAATAAAAAAAAGTATGGTGACGACTTTTACAAAAAGATTGGTGCGATGGGTGGCAAGCTAGGCACAACTGGGGGCTTCTATGCCGACCGGGAACTAGCACGAACTGCTGGTGCTAAGGGTGGCAGCCGATCAAGAAAAGGCAAATCATGAGCATCGAAGAATACTTTGCAAAACTAAATGCACTACACAAGAAAGTAAATTGTGAAGTGTGCAAGGACATAGACGAATGAGAACTCTACTAGCAATCATACTAATAGCAATCCTATTAACGTCGCCATTACCATTTAGCTTGATAGCTTGGACAATTTTAACCGGCTGGGCATTGTATAAGGTTGCAAAGCAATGGTAGAAACAATAGACAAAGCATGGATTAACCTATGGCTACCAGAGCTTAACGAACCCCAAGTGAAATTACTATTGGCTCAAATCGACACCGAACGAACTAGGGCTGGAATTGAAGCCTACGACAAGGCAATCAAACTTTTAGATAAAGGAGTAAACGATGAGTAACATAGATGATGAGATAGAGGAGTAATAATATGAGCGATAAAAAGAATAATACAGGTGAGAGAAATACTGGCGACAGGAACTCTGGCTACAGGAACTCTGGCAACAGGAACTCTGGCCACAGGAACTCTGGCGACTGGAACTCTGGCTACGGGAACTCTGGCTACGGGAACTCTGGCGACGGGAACTCTGGCTACTGGAACTCTGGCCACAGCAACTCTCGCAACGAGAACTCTGGCAACAGGAACTCTGGCAACAGGAACTCTGGCTACGGGAACTCAACAGACCGAGAAACGGGCATATTCAACACCACGCAAGGCAAGCTACGTCTATTCAATAAACAGACCGACCTAACGTGGGACGAGATAGACCACCCCGACTTCAATGATTTTTACCTAAACAAATGGATTAGTGAATCAGACATGACCACACAAGAAAAGAAAGAACAAGCAGATTTTCATGTGCGAGGTGGCTATCTAAAAACCTACGAGTGGGAGGAAGCATGGGCTAACTACTGGCGTGATAGCGACCAAGAGGAAAAAGACAAAGTTCTAAACCTGCCTAACTTCGACCCAGAAATATTTAAGGAAATTACGGGCATTGACGTTGGTAAATCTAACAAGGAAACAATAGAAATTGGCGGGATAGAATACGACAAGAACGAGGTAGAAAAACGTCTTAAAGATATTAAGCCAGTAAAGGAGTAAACGATGAGTAACATAGATGATGAGATAGAAAGTAATCTAGATGTAATACTAATAAAGTTTGCGGTTAGGGTGTTGGACGTATATCAAGACAAAGAAAACCCAACATTCGGCGACCTAATAGACACACCAGCCCAAACCATTAAACAACTAATAACAGACGCTAGGGTAGAGGCTGTACAAGAACTGAAAAGACGTTGGAATGATGACCGAAAGACTATGGACTACAGCCCAGCCACCTACCAATTCATTTGCGATAAATACATTAAGGAACTAAAGGAGAATAAGCGATGAAAGCAGAACACCTAGACGAACAACCATCAATTACAAACACAGACGATAAGGTGCTTTCAAAGTTGTCACAACACTGGCTCAAGATAATTGAGGGTATAGCTGACACAAAGGGCGGACAAGAAGCCCTCGACCAATACTTCACCAATAAGATTAAAGAAGCTGAGTTGAGGGGGCGGAAAGAGCATTTTGAAGAAATTGTACCTGATGAGGGTGTTGACGAGGACAGTAAAGGTTCTTTTGCGGACGGATATAGTAAGGCTGTTGAAGATATTTGTGACACCCACTTCGCCCGCCTAACCCAATTAACCAACCAACACAAAGGAGAGTCTGATGAGTAATAGCGATATAGTTTTACCAGAAGATTTGCCAGAGGCTAGGCGCAAGTGGAAAACTCGCCAAGATGAGGTTGATTATTGGACTGCTCACCCAAAGACAAGGCTGCCCTCTGAAATCTGGGGTCAATACTATTGTGTAAGTACCCAGCATCGTGGCTTACACTGCGGTAGCTGTCTTTCAGATGAAGAATATACAGGTCAACCCAACTTTGATGATATGTGTTGCTGTAAAGCAGAACCGCCCACCAACCCCAACCAATATAAAGGAGAGCAAGACAATGAGTAATTTAGTAAAGTTTGCAGAAGATGAGTTAAGCCGTATTGGTATGGGTGCGAATGCAGAAGATGTTAATAAGTGGATGCACGATAACGTAATACAGGTTGTCAAAGCCTTTTCTGATGGTGGACACTCAGGGGCTAGTGCCTCGTATGCTATAGGGATAATTGAGAAGCTCCTACAATACAAACCTTTGTCACCACTAACCTACGAACCTGATGAATGGACGGACGTATCTGAGATGAGCGGTAGCCCAATGTGGCAGAACAAGCGTGATGGTGAAGTCTTCAGCACAGACGGTGGCAAAACTCACTATTCCCTGTCCGACCCCAACCCCAAACAATACAAGGTAAAAGGAGATAAGAAATGAATAAGACCGAACGATTAGACGAAACTGTAGAAATTATTGAAAGGTGGATTAGAAAAGGTGACGGAACTGTAGACATAACGTACAGCTACGATGGGGGCAAAACCTACATTAAAAAAGGCGAAGCTCACGAACTGAGTATTAAACGTAATAAGGACACACTATGAACCGCACCGAGAAGTTTGAAGAACCAGAAATAGAACAGGCAATAGACAAACACTGTCAGCCTAATCATCAAGAAATAGGCAAGGTAGCAGTAGAAACACCACCAATTTACTTCAAGCCAACAGAAAAACAGCAACATGAAACCGATACCAATAACTGACGAAATGAAAAAATCAGCTTGCAGAGCCGACACTAGGATTATGCGAACGTTTAAGAAAAAGAATGGAAACTATACCAGCCTTAGTGAGCCAGATAGATTTTATACTGGTGTACTTGGCGAACTAGCTTTTCTTGAGCTACTAAAACAAAACAATATAAAAGCAAAATATGCCCCGACATGGAATAACTTAGCTGATAAAGGTGATGTGGTCGTTTACTGTAACGATTACCCACTCAAGGTAGATATAAAAACATCAGGAAAGGCGTTTCACAAAAACCTATGGCTACCAGAAAAACAATACAATCGCTATAACTATAATGGCTATGTTGGAGTTCGGCTAGTAGACGATGTTGCAGAGATACATGGCTATTGCAGTAAAGATGATTTTACCAAGAGCGAACACTCTGGCGCAAAAGTACCGACATGGGGTATAGGGCTTGATGAGCTTCGTGAAATAGACAAGCTATTTGCAAGACTAGATAAGGGCGAAACGCTAATAGTGTTACCCTAGAAAGATGATTGAGCGTATATGTATAACTTGCCACAAACCAATCAAACCGCACAAACCTCGCTCTGTAATAAGGTGTCGGTGTGAAGCGGTCAGCATTTAAGTATCGTGAGTGTACCTATTGTGGCTCGTTATACCACGCCAGTTTGCGTTGCCAGAAAAAGCCACGCAGACCAATGCGACAAGTAGCAGAAAAGACCTTACACAAGAAGCAAGCAACAGACCGAGAATGGTATCAGCTAAACCCACCGAGCGAAAGTGGTACATGGCGTTGCTACTTACAATTAAACAAAGACTGTGAAAAGATACTGACACGCTCAACTATTCAGCTTGAACACGTTAAGAGCAAAGCACGACACCCAGAGCTAAAGTACAGCGTTAGTAACCTCAAACCAGCCTGTGCTAATTGTAATAAACTGAAAGGAAGTTTGGACTTAGAGGATTTAGCATTAAAATATAATCACTTAAAGGTGTATTTATGAAAACTTGTTTGATAGCACGAATGGACAAATCAGGGCTAGGCGCACAAACTAGACGGCTGGCAAGGCTAATAAAGCCCGACAAGGTTGTGATAATTGACAGTAGTAGCTTTAACCTAGCCAAGCAATACCCAGAGTGGTACAAAGATTATAACGTCATTACAATAGATGGCTTCCCGACAGACCAGCAAGTACAAAGCTATGTTGCCGATGTAGATGTGCTAATCAGTTGCGAGCTATTTTATAACGCCAGCACAACCCAGATATGCAACTCTAATGCGGTTGAAACAATCCTAATAGTGAACCCAGAGTTTTTTGACTGGCTTACACCACGCTACTACAACACACCGCTACCGAGTAAAGTAGTTGTACCATCGCACTGGCGCATAGCAGAAATGCACAAAAGGTTTAACGCCACTTATCTACCAACCCCGATATTCAGCGATGAGTTTGAGAACGCTAGAGCCATCAACCTAAAACGTACAGGCAAACGCAAGTACCTGTTTGTTAATGGCAAGACCGCTATACACGACAGGAATGGACTTGAGAGCCTGTACAGAGCCTTAGAACATTCGACAGGCGATTACACTGTAACTATCAAAGCCCAGCAAGATATTAAGAAACACCCCGACCCTCGCATAGTTTATGACTTCACTAACCCAGAAGACAACGAAAAACTATACACAGACTATGACGCACTAATATTGCCTAGACGTTACGCTGGTCAATCCTTACCTATGTGCGAAGCTCTAAGTTCTGGCTTGCCTGTGATTATGACCGACATTGACCCCAACAATATGGCTTTGTCTAAAGACTGGCTTGTGGCAGCTACCCCGATTGGTTCGTTTATGACCAGAACAGAGGTAACTATATTTGAAGCAAACCATGAGCAATTAGCGCAAAAACTTGATATAATAGATGTAGGTTATGACGCAAAACTAAGAGCTATTTATTTGAGCCAAGAATATGACGCAGAAACATTACGGAAAGACTACCAAGAGCTTGTAACAGTATGGTAAATATCGTATTGCCTATAAGCAGACAAGATTATCTCAAGCCTGTGTTCGATAGCCTGAACGCTTTAGACCGACCAATCGACACCGAGCTTATTATCTTAACTGATGGCGACAGGGAACTTGAGCGAGCAGTAGACAGACGACTTGATAGCCTAAATTATTCAAACGTTAAAATCGTCAGCTTTGGTAGCGCACCAGCCAGCACCATAAATGATAGACGTTACCGCATATCTGCAATACATAACCAAGCCAAGCATTACATATCAGAGGATTGTGACTATGTATTTAGCATTGAGGACGATACAACCTACCCACCAGACACGTTAGTTAAAATGCTCGACACCTTTGGTAAGTACGAGGAAACAGGCTTTGTTGAGGGTGTACAGCTAGGCAGACACCGCACACCTTATGTTGGTGGCTGGCTCATAGATGATGTATATAACCCACAGCACATAGAGTCCGTAATGCCACACCCCGACCTACAGCGTATTCAAGCTGGTGGATTATATTGCGCCTTAATAGACGCTCAACTATACAAAATGCACTACTTTGAGCCTTATGACAAAGATGGCAAGAATGGCTTATCTTGTGATGTAAACTTTGGCATATACCTTGCACAGATGGGCTTTAGCTCTTGGATTGACTGGACAATACCTTGCGACCACATAGGCGATAAAGGGTCAGTAAACATAGGCAACACACCGATAAGGAAAGTAACATTTGAATTAAACAAGAATAGATGGGGTGTTGTTATATGAACAGCTACATGGTACTCCACACACCAGATATGGGTCTATATGATGATTATATCGAGATTGAGGGTAGAACAGGGGTGGAAGCACTAGATAATTACTTGCCAGACCATTTTATAGGCAGAGTAAAAAGAATACGAGCCAGAGAAGTTCCAGAGTATTGCTTGCAAAAGTTCGTAGTTATAGATGGCATAAAGTACAGCAAAGGACACAAGGTTTGGTATAAATACCACGCACCGAGAATAAGCATAATAAGCAAAAGTAGCGTATAATATAACTATGACAGTAGACAATCCCAACAATCTACCAACTTCACCAATAGCAGACTTACTACCGACACAGGGCAATCTCAAAGACCTGACCGAAACTAACTATAAGAAGCTCAGGAACGTTATTGACCAGCGTGGCTTCAGCGTGCCTGTTTACGTCTGGGAAGATACAAAGGGCATAAAACACTTACTAGACGGACACCAGCGCAGACAAGTATTAACTACAGAGGGCTGGACAGAACCAATCCCTTACCTAAAAATACCAGCCAAAGACTTACAGGAAGCTATGGCAAGGCTACTCGAAATAACTAGCCAATACGCAACCATTACCCAAGAGGGCATTGACGAGTTCATAGGCACTTACGAACTAAACGAAGCCGATGTTTACGAAGCCACTAGCTTTGACGCTACTACAAACCAAATAAAAGATGAATATGGCACAGATTTTGAGCTGGCAAGCGGAGAAAAAGAGCCGTTTGGTCAAATGACATTTATGCTCGCTGACGAACAGGCGCAGCTGATAAAAGCTGCCGTTACTTCTGCGCACAGCATAAAGGGTGATACATTTGGAAACGAAAATAGCAACGGTAATGCGCCGTATTGGATTGTCGAACAATGGGTAAAGCAAAGCAACTAACAGTCAAAGTTATTCCAAGCAGTATAGCCAACCCTTTCGTTAAAAGAGTTCATTATAGCGGAAAGGTAACATCGAACAGTTCGTTACATTTTGGCGTGTTTTATAACGGCACTTTGCATGGTGTTGCTTCATTCGGGCAAGGAATAGATAAACGTAAAACAATAGGGCTAGTTAAAGGCACTGGCTGGAATGAGTACTTAGAGCTTAATCGTTTGGCATTTGACGATGTGCTTCCAAAAAACTCAGAAAGCCGAGCTTTGTCCGTTATGTTTAAGCTACTCAAAAAAAATGCGCCACAAATTAAATGGATACTTAGTTATGCTGATGGTTCACAGTGCGGAGATGGAACTATATATAGAGCAACAGGGTTTTATTTAACACAAATTAACGACAATAAATCTATGTGGAGAATGCCCGATGGAAATGTTGTTTGTAAGTTAGTGTTCGAAGCTTCATTTGGCAGTAATGGTGGTATCAAAGCACGATACGGCAAGGTTGGAGATAAGGCTTCGTGGACTGCTAATAAGTTTTTAGAATGGGTTGGTGCAGAACTAATATCTGGGTATCAGCTTCGATATATTTACTTAATAGACAAAAACTGCGAATTAAACTGCCCGATATTGCCATATAACACAATAGACGAACGTGGTGCTGGAATGTACAAGGGCAAAAAAGTTACGCTTGCAGAGAGGACGGTAAAATAACGTGCCGTTTTTTGTTTTCAATTTTCATAATTCGCCATTTCTTACTTTGGCTGACATTTTTAAGCAATTCAGTTATACTACTATAGGCTACTTGAACGTCTACCCACGACATGCTTATGGTGTTAAAATATTGGATTTTATAGTAGGGTTCTTTCATAAGTTCAATGATACCGAAGCGACAACAATAATCAAGCAGTTTTTGCGTCAGAAGCATAAAAGTAATGCGGTTATATTCCATATAACAAAAGGCGGGGCAGTACCGACCCTGACGCACCAAATGATTACAGGAAGATAAGAAAATGGCAGGAATAAACGACAACCTAATACCAGCTACCAAAGGTGAAGTACGCAACCCTTATGGCAAGAGTGGCAAAGACGGCACAAAGGGTAAACACCTCAAAACTCTGATACAGGAAATAGGCAACAATATAGAGTGGGACAAAACAACACTCAAAGATAAAGCCCAAATGACTGCTATGTATGGGAACAATGCGTGGAAAGCTATTACCTATGTTGCATTTACTAAGGCAGCAGCAGGGGACATTAAAGCTATGGATTGGTTAAGTAAGAATGGTTACGGCAGTCAGCTAGATATAACCACTGGCGGTGAGCCAATAAGGGGTAGCTTAATTGAGTTTACAGAACACCCAACCGAAGCCGAAGATACAGATACCTAGTTTTATAAGGTCGGCATACCTAGACGACTCTGACATCGTAGTTATTAAAGCTGGACGCAGAACTGGTAAAACATACAACTTTGTAATATGGATTTTACAAGAAATGGACAGCTTGCCTAATCAAGGTGGGTTATGGGTAGACACTAAGCACTCAAACATAGATAAATATATCGAGCGTTACTTTAAGCCGATACTTAAAAAGATGAACCTTTGGGATTTATGCAACTACAATCAGCAGAAAAAAGTATTAAAGCTACACAATGGCGCATATATAGACTTCGGTTCAGCCGAGCGACCAGAACTACTAGAGGGCTTTGGCTATAAGCGTGGTGTATTAAATGAGGGTGGCATTATCTTTAAGAAGCAAAGCCTGTGGTCAAATACACTTTACCCCATGTTAAAACATGCCAAAGTTCGTATAGTGGGTACACCAAAGGGCAAAAATACTTTTGAAACCCTATATATGAGATACCCACATTATACGTTTACAGCCAAAGAGAGTCCTTATTGGACAGACCAAGAGCTACAAGAAGCCAAAGAAACTATGACGCAGGAAGCATACAAGCAGGAAATACTAGCAGAGTTCATTGAGGGTGCTGGTGCAGTGTTCAGAAACATCACAGAGAATATATCGGGCGAGCTATTGCAAGCACCTGTGGCTGGCAGGAACTATGTATTGGCAGCAGATATAGCCAAGCACCAAGACTTTACTGTAATACTAATAGGCGACCTTGAAACCAAGCAAGTGGTGTACCATGAACGCTTTAATCAAATAGACTGGGGTCTACAAAAAGACAGGATTGCTAATGCTTACAGCAAGTTTAACTGTGGCTCTGGCGTAATAGACGCAACAGGTGTAGGCGACGCTGTGTTTGATGACCTACGCAATATGGGGCTAGACCTTGAGGGTTTTAAGTTTACCAGCACCACTAAGCAAGAGCTGGTCAGTAACCTATCAGTAGCTATGGACAACAGCCAAATAAAATACCCTAAGATTGAAACACTTATTGATGAGCTAGAGATATATGCCTATGAGCAACGACCAAACGGACAGTTTAGCTATTCAGCACCAGAGGGCTTTCACGATGATGAGGTTATGGCACTTGCGTTACTGAACAGAGTTATGAACATGCGCAAAGTTATATGGGGTGGCGTGAGATGATATACAAAGTGCTATGTTAGCAGTTATAATAAAGACATACATAATACAGGACAGCAACACTTATGAGCCTTGCAACTAATATACGCAACCTTTTCAAAACTAAGACCATCGACCTATCAGACGCTATCAATCTAAACGACTCAATCGGCTGGCACACTATGTCAGGCAGTTCTACATACAACTTCTACAAAGATAACCAATATGAGAATGGTTACTCAAGTATCACCAAGCTATCTAATGGCTTCGCAACTATCGAGCCTTACACAGTAGACAAGAATAACAAATCTGTATCTAGCAATATACTAGACCGACTATACACACCGAACACTGATATGAGTCCGTATGACTTCCGAGAAGCGTTGATGGTGATGAGCCTAGTACACGACAAGGTGCTTATCCGAGTACACGCTAATGGCGACAGAATTACAGGCGACAGCATTACTGGCTTCACATTCTTAGAGGGCTACAACGAGGAAGTTGTTGGTGGCAAGCGATACTACAGGCTTCTTAATGGCGAACGACTAGACGACAGCACCGTTATTACACTCAAGAGCTTTAACCCTGACGCAGTACAGCAAGGCTTTAGTGCCAGCCGAGCTGCTAGGCGATGGACTCGCATTGATGATTACATAGCTGATTACCAAAAGGGCTTCTTTGAGAATGGTGCAGTACCTAGTGGCGAGATGGTTATTACCGCAGGAACAGCCACAGAGTTTAACGACATTGTAGATATGCTACAGCGCAAGCACAAGGGCGCAAGCAAGAGCAACAACATTACTTATACACACCGACCAACAGATGTGAATGGCAAGCCAATGAACTCACAGATTGAATGGATACCCTTTAGCTCACCAAATAAAGACCTATCACTTAAAGAGCTGTTTGATAACGCTAACAAAAAGATTGATAGCGTGTATGGTGTACCAGCTTCAATCAGGGGCGTAAACGACAGCAACACTTATGCTAGTGTCCGAGTTGATGAGCTTATATTTGTAAAGTACGCATTACAGCCAGCCACACTAAAGATATGGTCGAAGTTTAACCACGAACTCAACCGCATTACTGGTGGCACAGGTCTAGCAATTACCTTTGAGTTAGAACTACCACAGCTTGCTGATGAGGAAAAGGTCAAAGCGGAAGCTAAAGCAGTAGACGCACAGACAGTAACCAACCTTACTACACAGGGCTACACACTAGAGAGCGCAATATCGTATGTACAGACAGGGAATATCGAAGCATTAAAGCTCGGTGAGATTAAGCCAACTGAACTACCAGAAGTTACAGACCAGACGGAAGTTAAGGACACACCCGACCAGCCAGTAGACCTGTCAATGACATCTCAAAAAAAAAAGAAGCTAACCAGACTCACTAGACTAGAGTACGAAGTCAAGTTGTACAACGTAGTTAAGACACGCATGGAAAAACAAGTTGCTGATGTGATTGCTAACCTAGATAAACTTACCAAAGCTATTACAGAGGACGACCCGATTGCTGATGATGAGGATTACAAGCTCGCACAGGGCATGTCGCTGGTTCTGCTAGGTTTAATCGGCTATCAGGGTGCTATAGAGCATAAAGCAAACGTCAAGCTCATAGCGCAAGCTGGCATTGATACTAGTAATGTCGGTGCATTTGAGATGACCCCAGCACAAAGGGCGCAGTATAAGACTTATGTTGAAAAGGTATCTGCTGGCTATAACGCACAGACTAGCCAACGCATACGAGATATATTGCAAGAGGGCAAGGCTACAGGCGCAACACAAGCCGAGATTAAAGACCGATTGACCACAATACTCGCAGAGGAGTACCGCATACAGCGCATAGCCACTACCGAGATAAACAAAGCTGGTGCAGATAGCAGTCTATTCAGCATGAAAAACGCAGCAAAAGAGTCAGGCGCAACAGTCGATAAGCTATGGACGCATGGTGGCACTGATGACCCTTGTGAGTTTTGTGATGAGCTGATTGGTGAGAGTGCAGGGCTAGAGGAGAACTTCCTTGACTTAGGTGACAGCCTTGTTAGTGCAAGTGGTGCAGTGTTCGAGAACGACTTTGAAGCCAATGATGATGGTGGTTTACACCCGAACTGCCACTGCTATTTAACATACAAGGTAGAGAGGAACTAACATGGACATAAATTGTAAACATTGTGGTCGCTACTTGTTCAAGCGACAAGGTACAATAGTAATAGAGGGTTTAATATGCCCCAACAGTAAATGTAAGGCTCGTCTTAACTTCAAATATATTCAAGCCGACACACTAAAAGACATAAGGCATAAGTTCGTTGAAGCCGAAACAGAGCCAAAGAATAAGCAAGCAGAGGTTAGCTAAATGAAAACTATACAAACTAGATACGGTGCAAGCGTTGAGCTAACCATTACTATTGATGATGACTTAGCTGATACCGCTACTATATATGTGGGCTTACCACAAGAAACCGCTATATTCACTAAGACTGCCAGCTTTACTTCTGGTGTTGCTGACTTATCGCTCGACCCGACTGATACTGAACTACCACTAGGCACATATAACTACCAGATTAACGTTAGCTACACTGACGGACGCTTAGATAAATACCCTAACCCTGCTAACTGTGATGGTGATTCTTTACCAGAGTTTATAGTATTGGAAGCACTAGACGTAACAGAGGTATCGTAATGTCCACTATATCGCTAGGGTCATCAGACAATAGCATTACAGTCAGTAACACAGAAACTAGCTATACTCTAGCTACTAACGATAATGTGATTACTGTATTGCCAAAGAACACAAGCAACCTATCGTTGAGTACAGAACCCAACTCTATTAGCTTAGGTAGCGATATTAACGCAATAAACGTTACAAGGTCGAGTGTTGGGGCTACAGGCGCAACTGGTGCAACAGGTGCAACTGGTCCTGCTGGCGTTGGAGTACCAGAGGGTGGTACAACTAACCAAGTCTTAGCTAAGACTTCAAATACTGACTACGACACTCAGTGGGTAGCCAGTGCTGGCGCAGTAGACTCAGTTAATAGTCAAACAGGCGCAGTTGTTCTTGACCAAGATGATGTCGGTGATGGTACTACATACAAACAATACAGCTCTACAGAAAAAACTAAGCTGTCAGGTATAGCCACAGGTGCAACAGCTAACTCATCAGACGCTACTTTATTAAACAGGGCTAATCATACTGGAACACAAGTAGCTAGTACAATTTCAGACTTCTCTAGTTCGGCAGACGCTCGTATTGCTAGTGCAGCAGGTGTCAGCGTAGCTTCATTATCTGGTGGTAAGATACCGTCAAGCCAGATACCAGCAGTCGGTCTTGTAACAGTGCAAACGGCAGCTTCACAGGCAGCACAACTAGCCTTAACGACTCAAGAGGGCGATGTGGTTGTTCGTACAGACACAAGTGTTACCTATATGCGAAACTCTGGTACTGCTGGAACAATGGCAGACTTTACCCTATTAAACACGCCAGCAGACGCTGTAACAAGTGTTAATGGCAATACTGGTGTTGTTACCCTTGCCAAAGGCGATGTAGGTTTAGGTAATGTTGATAATACTTCAGACGCAACTAAGGACTCCGCTGTAGCAAATCTTACGAATAAAAACCTAAACTCTGGCACTAATACGTTTCCAACACTCAATCAAAATACAAGTGGTAGTGCTGCGACACTTACAACAGGGCGCACGATAGGCACACTAACAGGCGACGCTACATCTGCTGGCAGTTCGTTTAATGGTTCAGCTAACAATACTAACGCAGTAGTTGTTGCTAGAATTAACGGAGTATCAATGGCTGGACTCGCCACAGGTATCTTAAAGAACACCACCACAACAGGCGTACCTAGTATCGCTGTTGCTGGCGACTTCCCAACACTTAACCAGAACACCACAGGTAGTGCTGCAACCCTGACCACCGCACGAACAATCAACGGCACATCATTTAATGGCTCGGCTAACATTACTGTTACCGCAGCTGGTTCAACACTCTCAGACACAGTAACAATAGCTAAGGGTGGTACTGGTGCAATTACAGCACCCCTAGCTCGAACAGCACTAGGTTTAGCTATCGGCACAGACGTTCAGGCGTATAACGCCAGCACCACTATACTTGGCAACACTACTACTGGCTCAGGCTCAATCGTACTAGGAACATCACCGAGCCTTACAACCCCTATAGTATCTCAATTTGGCACAGCTTCAGGACTAGGTGCTGCTTGGGCTAGCTGGACACCCACACTAACCGCTGCTTTTGGTAGTTGGACTCTAGGTAACGGTACACTTGATTGTAAGTATATACAGATTGGCAAGACAGTTCATTTTAGGTTTAGCTTTACGTTCGGCTCAACAAGCGCAATGCCAATTGTTCAGCCACGGTTTAGTCTACCCGTAACGGCGGCAACCTATGGTGGCGCAAGTGGTACTCCTATAGGCTTAGTCCACA
>Ga0208916_10000809_pt1 | contig 14148 bp, 15 predicted proteins | sample DEB19_08_DNA_5_FD_184523 | JGI IMG/M metagenome (GOLD analysis project Ga0208916, IMG submission 184523) | Aqueous microbial communities from the Delaware River and Bay under freshwater to marine salinity gradient to study organic matter... | ecosystem: Environmental > Aquatic > Marine >... | reverse complement strand
CCGAGGCCGGGTTCATGGCTTCGCCAGCGCGATGGCTTATGCGAGGCGGGTGTTGGCCGTTGGCGTCGACCACCAACAAAGTCACCGCACTGGCAGGCACCTGCGCCCGTGACAGCACTTGTGCAATGGCTTTTGGCAGGCGCGGCTCTGAAGCCAGAGCGGCTGGGCCCGCCAGACACAGCAGGGCCGCTGCGGCCAACGCCACCAGCAACCGGCGTGGCTGACGAGCGGACGGACAGAAAGGAGAAAAGGGTACCGATGAGAGCGCTGCAAGTGCCATCGCAGAATTATCAGGGTTGGACTCGTGCGATGCCAGCGCGCCTCGCTGACTTGCCCGGATAATCACCCGATGCCCACGACCGTTCCCAGCACCGCTTTGACCCCAGCCACGGGCCGCTTTCTGGCGTTTGACACCAGCACCGACCGCCTGTCGATCGGCGTCAGCGACGGCGCGCAGCAATGGTTGCACGAAGGCGCGGGTGGGCCGCTGTCGTCGACCAGCTTGATTCCCGCCATCTTGCAGTTGCTGGCCGATGCCAGTCTGCGACTTGACCAACTCGATGCGATTGCCTTTGGCCGTGGCCCTGGCTCTTTCAGCGGCTTGCGCACGGCCTGCGCGGTGGCTCAGGGTCTCGCTTTAGGCGCTGGCGTGCCGGTGCTGCCGGTGGACTCGCTGCTGGCGCTGGCGGAAGAAGCCCGTTTTCAATGGGCGTTGGCCAATGCCTCTTACGATAACGCGCCGCAAACCATCACCGCGTTGCTGGACGCCCGCATGGACGAAATGTATGTGCAGCACTTTCGCTTGGTCAATGGCGCTTGCCACGCGCTCGCGCCCTGCGTTTTGGTTCGGCCTGAGGCTTTGCAATTGAGCGCCGTGCTGCCTGCTGCTAGCGATACCGACAGCGAAGCCAAGCATGGGCTGGCTGGCAACGTGTTCGAGGTCTATGCCGCGCGACTGCCTGCGCTGCCGGCCGGCTGTACCCGTTTAACAGCACTGCCAAGCGCAGCGGCGATGTTGCGGCTGGCCCCGGCCATGCTGGCGGCGGGCGCCGCACTGGACGCATCGCAAGCGCTGCCGCTGTACATCCGCGACAAAGTGGCGCTGACCACCGATGAACGCGCTGAGGTGAAGCGACAAGCGCTGGCTGAGCGCATAGAACCGTCATGAACGCCGTCCTTCAACCTAGAGAAGTCCGACTCGAGGCCATGACCACGCCTTGGCTGGAACAAGTTGCACGCATCGAAAAAAGCGCTTATCCCCACCCTTGGCTGTCCGGCAATTTTGCGGATTCGCTGGCGGCGGGTTACCCGTGTCAGATGCTGCTCGCCGATGCGGCGAACGGCAGTGAGCCCGAGCTGATCGGCTACTTTGTGGCGATGAAAGGGGTCGACGAAGTGCATCTGCTGAACATTACCGTGGCGCCGATGTACCAAGGCCAGGGCTTTGCCCGGTTACTGCTGGACGCCCTGTTGTTGTGGTCGCGCGGACAAGGTGCCGAATGGCTGTGGCTGGAAGTGCGCATCAGCAACACGCGGGCGCGGCAAATCTACGAACACTGCGGTTTCAAGCATGTCGGCACGCGCCGCAACTATTACCCACTGAGCGCGTTCGAACGCGAAGACGCGATCGTCATGAGTCTGGCATTGTGAAAGCCCCAATATGAGCCTAGACCTCGACAAACGCCAACGCGCCATGCTGCGCGAAATGGGCATCCGGCTGTGGCAACCGCAGGCGGTCACCGCTGAAGTGCCGGGCGTAGTGGCGGCGGTTGATGCGCAAAAAATCGCTGTATCAACGCCGACTCCGGCAGACTTGCCGGCACCTGAAACCGCAGTTGTGCCGTCATCCGCCTCCAACGCCCCGCCGTCGCGTCGGCTGCCCGTTGAATCAGCGCCTCCGTCAGCTGCACCATCTAACGCTGCCCATGCGACTACCGGCAGCAGCGACTGGACGCTCGGCGAAGCGCGTGCGCTGTACGCCAAACCAACCGTCCCCGGCGCAGCAGCACGCTGGCTGCTGCTGATCGAAACGCCACCGGGCGCCACTGAGACCGATCCGCTGGCAGGTGACACCGGCAAACTCCTCGACAACATGTTGCGGGCTGCCGGGCTCCACCAAAGCGCCAGCGCGTTGTGTGTGCAGCTGTCGCGTCACGTGGGCGCTAGCACTGCGGCGCCACTGGATTCAGCACTGACCGAGGTGCTCAAAGCCAAGAAACCTGACGTCATCCTCATCATGGGCCGGCTGGCGGCGCAAGCGCTGTTGCAGTCGGCCGAGCCGCTGGGCAAGCTGCGCGGACGCACGCATCAGCTCGCCGGCGTTGCAGCGGTGGTCACCTACGACGCGGCGTATTTGCTGCGCAGCCTGCCCGACAAGGCCAAAGCCTGGGACGATCTGTGCCGCGCGCAGCACATCGCTCAACAAGCAGGTTCAGCAGCCTGATCAGTCCGTAGGCCGGCGAGGCACCAACACCGACCCGATCGCCGCCACCATCAGCACCACGGCGGCCCAGTCCTGCCAATTCAGCACCTCGCCCAAGCCGACGGCACCGGCAAAAACACCCAAAATCGGAATCATCATCACACTCAAAGTGGAGGCGACCGGCGGCAGGCTGCGTGCCAGAAAAGTCCACGCAGCATGCGCAAATCCGAAGACCAGCACAGCGTTGTAGAGGATCGACAACCACACCGTCGTGGACGGCGCTTTCCATTGCGGCATTTCAAAGGCCACGCTCAGGCCGGTCACCACCAGCGTCGTCAGCGCTGTCATCCAAAATGAAATCGTCAACGCAGCAGCGGGCATGGTGCTTTTGCGCAGCTGCTGCGTTCCCAGGGCCCAAGCGGCGGCCGCGGCCAAAGCCAGCAGCACACCGACGGGTCGGCCCGACAGATTCGTCAATTCATGCCACAGCAGCAGCGACACGCCAAGCCCAGCCGCAGCCACGCCGACCCAGTTGCGCGCCCGCAGTCGGTTGCCAAAAAACCAGGCCCCGATCAAGGCTGAAAAAATCGGCATCGTGTAACCCAAAATCGCCGCTCGCCCACTGCTCAAACTTTGAATCGCCAAGATCATGAGCGTGTGCCAAACAAACATGTTGACCACAGACAGCCAGAGCAACTCGCGATAACGCTCGCGCGGAATGTAAAACGGCACCTTCAGGTAAACCATCGCCAACGCCAACACAGGCAGGCCCAGCCACATCGAGATGGCGCGAAAAGTCAGCGGCGGATAGTCCGTCACACCCAGCTTCATGACGGGCCAGTTCAAACCCCAAGCCAGCGTCAACAAGACGAGAAGAATGAGTTGCCGTTGGGTCAGTTGCATGGGGCGGGCGCGTTCAATGCGCAAAGTGTTGATCCTAACGCCGATGCCGGGCAGACCCCTTCTTACAATACGCGCATGACCTTTCTCGACATGCTCGACACCGCCGGCCGCCAAAACCAATCCATGCTGTGCGTGGGCTTAGACCCGGAACCCACCCGTTTCCCCGGCAAGCTCAAGGGCGACGCCAACAAAATCTACGATTTTTGCGCTGCCATCGTCGACGCCACGGCCGATCTCGTGGTCTCCTTCAAACCGCAAATTGCCTACTTTGCCGCCCACCGCGCCGAAGGCCAACTTGAGCGACTGATGGAGCACATGCGCCGTGTGGCGCCGCAGGTGCCGATCATTCTGGACGCCAAGCGCGGCGACATCGGCAGCACCGCGCAGCAGTACGCGATTGAGGCCTTCGAGCGTTACGGCGCAGACGCCGTCACGCTGTCGCCGTTCATGGGGTTTGACTCGGTTGCGCCGTATTTGAAGTACGCAGGCAAGGGCGCTTTTTTGCTCTGCCGCACCTCCAACCCCGGCGGTGACGATTTACAAAATCAACGCCTCGCCTCAGTCGAAGGCCAGCCGCTGCTCTACGAACACGTGGCGCGTCTGGCCCAAGGTCCGTGGAACCTCAATGGCCAGCTCGGGCTGGTGGTCGGTGCCACGTATCCGGCCGAAATCGAACGCGTTCGCCAAGTCGCCCCCACGCTGCCGCTGCTGATTCCCGGCGTTGGTGCCCAAGGCGGTGACGCCGTGGCCACCGTGCGCGCTGGCTACAAAGCTGGTGCACCCATCATCGTCAATTCATCGCGGGCGATTTTGTACGCCTCGTCAGGTGACGACTTTGCCGAAGCGGCGCGCCGCGAAGCCATCAAGACACGGGATGTGTTGCAGGCCGCTAAACAAGACAGCGCCCATTAAGTCCCAGCCCGGGATTCCCACGCCATCGGGCTGCCGCCGTCAGCGCCAAAGCTCTGCGCGATCAAGGCTCTGAGCCATTGATGGCCCGGGTCGCGGTGCAAGCGGGCATGCCAGCACTGGTGAATCGCGCTGCTGGCCACGGCCAGTGGCAGGGGCCGCGTGGTCAAGCCAAAAGGGCGTGTCACGCGCTGCGCAAAACGTTCGGGCACGGTGGCGATCAAATCTGAGTGGCCCAGCACATCGCCCAAGGCCACATAGTGCGGCACCGTCAGGCGAATCCGGCGTTGCAGACCCTGCCGCTCCAGCGCTTCGTCGACCCGCCCGTGGCCGGTGCCCGCAGCCAACACGCGCACATGCGCTGCAGCGGCAAACTCAGCCAAACTCAACGCGGCATCTTGCGCCAAGGGATGGTCCAAGCGCATCAAACAAACATAGTCTTGACGGAACAGCGCTTGCTGAAAAAACCCCGCTTGCAACTGCGGCAGCAAGCCCAGTGCCAGGTCGATTCGGCCTGCGGCCATGTCGTCTTTCAGGCTGTCGCGCGTCACCGACACGACGTGCAAGGTGACGCCCGGCGCTTGCGCGTTCAGCAAGTCCATCAGCACCGGCAAAAAGTACATTTCACCGACATCGGTCATGGCCAGGCTGAAGCTGCGCGTGCTGCTGGCCGGCTCAAAACTACTTCGCACATTCAAAGCCAGATGCAAGGCGTCCAGCGCTTGCGCCACCGGCTCGGCCAGTTGCAGCGCAAACGGCGTCGGTTGCATGCCTTGCTGGGTGCGTGAAAAAAGTTCGTCGCCCAAAGTCAGCCGCAAGCGCTTGAGCGCGCTGCTGACCGCCGGCTGGCTCATGCCCAGCGACCGGGCCACGCCAGAGACGCGCTGCTCCCGCAGCAAATGTTGAAAAACCAACAAGAGGTTCAAGTCGATCTGGGACAGCTGCATGGGAAGGCCTGCATTATTTGAAAATCAAATAGAGTGTATCGACTCGCTTCGATTTACGGATGTAAAGCGCTGACGGATGATCCCTGCAATTATTTGGAGACACCGCATGAACCCGAGTCCAGCTGCTCAGCCCATCCATTGGGAAAAGGGCGACACCAGCCGCATCCCTTTCGGCGTTTACACCGACGAGCAACGCCACAAAAAGGAACTCGAGCGATTTTTCTACAAGGCCCACTGGTGCTATGTGGGTCTGGAGGCCGAAATTCCCAATCCCGGCGACTTCAAGCGCACGGTGGTCGGCGAGCGCTCGGTCATCATGACGCGCGCCCAAGACGGCCAGATCCACGTGGTCGAGAATGTCTGCGCGCACCGCGGCATGCAGTTTTGTCGCGAACGACACGGTAACAAAAAGGGCTTTGTTTGCCCGTATCACCAGTGGAGCTACACGCTCAAAGGCGATTTACAAGGTGTGCCTTTTCGCCGGGGTGTGCGGCAAGACGGCAAAGTCAATGGCGGTATGCCGGCTGACTTTGAACCCAAAGAACACGGCCTGACGGCGCTCAAAGTCGCGGTGCGTGGCGGCGTGGTGTTTGCGTCCTTCGACCATGATGTCGAGTCGCTGGAAGACTTCATGGGCCCGACCATCCTGAGTTACTTCGACCGGCTTTTCAACGGCCGGAAGTTGCTTATCTTGGGCTACAACCGGCAACGCATTCCAGGCAACTGGAAGCTGATGCAGGAAAACATCAAGGACCCTTATCACCCTGGCTTGCTGCACACCTGGTTTGTGACTTTTGGACTTTGGCGGGCCGACAACAAGTCGGCGCTGCGTATGGATGAGCACCATCGGCATGCGGCCATGGTGTCGACGCGCGGCAGCGCTGGCGAGGCGTCGGGCCAAGCCTCGCAAGTGACGCAGGTCAGCAGCTTCAAGGCGAACATGCAACTCAATGACCCGAGTTTTCTGGACATCGTGCCCGAGGCTTGGTGGGACGGGCCGACGGCGGTGATGATGACGCTGTTTCCGAGCGTTATTTTTCAGCAGCAAGTCAACAGCGTGTCGACGCGCCACATTCAGCCCGACGGCCACGGCGCGTTTGATTTTGTCTGGACGCATTTTGGTTTTGAAGACGACACGCCCGAGATGCAGGAGCGCCGCTTGCGCCAAGCCAATCTGTTTGGCCCGGCCGGGTTTGTCTCGGCTGACGACGGCGAGGTGATCGAGTTTTCGCAGCAGGCCTTTGAGAGCAAACCAGAGCACCGCACGCTGGCCGAGTTGGGCGGCCGCGAGGTCGGCGAAACCGACCACATGGTCACCGAAACACTGATCCGCGGCATGTACGCCTACTGGCGAAAAGTGATGGAGGAATGAGCATGATCAACTTTGAAACGCACTTGGCGCTGACCCGCTTGTATGCCGATTACGCACTAGCCGTGGACAGCGGCAACTGGGATTTGTGGCCTGAATTTTTTCTGGAAGACGGTGTCTACAAACTGCAGCCGCGCGAGAACCATGAACGCGGTTTTCCGCTGGCCACCCTGTCCTTTACCAGCAAAGGCATGCTCAAGGACCGGGTCTACGGCATTCAGGAAACGCTGTTTCATGACCCGTATTACCAACGCCACGTGGTCGGTGCGCCGGTGGTGCGCAAGGTTGAAGCCGGGCGGATTCACAGCGAAGCCAATTACGCGGTGTTTCGCACCAAGCTGGACAAGCCGAGCACCGTTTTCAATGTGGGCCGCTACATCGACACCATCGTGCAGACACCGGAGGGCCTGAAGTTTGCCGAACGCTTGGTGGTCTTCGACAGCGAAATGATCCCCAACGCCATCATTTACCCGATTTGAAAAATGCACCGGAGCGGGAGCGTGGCGGCACCGTCAGACGTCCAGCCCGGTGCCGGAAAAAAGACTCACCATGCTGTTGCGCAGCCAGATGTTGCCGGCATCGGCGTTGAAGCGCTCATGCCAATGCTGCTTGACTTTGTAGGCCGGCAAGGGCACCGGCGGTTCCAGCAACTGAACCTTTTCCTGTGAGGCCAGTGCGATGCCCAGCAAGCGCGGCACGATGACCAAAAATTCGGTCTGCGCCACGATGCGGGCGACACCCAAAAAGCTGGGCAGATGCAAGACCACACGCCGCTCCAGCTTGTGACGGGCCAGCACTTTGTCGACGATGGAATGACCGGTGCCTGACGCTGTGACCTTGATGTGGCCTTCGGCCAAAAATTCGCTGGGCGTGAGCTTGGAACGAATGCGCGGGTGATCGCTGGCGGCCAAGCAGACGAAATTTTGCGCAAACAAGGCCTGCTGGTAAAAGCCGGCTTCCAAATCGGGCGTGAAGCCAACGGCGAGATCGATGTCGCCGGATTCGAGCCGCCGCCGGCTGTCAGGGGACATCTTGTCGGCTTTCAAAGTCAGGCCTGGCGCGGATTGCTGCAGGTGGTTGATCAGCCGAGGCAGCAACACCATCTCGCTGATGTCGGTCATGCAGATACAGAACTCTCTTTCGGCCTGTTGCGGCAAGAAGACGCCGCCTTGACCACGGGCTTTTTCGATGTGCAGCAAGGCTTCCAGCAGGTCGGGGTAAATGCTTTGCGCTTTGGGCGTCGGCTCCATGCCCGCCGAAGTGCGGGTGAACAGGCGGTCATCGAAATGGCGACGCAGCTTGCCCAGCATGATGCTGGCGCTGGCCTGCTCGATGCCCAAGCGCAGCGCAGCGCGCGAGACGCTCTGCGTTTTATAGACCTCGACGAAGACGCCGAGCCACTCCAGATCCAGTTTGGCCATGCCTCATTATATTAAAACGATATGTGAAGTATTCGATAGTTGGCTTTGACGCCATAGTCTATTGCGCCGACATTTGCGGCTGATCAATATGGCGTGGAGACTTTGATGACCCATAAACCTAAAAATGCGCTGCCCGTACTCGTCGCGGGAGGCGGCATTGGCGGCCTGGCTGCGGCGCTGGCGTTGACGCGCCAAGGCTTTGACGTGAAGGTGTTGGAGCAAGCCTCTGCCTTGGGCGAAATTGGCGCAGGCTTGCAAGTCGGTCCCAACGGCTTTGCAGCTTTTGACGCCTTGGGCGTGGGCGAAATCGCCCGCAGCAAAGCGGTCTACACCGACTTCATGGTGATGCACGACGCCTTGGACGAACACCAAGTCGGCCACATTCCCACTGGCGAAGCCTTCCTCAAACGTTTCGGCAACCCGTATGCCGTGATCCACCGTGCCGATGCGCACATGGCCTTGCTGGATGGTGCCAAGGCCTCAGACCGGATTGAAGTGTCAACTGGGACGCAGGTACAGCGGGTCGAACAAGACGACGACGGCGTGACGGCGTTTGACAGCCAAGGCGGCCAGCACCGCGGCATCGCCTTGATCGGCGCCGACGGCGTCAAGTCGGCGGTGCGCCGGCAGTATGTTGGCGACGAGGCGCGCGTGTCGGGTCATGTGGTTTACCGCGCTGTGGTCGACAAAAAAGATTTCCCGGTCGACCTGCAATGGAACGCTGCGTCGATCTGGGTCGGCCCGAATTGCCATCTGGTGCACTACCCGCTGCGCGGCGGCGAGCAGTACAACGTGGTCGTCACCTTCCACAGCCGCGACAAGGAAGAGTGGAGCGTGCGCCTAGGCAGCCGGGAAGAAGTACTGAGCTACTTTGATGGTATCTGCCCGAAGGCCAGGCAACTGATTGAACTGCCCAAAGACTGGTCGCGCTGGGCCACTGCCGACCGCGAACCGATTGGGCAGTGGAACTTTGGCCGCGTCACGCTGCTGGGCGACGCCGCCCACGCCACGCTGCAGTATTTGGCACAGGGCGCTTGCATGGCGATGGAAGATGCTGTCACTTTGGGTGAAGCCTTGCGCGTCAACGACAACGACTTCGACAAAGCTTTTGCCCTGTACCAGCGCTGCCGCGTCGCCCGCACCGCCCGCATCGTGCTGTCAGCCCGCGAGATGGGTCGCATCTTTCATGCCAAAGGGGTCGAACGTTTGGTTCGCAACCAGCTCTGGAAAAACCGCAGCCCCGAGCGTTTTTATGACGCCATGGAATGGCTTTACGGCTGGAATCTCGACAACTGCCTGACGGCTTGATCACCCTTCATCAACGACTGACTTCAACGACATTGAGACTCAACATGACAATTTTCAAACAAGCTCTGCTCTCCAAAGCCACCTTTTGGGCGGCCTCTCTGGCCACGGTATTGACGTCTTTGTGCGCGCCGGCCATGGCACAAACCGCCAGCAACTTCCCCACCAAGCCGGTCACCATCGTCACCGCTTTTGCGGCTGGCAGCGGACCAGATGCGGTATTGCGCCAGGTCTCTGAAAAGCTCTCCAAGCTGTGGAGCCAGCCCGTCCTCATCAACAACAAACCCGGCGGTGGTGGCTTCATCGCCATTGAGGCGACCCAGCGCGCTGCGGCCGACGGCTACACCTTGATCCAGCTTGACAGCGAACACTTGGCCGCTTTGCCGTATCTGTACAAAGCCAAAGGCTATGTGACGCTGAACAACTTTGACCCGGTCGCACCGCTGTTCAGAACACCGTTTCTGGTTGCCGTGGCCACCGACTCCAAGTGGCAAACCATGAAAGACCTGATCAACGCAGCCAAGGCTGCGCCAAACGCCGTGAGCTATGGCTCGTGGGGCGTCGGTAGCCCCGGTCATCTGGGCGGCGAACACCTGTCGCTGCTGACCAACACGGAGATGACCCACGTGGCGTTCCGCGAAGTCTCGCAACTCTTCACCTCGGTGGGCGCTGGTGACGTTCAATGGAGCTTCGCCAGCTTGCCCTCCAGCCAAGGCATCTACAAAGCCGGCAAGCTGCGCTACATCGCCATTGCAGCGGCCAAACGCATCCCGCAAATGCCTGACGTTCCGACCGTCGGCGAAGCGGGTGGCCCGGCCGGTTTTGAAGTCAATTCCTTCGTTTCCCTGCTGGCCCCCAAAGGCATCGCCAGCGACGTCAAGGCTAAGATTCATGCCGATGTGCTGAAGGTCCTGGCTGACCCCGAGGTGAAAGCCCGCTTCAACACCTTTGCTTTTGAGACTCTCAACTGGACGCCTGAAGACATGCTTAAAAACGCAGAGCTCAAAAGCAAGATTTACGCAGAGTTGGTCAAACGCAAAAACATCAGCCTGGATTGACAACACCATGAACGACCTCGGACGCCTTGAAGACTTACCCGCCGACTATGTGGCCGCGCTGACAGCCCAAAACTTGGTACCGCTGTGGCCCAATCTGCGCGGCGTTTTGCCGCCCCACAAGCCCCGCATCAACACCCGCGCCACGCACTGGCCGTATGCCGCGATTCGGCCCTTGCTCATCCAAGCCGGCGAACTGACGCCCATCGAAAAAGCCGAGCGCCGCGTGCTGGTGTTAGCCAACCCGGGCCATGGTCTCGACAAGATGCAGGCCAGCGCCGCCATGTACTTGGGCATGCAGTTGCTGCTGCCGGGCGAATGGGCGCCCTCGCATCGCCACACGCCCAACGCGGTGCGCATGGTGGTTGAGGGCGAAGGCGCTTGGTCGACGGTCGATGGCGAAAAATGCCCGATGCTGCGCGGTGACTTGATCTTGACGCCCACCGGTCTTTGGCACGAGCATGGCCACGACGGCACAGAGCCGGTGATCTGGCTCGACGTGCTTGATTTGCCGCTGGTCTATTACATGGAGGCGAGTTACCACGTCAACGGTGGCCGCCAAGACGTGACGCCCGGTCATGGCGAACGTTCTTATGCCCGTGGCGGCCTGCTGCCGACACCGGTGTTCGAGCGCGCCAACAAGGCTTACCCGATGCTGCGTTACCCCTGGGCTGATGCACGCGCTGCACTGGAGTCGCTCGCGGCCAACCAGCCGCCAGAGCAAGCGGTGCAAATCACGTATGCCAATCCGCAGACCGGTGCGCACGCCGAAAACATCCTGGGTTTTTATGCCTTGATGCTGCGCCCGGGCCAAACTCTGACGCTGCCCACACGCAGCCCGGCGATGGTGTTCCACGTCATCGAAGGGGCTGCCCAAGTGCAGGTGGCAGAGCAGAACTTTCAGCTGGCCGAGGCCGACACTTGCTGCGCACCCGGCTACACACCCGTGACCTTGCGCAACACTTCGGCCACGCAAGCCGCTTTCATCTTCATCGCTGACGAGACACCGCTGCACCAGAAGCTCGGCGTCTACGAAACGCGCCCCTGAATTTTTCTTTTCTTACCAGGACTTTCTACGATGACCACTCGCTACCTCTGGACACCCCCAGCCGTTCAATCTCTGCCTATCCGCGGCACCAGCGATCGCCTGCCGATCAACCGCATCTTTTGCGTTGGCCGCAACTACCACGCACACGCGATCGAGATGGGCAAGCCGGTCGACAAGTCGGTTGAGCGTCCGTTTTACTTCAACAAGTCGCCGCAGACCTTGGTCCAAAGTGGCGCCACCGTGGCGTATCCGCCAGAAACCAGCAACTACCACTATGAAATGGAACTGGTTTTGGTCGTTGGTGAGCCGGGCTTTCGGGTCAAAGCCGAAGACGCCCACACCATTATTTACGGCTACGCCTGCGGTCTGGACATGACCCGCCGCGACCTGCAGCTGGTCGCCCGCGACAAAGGCCGCCCCTGGGATTTGGGCAAAGACTTTGAGCAATCGGCGGTGGTCGGTGAAGTCGTGCCGATGCCTGGTGTGGTGATTGAGAACGCCGCGCTGGCCCTGACCGTGAACGGTCAGCCGCGTCAAAAATCAGATCTGAACAAGCTGATCTGGAACATCCGCGAACAAATCGCAGACTTGTCGCTGTTCTACCACCTCGAACCCGGCGACCTGATCTTCACCGGCACACCCGAAGGCGTCGGCCCGGTGGTGGCGGGTGACCACATCGAAGGCTCGGTCGAAGGTGTGGGTACTATTTCACTGACCATCAGCGCGGCGGAGTAAGGGATGAATCTGCACAGCTTCTTTCGCAGCGGCACCTCACACCGGCTGCGAATTGCCCTGAATCTCAAAGGAATCGCCTACACCTATGTGGCCGTGGATTTGCGCCGCGAGGAGCACCTGAGCGAGGCGTTTCGCGCGGTGAATCCCCAGGGCATGGTGCCGGCGTTGGAGATTGACGGGCAGATCAAAACGCAATCACCCGCCATCATCGAGTGGCTGGAAGAACGTTATCCAACGCCCGCTTTGTTGCCCACCCATGTCGATGACCGAGCGCATGTGCGGGCATTGGCGGCGATCGTCGGCTGCGACATCCACCCCATCAACAACCGGCGCATTTTGGAGGCGCTGCGCAGTGAATTCGGCGCTGACGAAGCGGCCATCAATCGTTGGTGTTCGACTTGGATCACCGCCGGCTTCGATGCCTTTGAGGCCTTGCTGGCCGCAGACCAACGGCGGAGCGACTTTTGCTTTGGCGATGCGCCTTCTCTGGCCGACATCTACCTGATTCCACAAGTGGAGAGCGCACGTCGTTTCAAGGTCGACATGGCGCGCTGGCCGCTCATCAGCGCTGTTGACGCGGTTTGTTCAAACATCGAGGCTTTTCGGCTGGCGGCGCCGGCGCTGCAACCTGACGCCAGCTGACAAGCAAACGAAATATGACGCCATAAAATAAAATTTGGTACACCGACCGTTCGCCACCTCCCCGGAAGTCGCACAGGAGTCACTCAGGACCATTTTTTCAATCAGAGCCCTGCAAAATGTCTGTAAAGAACGATGCCTATGAGCCACCTTGACCTCAATTTGATCCGCGTATTCGTTGCAATTTACGAAGCGCGCAGCGTCACCCTCGCAGCAGAACGTCTGGATGTCACCCAACCTACTGTCAGCTATGGCCTTGCCAAGTTGCGGCATATTTACTCGGACCGTTTGTTTTTGCGAGCAGGGTTACGCCTAGAGTCAACGGGCTTAGCGGATCAACTCTTTGAGCGGTTTCGCGATGCTCTCACAACCATTGAAAGCACTCTGGAGCAATCCACCGCATTCGATCCCGCCAATTCCAGAAGGCGTTTTCGGCTTTCGATGTCCGATATCGGCGTTCTTTTTTTTGCACCGCCACTGCTGCGCCGATTTCAGGAAGCTGCGCCGCTTATTGAGATTGACATAGTCCAGATTGCGGATGACGTGAGGGAGGATTTGGCCGCAGGACGTTTGGATCTTGCCATTGGCCTCATGCCAGCGCTCATGCCACATACGCAGCATTCACTGCTGTTTCAGGAGCATTACGTCTGCTTGATGTCGGCTGTCCATCCGACGATTGGCGACGAAATGGATCTCGAAGCGTTTGCGTCTGCCAGACATGTCATGGTGTCCTCTCCCCGTTCAGGGCATTTCATCGTTGAAGAGGCGCTGGCGCAGCAGGGAATCAATCGTAATATTGTTGCTCGCGTTCCACAGTTCACTGTGTTGCCGCAATTGCTTGCCCAGAGTGATCTGTTGGTACTTTTACCCTCGCGAGTAGCAAGCCTTTACGCAGCACAGGGAGGGCTCAAAATCATGCCAATTCCCGTACCGGTTCCTGCGTTTGAGGTCAGAGTTCACTGGCAACCAAAGAAGGAGTATGGCGCTGCCCATAAATGGCTAATCGAAGAAATTATTCGAACTTTGGGCACTCTCTGAATTTAATTTTTTCTAAGCCGCACGCTAATTTATTGCACTAATTTTATGGCGGCGATGCAGTATGGTTAGGCGCTGAAACGCTGTACAGCTTGCTCGTTCCACGAGATTCCCGTACCGATTTCCTGCGGAGCAATCGCGGCACCATCCTCAAATGCGAGAGGTCGTTCCAGTATCGGACCTGCGAGATCCATGCGCTCAAGCAAATGGCACGTCGGGGTCACGGCGAGAAGGTGCACACTGATTTCCTGAAAGATGTGGCTGGACATCGGAACCCCATGAGTCTGCGCTATGGCCGCTGCGCGCAACCATCCCGTCACTCCGCCAATCTTCATGACATCAGGCATGGCCAGATCGCAT
>Ga0208916_10000802_pt1 | contig 14212 bp, 12 predicted proteins | sample DEB19_08_DNA_5_FD_184523 | JGI IMG/M metagenome (GOLD analysis project Ga0208916, IMG submission 184523) | Aqueous microbial communities from the Delaware River and Bay under freshwater to marine salinity gradient to study organic matter... | ecosystem: Environmental > Aquatic > Marine >... | reverse complement strand
CGATGACCGTATTCCTGGAATACGGTCATCGCGCATTGGCTGTAGACGCATTAAAATGTCCATCTACGTGCTCTAAGCGATCGTAAAAACGCGGCATTTACAATCCGGTCAATACATATGCGCCGTCTAAACCCTTTATAGCGACTTCTTAGCGAATCTAATCAATGCGACTATATATCTCTCTAAATGCCCCATCGAGCTCCCTCAGCAACTGTAAGAAACGCCTATGAAGCACTCTCTGAAACGCTCATGAAGCACTCTGAAGCACGCTCTGAAGCACTACTGAAACGCCCATGAAGCACTCTCTGAAACGCTCATGAAACACTCCGAAACACGCTCTGAAGCACGCTCTGAAGCACCCGTGAGACAAATGAGTGCCACCCATATTTTGATGCTTACGGAGACCATCGTTGATGTTTCGGATATCAAATAAATAAAGTCAAAAAAAGTCAAAAAAGTCAAATCTTGCCCCTGTTTTGACAAAGTCTTCTTATATTCTTCCTCGGGACACTTTGTCATTTGATGGGCAGGATCTGACTTTATTGACTTTTTTTGACTTTATTATTTCTATTGTTGTTTCTATTACGATTCCTTCTATCTCCTCCTTATATTAATTTCTTTTATGATAGCTAAAAAATCTAATAATAGAGAGAAAGTATTATCACTACGCGCTATCTTTGCTCATCGTTGATGTTTCGGGATTTCGAGACTTTCGAGGCAAAAAAAAGATGAATAGTGCTTATACGATGTACTCAGACACAAATGGAGTTAGTCAGAAACCTCTCCGTGTACATCTTGACGTATTCTATAGTTGGTCAGTATGTTGCGAAAGCATAATTGCTTACCATTCGCATACGGCTGATGTTTATCTTTGTAAAATATTTTAAGTGACACATTGCCAGCTACCTTTTCGATGAATCTGGCTTTGTTATTTGAACGCTTCTCCCTCTTGGTTAGATTTTCGTAGAAATCCGAGCATGAATAATTGCGGAATACATCTATTAGCTTAAGAATGTCATCTTTGCTTGTCGTACGTTCATATTCCGAATTAAACCAGTTCATGAATTCGTCTGACTCTTCCATATATGATTCGTTCAAACGTTTAATCGAATCAGGAATGCTTTGAATCAAATATCCATCCTTACGAAATCTGCGATAGTATGGTAGTAAATAATTAAACGTTGGTAATTTCATTTGATCTAAGTAGTTATCGCTCTTGATGAACTCATTAGCGGTATAAACATAATTTTCGCCCTCCGTTAATTCATTCTCTCGCATGAACTGAGCGGTTTTGAATGTACATCTAAATGGAATTACAATCAAACGCTCTAACATAGCTTGCTCGCTGTGATCTAAAGCTGGTTTATCATTGCAAAGCATAAATAAAGTTTCATTAAGATTGACTTTGGTTTTCTGCGAATATAACGTTCGCATAGCAGTTTCATCAGAACCAGTTAAACTCTTCACCATTGCTGTTTTGATGGTTTCGTCTCTATCAGGCTCAGAAGTAATTACAATGCGTTTCTTGTCAAAATTTGCGATAGAAACATTCTGATCTGATTTGATTTTCTGAGTGAACGCTGTTGGATTGCAGCTATAATAGTATGGACCAAGTACTTTCTTCATTAGATATGTAAAGGTTGTATCCTTACCATTACGACCAACTCCAGTACACACAATGAATTTCTCTAAGTGTCTCCCACTAAGACATGTTGATAGTAGCAAGAGAAGCAGTTCTCGCTCCTCTTTAATAGGCATAATCTTCGTAAAGTAGTCTTCAACGCTCTCAAGATGACCGACAGAAGATTTAGCATAGTCGTAGTCAATTACCATTGAGATATAGTCTTCGTAAGTACCAGCTCTGAATGAATTGATGCGCAAATCATAAACACCATTCCTGAACCCAATTAAATCGTCATTCAAATCCCAAAGGTCATCTTCGATGCGTACATAACCAATGATACCTTTAATCAACGTCTCTTTGTACTTGACTGATCTTAAGCAAATAATTTTTTTGAGAAATTTGATGAGCTCCTCGTCTTTATAGTGCTGTTGGACCAGTTCATAGAGTTCTCGATAGATTTTATCAATATCGCTAATAATATATTGATCAGACCCTTTAATCCAGTATGAGCCATTGAAGTAGTATAAAACATTATCATAGCTTTTATATTTATGATTGATTTTCAAAAAGTATTCAATGATGGTAGTATCATCAAATGCTGACTTAAGCAGCTCCATAGATAGTTTATCTCGCATTTGCTTCTCAATAGTAGATTGCTTAATTTGGTCTTGCATTTGATTAATCTGATTCGGGTCATTAATCCCAATCTGTTTAGCAATTCGCTTAGATTCATATTTAGCAAATCTGGCTGCTTCTTTATCGATACACGTATGACAATACTTATCATCAGCCATTGGCTCTTGCTTGCACTGTTTACAAATAGAGATATCTTTGACAATAGCCTTTAGCTCAGCAGTCTTCTCACGTTTTGGCTTAAATGGTTCAGATGTTTTCTTTTGATCTTCATAGAATTTCGATGCAAGTGCTTGTCGTTCTTCGAATGAGATAACATTATTTAATTTTTGATCTGAATCGATTTGGACACCATCGTATAGAGTTCCCTGTTCAATCGAAGCATCACCAACAGCAACAGCAACAATAGTCTTCTCAATGGCTACTGATTGATTTGATCTTGGGCTCATATCGATTTCTGAAAATGACACTACCTGGACTATATTAGTGGTATCAAATTCAGTCTCAATTTTTTTAATAATCGATTCCACTACTACTTCTACAACTGGAGCAGCTACTTCGACTGGAGTCTCAACGACTGGGGCAACAACATTCGCATACTGCTTTCCACGGTGAGCCCAGCAACGTCCGTTTGGCTTATCTCCACCCTTGCTACATTTATTATTAATTGGGCACATAGTTGATATGATTGATTGATTGATTTTATAATATTATAAAAGTTGTATCAGGAATGACCGTTAATTTTTACTTGTTATATAAATATGATCCAAAAAAAATTTACATTTAATTAATTCAATTAGATCTTCTTGTAGTATTTGCTGATATCAATGCCATGGAGCAGCTCGTGGTGAAGCTTCTTTTTTTCAGCAACGGTCAATGTTTGATAACCAGGATCAGATTGAATTGCTGTCTCCCAGAGTACGCGGTAGTCATTAATCGAAAGATCGATTCCTAGTACTCTTCCGCCGATCCGTGGGATTTTTCGGCGCATAGCATCTTGATTAGCAATATGTTCAAACTGTTTATTATTGATTGTGTACATGAATGGCTTAGCAAGCTTATCACCAGCCTTTTTCTTCACAATAGGAAGCCAGATCTTTAATAATTTAACTAATTCAGGCCTAATATTAATTACTTGCTCTCCCATGTGCTTATCTGTCTTGTACGTACGCATAATTAGCTGTATTAGTTTACCTTTGATGTATATATAGTTTTGTTGTGGTTCTAATCCAGTCTTTTTACTCGTCACGTGCAGATCAGCCCAATCATTACGAAGCGATGGTTGATACAAATATAGAGCTAAAATAGTCAAATCTTGCAACTCATTAATAAATGAACTCTTAAGTGATTTAATCTCTGCAGCCTTAAAGGGAGCATATTCAAACCCATTAGAGCTAAATAGATTAGATATTAGCTTACGAAGCTCTTCTTGATAGTTAGCTAGAGAATTCTCTATAGCCGTAGATTGCCTTTCAGTAGCTAAATTATTATCATTCTTGGCATCTCGCTTCACCTTCAACTCATCAGCAAACTCTTTATAAACCTTTTTAGCATCTGCAGACACAACTGTAGTATCACTCGCGATAGCTTGTAGAACATGCCAGAGAGTAGCCCATTGAGTATTCACATTATCAGATCGATTGATACGATCCCTTACCTCATCAGTGTTGTTTAGGAACCCAAAGTCTGTTGATTCTGGAAATTGCTTAGCTAGATCTACGAGAAATCTAATTCGCTTATTAAGAGTTGTAGCCGCAGCTGATCCAGCTAAACGCTCATTAATGTATTGTTCCATTATGATCGTTCAAATATTGCTTTATATTTATATGATTATATTTATTAAGATGACCGATAATTAATTTAACCGAAACGATCCACCCATCAGCACATTCTCGCTCCGTTTTACACGACGACGAGTCTTTGGAATTCCAAAAGCTCCAGTCTCTTTGGATAGCTTATCACGTACCGCAGTAGCGATTGGAACGGCTTGAGGAGCATAGCCAGCTAAAGCCGAAATCCCGGTATCAATAGCTTGTCGAGCGAGCGGCTTTACATTTTTCTGGTAGAAATCAGTATCAATAATGTTACGCTTGGCCCAGCTGTATCCGGTCTTAAGATTTTTCCACAAATCACCGAACAACCCGGTACCATCCATGTCCGATTCAACCGTAGTTAGAATTTCAGCTGGGGAGAGTTGTACTACGCAGCCCTTTCCACTCATCCCAGCTTTAGATACGACTCGATGTTGAGATGGATGAAGAAATATTACTTTATCCCCATTTCCGATTTGAGAGGCGGCAACGCGAATCGGTAGTCCATTGATGGCCTTTTTAACCTGAGCCAAGGTAAAATCGATGCGAGCTGGTTTGTACATTATGCGTTCTATATATCCATTTGTAGAAAGTATATTTTAAATTAATTATTTAAGCTTAATTTAAACGAGTTTTAACATTTACTTACGTAAATTACTTCCACGTTTTGGTCTATGTTTCTCTTTATCTTCCAGAGCCATAGGGGCTCTAAATAGAGCGCTTTTTAAATTTGTAATCCTTTTAGCTTCAGCCTTAGTACGTCGTCGTTGAGGTATATTTTCTAATACTCTTAAATCTGATACACGGTTTTTGTTTAAATCTGGATTAGCAACACGCCCATTAAACGCACGAAGATCAATTTTCTGAGGAGCATCGCTCATAATAGATGTAGCCGGCGTAGATGTAGCTGACTTTTTTTGCTTACGAGCAAGTTCTATAATAGCTTTTTTTTCAATCTCTGCTATCATATCATCCATAGCTCCTTTCGCATGTCGTTTAATAGCTCCTTCATTAACAATTTTGTTAGTTTTTGCGTTAGCTGTTAGTTGTTTCATAGCACGAAGTACTTTTTCGCCCATAGCTTGGAAGGTTGCGTTCTTACTAAATTGTTCCATAGCATCTGCCATTCGTTGCTTTTCGAGAACATCTATCATTTTCGAAACAATTCGTGTATTAGCGTTCGTTCGCATTTTATGTAATTGTTGAGCAAAATATTCTCGAGTATCATAATCTGCTTTAACTGGTAAAGCAGCTAATTGATCAATATCAATAACAGTATCTCCTTGTTCATATTGTTGCAATAATCTCTTTAAATATGCCTTTTTATCAAAAGCTGAAGTAGCTACAGGTTCATTAATATCAATAGCCGTTTGAGTAGCTTGAATATTTCTATTAGCATTAGTTCGTTTAAATTTTTTACCCATGTCAATGAGTTCATGAGCAAATTTACGCTTATCCTCATTCCCCATTAGTATATTTTCATTTGGAGTATTGATTGATAATAGTTTCTTTGGACCAGCTGGTTGTTTAATGCTCTTAGGCATCTTCTTAGATCGAGCAACGATATTCGCATCAAGAGCTGGATTTGAGGCAGTTTGCGTAGTCCAGTCTCCAGTATCTTTTGTAGCAGCCCATTGTTTAATTTTATCGACTGGTTTTACTTCTCGAGCGCCGAGACTCTCGCTAACGGATTCCCCAATCGCAGCCGCAAATTTAGACAATCCAGATTTTTGAGATTCGATGCCCTTCTCATACAGTAAATACTCGTCCAAGGCTTCTCCTTGTCTAAAATTGTTAACAGCTTCTTTTTTAAGATTTGCCTTATAGAGGCGCATCTTTTGTTGCTCCGATCGAAACATTGTGGCTATATTAGGGATATTTTATTATTAGTTACTCGGGAAACTATTTTTGGATCTTTCGAAGCATTAATTTGATCGTCAAATTGGTATCGATAATTGCGAGTGGCCGATAATTTTGATCTAAAAATCGTAAGGTGATTTGCTGTCGAGCGCCTTGCTGCTGCTGCACCCAACAAAGTTCATTTGGACTGCTCGTAATCAGCGATCCGTACTGAACTCCCTTACTGCTAAAAGTATGAATGACCGAACTATTTGGCGCATATGGGTTGTACGCTGAATCTAAGCAAACGATCACACTTTGAACAGGACTGACCTGAGGAATCGTTGTACTAGATGATGTTGTAATCGAGGTGCCTTGAACCGCTGGGTAGGTAGCAAGAGCAAACCCAACAATATCCCCAAAGCCTTGATTATTAATTACGAATTGACCAGTACGACTCACTGTAGGCCAAAGGATACTGGCATTAGTGTGTCCAGGAGGTGTAGAGGTTGGGAAAGGATAACATACCAAATCAACTGAATAGGCGGGAGCATTTTCTCGGAACTCGAAGTATACCGTGATCTCTCCGGTGGTATTATTGGTAATGTACAATCCATTCGCTATCAAGAAGTATTTTAAATAATTATTCAAATCAGACACCGAGTACGTTCCATTGGGGATCGTTAGGTCATATTGGGTGTTCGTTGCTAACGATGGATGGATGATACTAAATTTATTATTATTGTATGTACTATTAATGGATTGCCAAGAATAATACATACTGAGATCTCCAAGAGCAATTTCAATATCGCCCATCTCGACGGAGGATCCAAAGTTGTACGTGTATGTGTTATTGGATGTTGCATTGCTTTGATTAATGATAATCGGGTACGATCCAGAAGCGCTCATAATTATCTATATTAAAGATACTTATAAATCTGCGATTTTTTGAGTAATATTATATCGAAGATTTCGATGCTCTATATCGACCAATAGTACATCAAGCGGCTTAGCCGTAGCCTGCTCGTAAATATTGGTAAATTCTTCTCTGGATAGCCTTGTGGGAAATAGACTCAAAATCGAAACAATATCACGCTTCAATAGCCCACGACCCAAGAAAAAGTACTGACAGTTCTTGCGAATATCTCCAGGGATACCATAAAAAGACTGGGCTATGTAGATACTACTAAATCCAAATTTGCGGCCTCTAATGTAATACTGTTTGATTAATGGACATGCATCGTACATGAGATCATCAAATACAATGAGGGTCTGCTGTAGCTCTTTCTTTTTCTTTTTTTGCTCATCTTTATTAGGAGTTGGTAGAGCTGGAATCTCTCCATCCTCATACACGGAAACTTTATTGCCTAATTTATCAATCATGAATTGATACAGAGGCTCATCCGACGATTTCAAACAAAGTATGATCTTGTGAAACGTTTTGTCCATCAACGCTATTAGATTCAAAAGTTGGTTACTTTTCCCGGCCCCACTCGGAGCTGCTGTACATGCTCTAAAAGGCACTGAAACTCCATGTTGAGCAAAGTGCGGGTTTTTTGGCTGATTAGTTTGTGGAATGTGTTTATAGAAATTTATCATGGCTAGTATAGTATAACACATAAAAGCTATCAAAAGATATCTATTAATGGCATCGTTTAGTCCGCCTGCCTATAACTCTGATGTATTCGATTCTGGATTATTCAATATTGTGACAGAAACTCTGACTCTAGAGGTAGCCGACGCTCGATATCTTAAATTATCTGGAGGAACTGTTCTTGGATATTCAACCTTTGCAGCTGGGATCAACGTAATTGACTCATTTTTATGGAATGGGGTAGCGGTTGATCTAACTGGCCTTACATATGTTTCTGGAATTACTCCTGGAACTGCTACTGCATCCAAGGCTATTGTAGTTGATTCTAATAAGGATATTAGCGCCTTCCGCAACCTCACTGCTACTAATCTAACTGGAACGCTTCAAACTGCTGCTCAACCTAATATTACATCGATTGGAACTTTAGCATCGCTAACTGCTACATCTATTACTGGAACTCTACAGACCGCGGCTCAACCAAATATCACATCAATTGGTACTCTAAATAATCTCACTGTGACAGGAACTATCACATCGCTCGTATCCATTGCGACAACAATGACTTGTAATGGGGTTGATGTTGGTTCGAATATAGCACCTCTTGTTGGAGCTACAGTGGGAACTGTATCAGCGTCTAAAGCTCTCATTGCTGATGTCAATAAAGATATTGGTGGTTTAAGGAATCTATCCGCTTCTGGCGTTTTAAGTCTAACTGGAAGTAATGCCGTGCTATCTCTGACGTGTGCGTCATCAGTCGCGCGAACGAATATTCAGTTTTATGGTGATTCTGGATCAAATTGGGAGTTCGGCATGCGAGGTAGCTCGAATACGCCCGCGAATGCTCTATATTATTACAACAATGGCTATCGAATGATAATAATGCCTTCTGGTCTTATCAGTATTGGAGGGAATCAGGCCCCTGTTAAGCAGTTTGAGGTAAATAGTACTACTGGTGCGTGCTTACGGCTGGTATATAACTTAACGACTAATTTAGCTGACTTATCTGTATCAAGCGGTGGTAATCTGACAATAGCCCCTTCAAGTGGAACAACGATTCTTTCAGGTTCAACGGCGTCTACGTCTATCACGACTGGGGCTTTAACATTGGCTGGTGGTATCGGTATCTCAAATACTACGGACGCGACAAGTACTACGAACGGTGGATCAATTACAACAGCCGGCGGTATGGGTATCGCTAAATCAGTATGGATTGGTGGGACGATTTATACGAATCGAAGTACAAGCGGAGGAGCGTTTAGTGCTTACTGTGGGACCTCTAACCTTACGATAAGTGCTCTACTAAATTCAGATTTCACCATATCAACATCAGGGACTACTTCTCTAAACATAGGGACTGGTTCAACAACAGCATTGACAATCGATGGCTTCACGCAAGAGATTTATGGGATCGGGTCTCTAACAGCTACCAATCTGATTGGTACCAATCTGACGGGAACAATCCAAACAGCTTCTCAGCCCAACATCACATCGGTCGGAACGCTTAGTTCGCTATCGACGGGATCACTAACATTGGGTGGAACGCTAATTACAGCATATGCTTCTGAGATCAACACTTTAGCTGGCGTGGTCGCTGGGAGCGCTGGAGCGGGTAAGGCTTTGGTGTTAGATATGTCTAAAAACATCGCAACCATCAATAATCTAACAAGTAATTATCTATCATGTAATACCGCTATTAATGGCTCTAATGCTCTTGGAACGATGAAAGCTCTTAATTTGGGTGGGATTGTTTTAGACTATGGCGTGATGAGTCTGAAGGGCTCAGGAACGAAGCCGTCGGTTTCTTTCGGATCTACGAATTCATTATTATGGATGGAGAGCTCTCATGGTACGCCGATAGAAGCCGAAATCAACGTTTCTTCGGGAACGAGTTCAACATCGACAAACGCTCTGCGAATGGGTACATGCTCTAACAACGATTTTAATCTATTCACGAATAATACGGAACGTGTTGTTATTAGAGCCGGAGGAGAAGTATTAATAAAACGATTTTTACAAATCGGTGATAGCACGGATACGAGTCGTATGATTTCATGTTTAGATAGCACGATGACATCAACTAATCTTCGTTATATTACACTTGGTAAAACGGCTACAGCTGGTAATCAGGCGGAGATAGCTTATCAGTGGATTGGAGATAACGATGACACGAATTCACTACGATTTGGTTTTTACGGGGGCGAGAAGATGCGTTTGACCCGTTGGGGGAGTTTGCTGGTAAATAGCACGAATAATTCGTATAGTGCTACACCTACTAAATTCGCTTCAGAGGCTGCCGGTGCTACGGAGTGGTGTGCGGTCTTCAAGAACACTTCTAATTCTACCAGTAAATGTATGGGATTCATTAATAACTCGTCGTTGGAGGTTGGAAGCATTACGTGGGGCGTTGGAACGACCAGTTTCAATACTACTTCGGATTATCGGTTAAAAAAAGATGTTGAACCAATGACAAATGGCCTCGAGCTGATTAATCGTCTTAACCCTGTAAGATATAAGTGGATCAATTCAGAAGAAAGTGCTGAAGGCTTTATCGCCCACGAGCTACAAGATGTATTACCTCACTGCGTTCAAGGACAAAGAGATGCCGTCTATCCAGATGGAAGCGTAAATCCTCAATCTGTAGACTATGGAAAACTAACAACGACTCTGGTAGCGGCAATACAAGATTTATCAGCTGAAAATCAATCACTGAAAGCAAGATTAGAACGACTCGAACAATTAAGCAAGCTTAAAAAAAACTAAACGATCAAATATCTAAGATTGGTTAAATAGGTTGAAGAACTGATCGAGCTCATTTTTTTTCGAGTAATATAGAAACAAAGCCGCATATTGGCCACAATGGCCATAATCTGGGTCTTGTATCTGTAAAGGATACCATTCATACGATTTCGGAATAATCGGTGGGGGCACCTGGCCAAAGCTATCAAAGTATCGCTTATTCAGATTATCAACAGCTACCCAATGAGTACCTCCGAGAATACCATTTCCCAGGTTAAGAACTTGTGCTGGTATTTTTGGATCAAAATCTGCCTGCCAATCTATGGATCCGTTAATATTTAATTTTTTTAGCAATTTTTCAAGATCTGATCGGGTCGTTCTAGATTTTTGCAATATTGAATTAATATGTAGATTATTTAATAATTCGCTCATATTTTCGGCTTTTATACTATAAGAAGCTATATTTTCATTAACCATGTCTTCGCAATCAGATCGTGTCGCTTTCGACAACTCGGTTCAACCGTATGATGAAACTATCCTATTTAAACAAAAGAATTGGACATATATCACCGATAGTAGCTCATCTGGAGGAGTATTCAATAATCAGCTACAATTCGATCTAAACACGCTTTCAAGCCAAAGCCAGTGGGTTGATTTGAGTGAAGCTTACGTACAGTTTCCTGTACGAGTGAAGATTAAAAATACTGGCTCAACTTCTGGCTCACTAACGCAATCTATTAATGCTACTGTACTCAAGAATGGATTCCATCATTTTGTAGATTCGGTTCAAGTCGTTTTGGATGGATCTACTGTTCAGGCTTCTCAAATTTATGAAAATATTTCTACTACATTTAAAATGTTGAGCGAGTGGTCGCAAGATGAGCTTCGTAAGTATGGACCATCGCTTGGTATCGCTCTTGATGATTACACGGCTCTTGATACTACAGCTATTGCTACAATTGCACCATCTGTATATGGTGTAAATTTGACAACTACCGCTAATACGGGTATTGCTGCTCGTCAATCTATTCAAAATATTGGAGTAGCTTCGGGTGGATGTAAAGCAATCTTAGATACGCAAGCTAAGAATGTCGGAAAGCCTCAAGTAGCTGTTGTTTCTGGAGCTACCGTAGCAGCTGGATCGCATTCATACACACAATTCGTGCTTGCTACGATCCGTCTTAAGGATATTAGTCCGGTGCTTGCTGCGATGCCGATGTCCCGCAACTTAAAGGGATTCCTATATATTAACTATAATTCGAGTGCTACAACATTCTCAGCTGATACTAGTGCAGCGCTCACGGCATTAACGACATCGGCTAATGCTGGTCGTTGTTGCCCAGTAATGATTCGATCTGATTTAATTTCTACGACTACATTTGGTACGACTGCTTCTACTTGGGAAGTTGCTGTTGAACTTTCGGGTGTTGCCACGGAACAAACCACGGCTCAACCAGCCATCAGTTATGGTCGTCTCGTAGCTCCTTATTTCGTAGCTAATCCTCAAGTCGATGCTGCTCTTTCGATGAAGAAGACCTTCCGTTATTTGGAACGCAATGTATCTACTTTTGATATTGCGGCTGGGGCGAATACTACCGTCACTCTAAGTCCTGGTATTGCTAATCCAAAGCGAGTTCTATTGTATCCATACTTTACTGGAGCAGGAACCACTGGTGGTACGATGCTTACGAATCCTCTATTGAGTCCATTTGATGCTACTCCAGCTACCACGTCGCCATTTGCCGCATTGAAGGATCTACAAATATTAGTTGCTAATACTCCTATGTTCCAGAATCCGGTTAGTATGGATTGGGATCAATTTAGTCAGGAGGTTGCTCAGCAAGGTTTAGATGGAGGTCTTGATTCGCAGTCCGCATCGGGTCTATTGAGTCAACAGATGTGGGATCGTCTATATCGATTCTACACATGTGATGTAGGTCGTCGATTGGAATCGGAAGATGGTAGCTCGAAATCGGTTATTGTGCAATGTACAAATGCTACACTGGCTCCAATGCGTGTAATTGCTATGATTTACTATGAAAAGGAAATCACTGTAGATACCTCGATGGGTCGTGTATACCAAGGCAAAGCTTAATTATCTTCGTCGTTTTATACTGCTTATCGTCTTTACTGATTCTTCAGTCGTTTCGTATGCCTGTGCTAATCTTTTTTTTAGCGCGTTGGCTGTACGCTTATGGAGCATCGATTTCTTAGCTAAATCGTCTATTATCTTGTGAGCTTCAATTAGGATCTCCTTATTTAGATTTCCAGCCGAGATCTCTCCTTCCAGTATTTTGAGTCGTTCGATATTATTAGCGGATTCAGAGTTATTCGCCGAGTGAAGCTTTAAATTATTGATTTTCAGCTTATGGGAGAGCATTATCATGAATTCTTTCTCAATCGGGGTAAGCCTCTGCCAGCGGTTATGGTCGAAATCGTTCTCTGTGATCAAGTTCCACAATTCAATGAACGTAGGCTGCACGAGAAGCCTTCTAAGTACACATGTGCCACTACCCTTCGATTTTAATGATACGACGCAGCCGTGAATCTGCACATAATATTCGACTGGCATTTTTAATTTATAGAGATACGTCAAGGTTTCTATAGGTTTATATAGTATAAATATATATAATATTGCTGGATATGGGAAAACGTAGAATTCCCACCGCGATTCAGATTTTAAATTGTGCGCTTTCTAGGGCTACTCTGGATGAGTCTCCAAATCGTAAGGTTGAGCCCGTTAAGCAGGAAATGATCGGCTCTGGCTCTAAAGAGGTAAAACCTACCACCTCTATCAAAATTCCAAAAGAAAAAAAAGCAGAGTTGATATCTACTCGGGTGTTGCTAACTCGTTGATCTGATCCATAATTGATCTACAATTTTTTTGTACGAATTTGTTGCCCCTTAGCCATGTAATATAGCCTGGATCGATAATTTGAATCTCTTTGATACTTCTACCTTTGTATTTACCCCAGGTTAATGCATCCTTATTTGGTTTGTGACTATCGATAATTTCAAGGAGTTTTGTATCTGTCTGGACAAATGGTTGAGACTTCAGCCATAGGCAGTACGATGGCTCAGTTTTAATGATATCAGTAATTAGTCTATTTTTGAACTTCCCATGCTGAATTACGTTTTTTTCATCGATGAATGGCATGTTGATACTCTATATAGGTACCCATAAAGTATTCAAATTAAATTAATTAACTCCATTTGTGTCTGAGTACATCGTATAAGCACTATTCATCTTTTTTTTGCCTCGAAAGTCTCGAAATCCCGAAACATCAACGATGAGCAAAGATAGCGCGTAGTGATAATACTTTCTCTCTATTATTAGATTTTTTAGCTATCATAAAAGAAATTAATATAAGGAGGAGATAGAAGGAATCGTAATAGAAACAACAATAGAAATAATAAAGTCAAAAAAAGTCAATAAAGTCAGATCCTGCCCATCAAATGACAAAGTGTCCCGAGGAAGAATATAAGAAGACTTTGTCAAAACAGGGGCAAGATTTGACTTTTTTGACTTTTTTTGACTTTATTTATTTGATATCCGAAACATCAACGATGGTCTCCGTAAGCATCAAAATATGGGTGGCACTCATTTGTCTCACGGGTGCTTCAGAGCGTGCTTCAGAGCGTGTTTCGGAGTGTTTCATGAGCGTTTCAGAGAGTGCTTCATGGGCGTTTCAGTAGTGCTTCAGAGCGTGCTTCAGAGTGCTTCATGAGCGTTTCAGAGAGTGCTTCATAGGCGTTTCTTACAGTTGCTGAGGGAGCTCGATGGGGCATTTAGAGAGATATATAGTCGCATTGATTAGATTCGCTAAGAAGTCGCTATAAAGGGTTTAGACGGCGCATATGTATTGACCGGATTGTAAATGCCGCGTTTTTACGATCGCTTAGAGCACGTAGATGGACATTTTAATGCGTCTACAGCCAATGCGCGATGACCGTATTCCAGGAATACGGTCATCG
>Ga0208916_10000801_pt1 | contig 14219 bp, 14 predicted proteins | sample DEB19_08_DNA_5_FD_184523 | JGI IMG/M metagenome (GOLD analysis project Ga0208916, IMG submission 184523) | Aqueous microbial communities from the Delaware River and Bay under freshwater to marine salinity gradient to study organic matter... | ecosystem: Environmental > Aquatic > Marine >... | reverse complement strand
TGATACAAACGACCGAGCAAAAAATAAAAACCTTAAACCATGGCAATCTAACATTACTGGAGGATTAGCACGAACATTCATTGACGTTTTCCAGTCTTCTCTTTCTGAAAATCCTATTGTACCAATGGGGCAACCAGTTGGAGATACACCACAGGAAGTAGTAGACAATGCTATCATTGCTCTTACTTATAGTGCTGATAAATCAAACTATCAGAATGAGTCAAAGGTAATCATGAAGCAATGACTCAAAACAGGTCAATACGCAATACGAGTTTGATATACTTACAAGCCTAAAATTCAAACTTATCTTACTTATGATGCGAGTTGAAAACCAATCGAACGGACACTTAAGAAGAAAGGTATCTCCGTACCATATGCTAAGCATGTACCAGTCTGGAATATCTACCCAGACCCTTATAACAATACTAATCGCTATGTATCTGAACGAGTTGTAGTATCATTCTCAACTCTTATTGAAGACTTCTGACATATCATAAATCATCCATACAATAAATCTCCATTCAAGAACCAAGAATTCCTCTGAACACTTCCAGTAAATCTTAATTGAGCAGAGCTTCATGACTATGGTTCTATCACAAATGAGGTTCTTCATAAGAAAAATTTAGATGCACAGAATTCTGACTCCTATTATTCTTCTTATCGTACTCAGAATATTAACACTGCAGATACAATCAATATGCAGGACTCTGACAAAGATGTTACTGATGGACTGATTGAAGTAATTTACACAGTTACAGATGATACGATTGTTATTCATGCAAATAATTACCCAATCTATATTGGTAAAAACTTCTTTTGATTTATAAACTACGTTGTTCGCTCAGCTACTGATGAAACTCAGACTCTTTGAGTAGAATGAGTACCTTATATTCTTTCTGGAGTAGAAGAAACTTACGATAGTTTCGTTAATAACCTTATCGACTCAGCACGAGTAACCACTACTCCTAACTTCATAGGAATGAAATGAGTGTTTGAAGATGAGTCAAGAGTAGAAGAGATGTCTCCATGAGATACACTCTGGGTAGAAACTCCTGCACTTAACGGTGAACAACCACTCCGAAGACTTGACAAAGGTTCTGTTACTGATAATGGACTCATGCAAACCATGCAGTCTCTTGCTACTCAAAAAGCTGGTATCTCTGAATATAACATGGGTATATCAGCAGGGGAAAGAACAGCAACTTGAGCGCAGTCAGTAGCTAACTCAGACAAGAAACGACTCCTTCCATACATACAATCATTCCTTGCTTGCCAATCACAAGTTATGGAAATGTGGCTTACACTTCTTATTGAAAACTGGCAGACTCCTCAGTTCGTTGCAATTGTTGGAAAGAACGGAGAGACTATAAAAGCACAACTTACAAATGCAGACCTTGCATGAGATATGACACTTTCACTTGACTCTGATGGTCTTATGGCAATGAAGAATGATATGAATGTAAAACGACTCATTGAGTTCTTCCCACAGATTATGAATAGTGGAATTACTGATAGTCCTTGAGAAGTTCTTGCTGAAATATTCAGAGGTCTCTGACTTAATCCAGCTCGCTTTAAGATTAACTACGAGAAGAAAGCTCCAGAAGCTCCACTTGAAACAATAAACGAAACACCAGAATTGACACCTATCGAAGAAGAGATACAATCCATTACGGAAAATGTAACTCCACAACTAAATCTTAACCAATCATAATATGATGGAAATCGAAATCGAAGCTAAGTCAGAGATGACAAAGCCAAGTCTTGAAGTTCTTGACAAAGCATTTGAAGTTCTCAAGAAAGCAGGCTTCAAGGAAGATACTCTTACTAAAGCATACGATATGCTCAAGTGAGAATGTGAAGATAAAATGGAAGTTAAAAATAACACAGAAAAAAATGAAACATCTGCTCCAGATAATAAATCAGCTTTGGTTGATGCTATGAAATCTTTTATGGAGAAACTCTCCAAGTAATACTCAAGAGATAATCCTTATTGGTAAAGTAGAAAGACTTACTGAAAACGATAAGGTTTTACTCAAGATGAATACTGAAATAAGAACTATTATCATTAAATATTGCGATACAGAAATTTCTAAGAATACAGGTTCTCTTACAAATTCAAATCTTACAAATGAACAAGTACGTCATACTCAAGGATATATATCTTGATTATACACTGTTCGCAATTATTTAAAAAATATATAAATTCATATTGACTTTTTACATATTTTGTATAGCCTATCATCAAGATTAGTTGAAGATAGGTTTTTTTAAATATAATGATCTAATCATATTTTTTAAGATAATACATATGCCAGATGGTATTGAAACAACAGAAACCACAGAAGTGGTAGAAGCTCAACCAATAGAAACAACTCAAACAGAAGAAGTAATAGCTCCAGAGCTTGACCTTGCATCTATTCTTGATAATGTTCTAAAGGAATTTGAGGTACAAGAACAAACACAAAAAACATTCTGACCGAATATAACAACTCCAGTACACGAAAACGAGGCAACTGTAATGCTGGAACAACTCAAAAAAGAGTTGGAAACAACTAAACAAGCAGAGACAGAAGCAAAAACACAACAAGAAACATTGCTCTCTGACCTTGAAGACCTCAAATCAAAGTATGAAGTATCAGCTTTAGAAGCTGACACATACAAAAAAGAAAAGGAACAATACGAAACTTTTATCAACTCTCTCGGTGATGTACCAATTTTATGAGAGCTTGTATCGCTTTTCGCTACGAAAGGAGCAGAAGCAGTAAACATTCCTAAATTTTTAAAAGAGCTACACGAAAGTAATATTATGGCTCAAGGAGCAACGCTCCAGACGGAAGCTACACAAACGCAAGAAGAAGCTAAACCATCAAAATCATCTTTAGAGTTAGCACTTCTTAGAAGAAACAAAAGATAAATAAACATTAACAATAAATATTATGCCACTAACTAATGGTTTCCCATCTGGTTCTGTAAGCACATCACAGTCTACCAATGGTTCAACAACTGGTTCAGCATCAGTTCTATCTAACTACCTATACGACAATAGTGAAATTGACGTAACAAAACTCTTTCGAGGACGAAATTCACTCTTCTCAGTAATCACAAATCTCGGTCGAGGTAATGGTGGTTCATACGATACTCTCGGTTCATTTGAAAAAACTTCAAACAACTACCCAGAATACAAATGGCAAAACAAGGGAGAAGACGGATACGAATTTACTCTCGGAGCAGACGCACTTGTTGGAGCTACAACTCTTACTCTTGCATCTACAGCAGGTCTATTCACAGGTCGACGACTTATGAACACTGCTACAAACGAAGTATTTACAGTTTCATCTGTAACTAACGGAACAACTATCGTTGTAATTCGTGGAACTACTGCTGTTGCAATGACTAATGGTCAAGCACTTCTATCAGTAGGTACAGCAGTTGGAGTTGGAGAAGCATCTGCAACATTCGTTGGAGCGGCTAATACTTCAGCAAGCAACTACTTCCAGCACTTTGTTACTACTGTTTCAATAACTGACCAAGATATGCTCGCAGCTAAGGTTGGAGGAGACAAGAGAAAGAACATCGAGGACATTCTTGCTGATAAAGCAACTACTCATGCAGACGAAATCGAAAGAGCAGTTATATTCGGTCGAAAAGATACATTCACTAATGCAGCAGGTAATACTGTTTACACTATGGATGGAGTAAAAGAGTTCGCAGTTCGAGGATGGACAGCTGATATTTCTTCTGGACTTACAGCAGAAACTTTTGAAACAGCACTTTCATTCCCACTTCGATATGCAAAGGATGGTTCAAACACTAAAATTCTACTTTGTGGAACTAGAGTTAAACCAAAACTATCTGCACTATATGCAGGGCAAATCCAAACAACTGACATCAAAGAAATTGATCTTCGTGTTGAAAAGATTATGCTTAACTCTGGTGAGTATATCATCATGAGCCACCCATTCATGGATGCTTCATCTGGAGACTGGCAGAAATGTGCTTTAGTTCTTGACCCTTGATACATGGAAGTTGTTTACCCAGAAGGTGCAACTCTTGAAAAGAAAGGATTTAGCGGTAAAACAGCAATGATTTACAACACTAAAGAGTCTACTTACGCAAATGAAAAGGTTGATATATCAACTTACATGACAATTGCTGTTAAGAATACACTCTGATGTGGTGCCATAAAAATAGTCTAACCCATTAAAGTAAAATTATACTCTCACTTCTGTGGGGGTATTTTTTATTGACAATCTAAAGTTAAGTGTATAATCACAATACACTTTAATTATTAAGATAATCCTTAAATATGAATAAAACTTACTATTGCTACAATCGTAGTGATAACAAACTAACGAATTTCACCCTTATAAATCCTAATATCAAGATGGTACGAAACCAATTTGGTATGGCTGAAATCGAGTATTTATCTCCAAATATGCGAGAAGAATTTGTATTCAGAAATTGAGTCCTAGAAGCTACAACAAAAGAGGAAATTGATTTTCTTGACCACTGTACTGAAAACAAAAGCTATAAACTTCTTAATGGAAAGATGTTTGACTTCTGGTCTGGTGCTGTATATCTTAAAACAGAACAAGTAAAAGATGAAAAAACTAAGACGAACACAATAATTAAGACTCAAGATAAATTTATTATCATGGAAGAGTCTGCGAAACTTATGAGTATTGACTCATTCAATCAATTCTTCGTAAAGGTTGGTTTACCAATTCCAAAAGAACAGAAGACAAAAGACGAACTCATTGAAATTCTCAAAGAGAACGGACATATTTTGTAAAATTTTGATTTATAACTTTTAGCTGTATAATACAAGTATACAGCTTTTTTAATGCAAACAATATGATACCAGTACAAGAAATATATGCTCCAATGAAGAAGTCATTTTGAACTTTCTTTTCAACAGAAGCTCATTGAGATGCAGAAATCATCAGATATATCAACGAATGAACTCGACTTTTATGTAAAAAGTACCCATGGTATTTCAATGAAAGAGAAACAGTAATAAATGTTACAGTAGCTGACTGAATAAATGCAATTCAAGAAACAATTGAAGTACAATATGTAGAGGATAGCAATGGTTCAGAGTTAACAAACATAGCAACAAAACTTTCTGAGTATAAAATTCTAAAAAAGAAACAAGAAACAGTAGTATGAATATGGGATACTACATTTAAAGCCTCATCTATTTGAACTTATACCATTCTTCATAGTGTTTATCCAGAGAAAGTAGTATCTATATTTGATGCAGTACCATTTCCAGACTCAGTAAAAAATATACTTATGGAATATTCCTTAGTAGTAGGGTATTTATCAGTGAAAGATGAATATAATGCAAAAGTACACTTAGATTTTGCAGAGTCTTTACTACAAAATGAAATATCAAGGAAATCAAACCGCTCTCCTAACAAAGTAAAACGAGTATCTTCTTACAATTTCTAATATGGCAGTACAAAAAAGAGTAGAAACATATACATTTAATGTATCATCACTTAATAAGTTTGATGAGATTTTAAATGTAGAAATGAGACGACGATATTCAGATACTGGCTTTGCACAACAATGACAATGGCAGTGTTCTCCACGAAAACCTTTCTATAATACACCAGCAATTCCAGTTTCATACACTTGAAGTGCATCTGATATGTTTGTATATACAGACAGAAATAATGTAACTAGAGCATACCGTATAATCAATACAACTACAAACTGAACAAGAGATTATGCACTACAATATACAGTGCTAACAACATACTCTTGAAATATAATCAGTATGCCAGATGCTTGAACTATATGGTCTACACTTACTGGCTCAATATACACATCAGCTTCACAGATGGATTTAAAATCTAAGTTCGACTTAGTTAAAGTTCCAATAATGTTATCTTGAAGTCCATTCCCTTGTACAACTGTTAATCAAGCAACAGCAGTTGATAGAGTAAAAAGGAATATGACTACTGACCAAGATATAAATACTGGCAATAGGTCTGGAGCAAATGCAGTTGGTAGAGTTTTAATGGTTTACTCATCAGATTTCTATACATGAACATACGGAAGAGTTATAGAATACGATACATCTACTGATGAGTATGTAATGGAATGAACTTGAATGATATGAATACCATTAAATTCAAATGCTTCCTATGCTGTATATGATACAATGGAGGATTGTGTACGAGTTTGCTCGCCTTCTTTTGAAGAAAGATATTTTGATTGAATTACTGAGGATTGACAACTTAGATGACTTACATCTGACTCATTAAAAATAGTATGAGCATTATCATCATCGCAATATATCAGTGGCTCTACATTCTTTTGAAATGTGTACTGGACATTTAGATGAAAAACTATATATGATTCAAAAGGTTTTCCTTGAAATCCATTCTTCTATACATATAACTCTGGATTTACAGTTGCAGATAAAGATATTACTGGATTATATGTTTATAGAAATAAACTTATAGTTTACGGAAGAAGTTTTATATATGCGTATGCACAGAATGGTACAATCGAAAAGCTATCTAATAGTATCTGAGTACAAAACAATGCAATATACGAAACTGGAGATGATTTATATTTTATATCCTCAGATAAAAAAATAGTTTCAGTAAATGAATTAGCTTCTGGAAATCTATATGTAAAAGATATATCAGAGAAGTTTAATTCATATACTTCCACTTGGAATAATAACTGCTTTATTGGTTCAGATACAAAGAATATTTACTTTGGTTGATGCAAATCTGAGTCTGGTTCATTCCAATCAAAAATGTACATGCTAGTATTCTCACTAGATAAGAAGTTCTGGTCAGTGTATGAATGTCCACCATTCAAATGAATACATACATTTAATTGAGTTTCATTCTTCACGCATAGATGGATGAACTCACACGCATATCTTGAAGCATGAGACAATTACTACTCTCCTTATGAATTATATACAACAACAATTACAAACGCAGTAGTTCCTACATTGGTAAACTTACCATATACACAAAGAGTAGTGACTGAATGGATTGAGAATGGAGGATACAAAGAGTTAGACGAGCTAGAACTTACACTTGAGAATGTCCCATCTTACAATGTCCCATCTATGGCAGTAATCAAAAGACTTGCAGAATCAATAGCAACAAGTGATAGAAAAACAATCATACTATCACAACTCAGTTCATCTGGCTGAATAGGAACATGAATGACTTGATATGAAATTTCTGGTTGAACACAGTACAGTATAGATACACTCTTTCCTAGAAAGAAATATCAGACATTCAATAAGGATTCCTGCCTTGCATTCAAATTAGTATTAGAGAATTGAAATGATGAATACTGATACAGACAATGATTCTTCCTTTCGGAACTCTATGCAAAATATAGTGTTAATAATGCAAACGATTGGAGAAATCCATCATCTACTTATTAAAATAATCCTATGCCAAAATTACTAGATAGACTTGAAACAAAGTTAAAGTCTCAATGAAACAAAGACCCATACTGACTCGCTGTATCTATTCTAATAAAGAATTGATACATAGATGCAAATTGAGCATTGACAGATAAAGGAAAAGCAAAAGAAGCATTGCCAGAAGGAACAAAATGATTGTGAAATAAGAAATCACTTACACAATCTATAAAGGATACACTTGCTAAAACATACAGATAATGAGAAATATACGACAACTACTCGAAGAACCAATACAGAAATTATCAAAAGATGAGATTTATTATCTTGATAAAAACTGAAGTCTTGACAATATTAAATCAATCATATCTCCAAGTGCTTGAACATTAACAAAAACAGCAAGTGTATCAATACCTTCTGGAACTACATGAGCATATGTTTTATCTTGAGTTTGATTTCAACCAAAATTCATAAGAGTACAAACTATGATGTCAAGTGCCTCTCCTTGAATATGGTCTGATATATCTACCGACTGATGAACATCTGCTTGAATATCATCATATAGAAATACTCTTTGAAATGTTTTACTTGAGGCAAATACCACTTCAGTAATATCAAAACTAGTAGATTGAGCAATTACATTATTCCAAGCTGATTTTGTTTCATTCTGAAATGATTGAGCAACAATTAACATTGTAGCAAATCCATCTGGTGCAATTATAATATATCATTGCTTTTGATAACTCAATAAATATAATTATAAAAACTAACAATATATAATATGCCAACTAAAATCAAAACTCAAAATTTGCTCTCATGAGTAATTAGTGATGCAATACCATCGTCTTGAGATTTTACAGTTACTCTATCACAAGCACCAACTTATACAAAAGGTTTTATAGTATTTAATGTTACAAGCTCTTCAAATTATGAAAGTGTATATTTCCATAATAGAATTTGAAATGTAATCTATGTAAAAGCAGAAAATAGAGCAAGCCCAAAAGCACATTCAATCGGAACAACATTCCAAATGAATAACACAGCAGAGCTTATAAACTATCTTTCTGATAATGCAGATACTTTTTGATATGTAGAAAAAACAGGTTGACTCACTGTAAATGTATGGGGAGGATATGTATTAACTGAAACTTGAAGAGTATTAGTAAATGATACATCACTTACGCTTCCTAATGGACAGACTAACTATATTTATCTTACAACTAGCAATACTATTACTAGTACACTTGATTTATGAACAGCAAATTCTGGAGTTATACTCGCAACTGTTATAACAGGTTCTACATCTGTATCAACAATTACACAAGATAAACCATATGTAATGCAGAAAGCTTGACCTCAATGAGAGCAAGGAATACAAGGAATACAGTGAGAACAAGGTATTCAAGGTATTCAAGGTATTCAATGACCAGTATGACCACAATGAGAGCAAGGAATACAAGGAATACAGTGAGAACAAGGTATTCAAGGTATTCAAGGTATTGAATGACCTGCTTGAGCTTGAATACCAACAGGGGGAACTACAGGACAAATACTTCAAAAAACTTCATGAGTAGACTATGAAACATCATGGCTTACTCTCACAGGAGGATGAGATATGGTAAAAGCTACCTATGACCCAACAAATAAGAATCAAGATGTATTTGCTTATCCTTATTCTAAAGCAGAAGCTGATGCATTACTAGCAACTAAACAGCCTACAATTGGATATGCAACAGCTAACGATTCAGCAGTAGTTCATAACACTTGAAATGAAAATATATATTGAGAAAAAACATTCTTCCAGAATTTTAATTTGAAGTGAATTCTATTTTGCTGAGATACAACTCCAATAACTTGATTATTTTTCAGTCTTTGGAGACCAAATTCAACAACAAATCAAATAGACAGTTATACTCATTGAGTATGATTTAGAGATTTAATTTTAAATTGAAATCAATTATTTTTAAAAGCTGATGGAAATGTAGGAATTTGAAATACTACTCCTACTGAAAAATTGGATGTAAATGGAAATATAAAAATAGATTGACATATAAAACAAATTTCTACAAATAGATATATTGAAAATAAATTTCAAGTCAAGAATGCTAGTGATGATGGATGAGTTAATTTTAATACTTATATAGATGCTGATGATGGGGCGGGTACTTGAATTAAATCATATTCAATATGGGGATACCCTAAAAAATCAGATGGTACAATAACAGGGTTTGAAAGATTTATACGATTCTGGTTTGATAGTTTTGATAATATAACTTGAGCCTATTTAAAAGTAGCTGAAATATATGCCCATGTTATTAAACTTAATTGAACTGTTGAAGCTCAAAATAATGTAAAAGTAGGTTGAGTTTTAATGGCAGATTGAAAAGTAATACAAACTAAAAAGTCAGATGGTTGAGATATTATTTTATATAAAGACGTTAGTTGAAGTCCAAACAATGATTTCCATTTCTTACCTGATGTTCAAAAGCATAGTTCAACTGATAACAGAGTATTATTCTGATTTGGTTCTGCAATTTCCTCATATAACTTTCTATCAAATTGGAGTTGAACAAATAAAGAATTATTCTGAATAAATTGATGAACTTGAAAAATTCGATATATATGAGATTGAAGCCAATGAGCAGGTAAAGTATTAACAAGTGACGCAGATTGATATGCTACATGGGAAACACCAACAGCATGAACTCAAATATGAGCAAGTGTATATAGTTCTACATCATTCAATATTCCAGAAACATTAACAGTAGTTCCATTAGATTTAGAGAACTTTGATACATCAAATTTTCATAATAACTCTACTAATAATTCAAGATTAACAGTTCCAACTACTTGAGTTTATACAGTATGAATACATTGCTCTATATTTACTTCTGTTAGTTGAACATATGAAGCATACGCACTAATTCGTAAGAATTGAACAACTTGATTAGCATGACAGAAAATAACTCCTTCTTGAAGTTGAAGTGGTTGATATAGTAATTTATCATTCTCAACATCAGTACAATTAAATGCTTGAGATTATATTGAAGTTATGTTTTCAAAATCTAGCTGAACTCCAACTATGAGTATACAAAACACTGCAGCAGACTTTTCATTTTTTATAAAATCATAACATGGCAAAACTAAAAGACTTATGATTAAATAATGTTGTAGATGGATAATAAAAAAATGATATTGATATATATGGAAATATGTTTAAAAAAATAAAGAGCCTCAGACTATGGTTTGGTCGTACGGGTCTCTGACCTAACGCATGGTGATTACTCCGTTATGCTTTACCCTATAACGGAGTTTTTCATATAGCTGCAAGATACCATGATATAGCCTATACAAGATGATGAAATGAACAAGATAGAGAGCGAGCTGACAATATGTTTTATTGTTTAATGCTTGCAGTATCAAAAAATTTACTACAAATATTATTTGCAAAACTTTACTATAATTTAGTACAAAAGTTTTGAACTAAACATTTTATCTATATAATAAAAACCAATACAAATAACTAATAATAATATGACATCCGAAACAATATCACTAGCCAAATTAGCTGGATTTACAACAGTAATAGCATACATTGAGTATGTAGGAGTTAATCCAGAGATGATGACACTACTAGCAGTGCTAATGGTATTCGATGTTATGACAGGAATAGGAAAAAGAATTGCATTATGACACAAAGATATAACTTCAAGAAAACTTACAGTTGGTTTAATGTCAAAAATATTTGTTCTATCATTATTATTATTACTTGCTTGGGCATTTAAAATAACAACATTATGAAATGACGTAGCAATATGAGTAGTGGTTTGATTGTTTATAGCATGAGAACTTTATTCATCTATACAAAATATACACACAATAAAAACAGGCAAGAAAATTTCAGAATATGATGCAGTAGGAACAATACTCTGATGATTATTATCATTAGTTAAAAGAAGTATCGAGAAAACTCTCGATTTTATTAACAAATAATTCTATGTTAGTTGAAATCTCAGATTGAGTAATTAAAGAAGTATTGAAGCTCCAAGCAGTTGAAGAAGGAAGAGTTGGAAACTATACAAAAATAGATGAAAGAATAGATAAGTTTCGGTATAGAGTTTCTGATTTGGTCATTGGGAGTGTTATAAAAGAAATTCATAAACAACAAAATTATAAACTTCCATCTTACTTATGAAACAAATAATGATTGATGATTGAATGTCTCGTAGAATACGGATATTAGCAAGACTAGAACTCCACAAAGAAGAATTTATTGACTCAAAAGTAAATACAGAAGAACTAAAAAGGCATATTGCAGATAAGTTATTAAAAATTATTCTTGAAGAAGAAAAGAAAAAGTTGTTGAAATAACAGCTTTTTTTCGTATTATACATATACATATATATTAACAACAACATATGAGATATTCTTTCACAGCTACAACAACAGCTCAGTCAGTACAAGCAAATCTATTTGCAGAATGACTATTACCACAATCTTTACATATTTTTAATTCATGAGCTAATCCAGTTTTCTTTACAAATAACTGAACAGCAACAGCTACATCTTGCATTAAGATACCATCAGATGCAACACTTTCAACTATAATAACACAACCATTAACTTCATTATCTTTTATAACAACTGGTGGAAATTCAATAGTAGTAATTGAAACACTATAATATGAAAATTCTACCAGTAAGATGAATATCGAATGGTATTTGATTTTGAATGCAACAATCATGAGTATTCAAAATAGAAGATTTATTCAAGGCTTGAGAGAGATGAGCATGGTATGACCCATCTGATATAAATACTTATACAAACAATCTTTGACCTGAATTAGTAACTAACTGAACTTTTGATTGAAACCTTACAGGGTGGACTTGAGTTGGTTGATGTACTAATACTCTAAATGGAAGTTGAAATGCTTTAATAACTTACTCTTCCGCTTCTGGTGGATTGGTTCAAGATATACCAACAACTGCAAATGTAGTTAAAGTAGTTATAAGGGCAAGAATGGTACAAGCGAATGTAAGTCTTTGGACTGTTCCTCGTACTTGAAACTTTAATTCACCAAATACAACAACAGGGCTTAGTAATAATACAATGCAAGATTATACTTTCTTTGTTACAAGAGAAACTTCTGCAACAGGTATAAGAATTTATCTTAACGCTTCTACTTCTTGAATACTCGAAGTAGAAAGTGTAAGTGCAAAAGAAGTTATAAACATATTCAATACTTGTACAATGTTTCAGGATAGTGCTTGAACAACACCAGTTACTTGAGTTGAACAGCCAGTTTGACTTATGCTTGATAAAAGTAAGAGTTTAACTCTTTGAGCAGAAATGATTACAAATTGAACTTTCGATGTAAATAAAGATTGATGGCTAAATAGTTGAACTATATCAGCAGTAGGATGAAGGCTTAGAGTATCAAGGTTATCTTGAAATGTGAGTAGAGCCTACCAACAGATAACTTGCGTAGTGTGAAAACAATACAAAGTTTCTCTCGATAGATACAAATGAACTACTTCATTAACTCAAATTTTAATTCAAATAAGTTCTTGAACTTCTGTATGAGCTATATTTGATAATTCTGCAACATCAGACTCAAGATATACTTTTGTATTTACAGCAACGCAAGTAAATCATTGGATATTTTTGCAATGTTGAGCATGAAGTGATTGACAGTATGCAGAGTTTGATAATGTTTCAATAAAAGAGCTACAATGAAACCATGCGTATCAAACAACTGCTATTGATAGACCTATTCTAAGAAGATGAATTCCTAATCTACAACTTCAATCTAACACTTATTCTAATGCTGTTTGGACTTTAAATAACTGTACTCAAGCAATAGCAACTTGAGAGTTTATAGATTGAGTACAAGCAACAAGATTAAAAATAACTGCTAATTGAAATAACACTTTCGTTAACTCTAGTAATATATCAATAGCTTCTTGAATTACTTATACAATGTCTAGTTATGTGAGACAATGAACTGCTCGTTATGTACAACTAACACTCCCTTGAGCAGTTTTCGGAGCTTGACAGTATGCAAACTTTGACTTACAAGATTGAACTATTACTTATTCTATTTGATGAACAGCAAGCATATTATCTGTTACTTGATGATATATAATCACTTGGAGTGCAGTAGCTACAAGTAGTGCATCGGCTTGAATTTGAGCTATAATAATAGTTAATTGACCAACTTCAACTAGGCTTGAATTAGCAACAGCATTAGCTTGACAAACTATACTAATAGCAACAACTTGAGTATTTACTTGAGCTTATACAGCAGATGATTTAGAAACAAAGCTATGAGGAATACCAATAACAACAACTACAAGTGTAAACACAAGGTTATGAAATTGGTATCTAGCTTGTAATTGAACTAATAGCTGGATGAGAACTAATAATATAGATTTTTCAAATACGGATAAAATAACTTGATTTATTTGAACTCGACTTCTCGTTTGAACTGGAATACAAATGCTTTTAGAAACTTCATCTAGTTATGCTAGCAATAACTGAGCATTTCAATTATCATTAAATGAAGTTGGTGCTTGAAGACTTATACCAGCATACAAAGCAGTTGCATGAACTAATTATACAATAGCTTCTTTGGCAACAATACCAAGAAGTACAGTAGGAACATTTGCTATAAATACTGCTTTAACTCCTGCTAATTGAGGAATAACAATGAGAGAAAATTGAACTAACACAACTGCAAGTCCTGTTTGAGATTCTACTGGAACAATCTTCTGAAACTTTCCTTTATTCTTATTTAGAAGATGATGAACTT
>Ga0208916_10000799_pt1 | contig 14241 bp, 5 predicted proteins | sample DEB19_08_DNA_5_FD_184523 | JGI IMG/M metagenome (GOLD analysis project Ga0208916, IMG submission 184523) | Aqueous microbial communities from the Delaware River and Bay under freshwater to marine salinity gradient to study organic matter... | ecosystem: Environmental > Aquatic > Marine > Coastal... | reverse complement strand
CAGACCCATGCCTTCGGCGCGGGTGGTGAAGAAGGGCGTGAAGAGTTTGTCGGCCACTTCGGCAGAAATTCCGACGCCTTGATCGGTCACTGAAAACTCCACCCAGCGGTTGGTTTCACTGGCCGGTGCGGGTTTTACCCGCAACGTTAGCACGCGTTCATGAGCGTGGGGTTTTCTGGATTCAGCTTGCATTGCCTGCATGCCGTTGCGCGCCAGGTTCAGCAACACTTGCTCGACCATGGTGCGGTCGCACAGCACAACGGCACAGGCCGGGTCGACCTCGATCACCAACCGCACCGAGAGCTTGCGGGCCTGAAGGCTGACCAGCGGCATGATGGCGTCGAGCAAGGCACGCGGCGCGACAGATTCGCGCACTTGGTCGCGCCGGCGCACAAAGTCGTGTACGCTTTTGATCACTTTGCCGGCGCGCTCGGCTTGCTCGCCAATGCGCTTGAGCGCGAGCCGCAGATCGTTGCTCAGCGTCATGTCCGTGCCGCCTGCATCACCGATTAAATTCAAGGAGCCGGTGGCGTAACTGGAAATGGCTGCCAGCGGCTGATTCAACTCATGGCTGAGCAGCGAGGCCATCTCGCCGACCATCGCCAGCCGGGCGGTGGCCTGGAGCCTGTCTTGGCTGGTCCGCGAGACTTCTTCAACCCGCCGTTGTTCGCTGATGTCGAGGATGGCGCTCATCCAGCCGGTGTGTTTGCCGGTGGCGTTGATGAGCGGTGCTTCAATGATGAGCACCGGAAAGCGGGTGCCGTCGCGCCGCATGAAGATGGACTCATGACCGCCGCGTGGCAAATTGTCACTGGCCAGTCGAATCGCCTGGCGGTCTTGGTAGGCCCCGGCCAATTCAGGCGGCCAATAGGGGCTCGGAAAGTTGTGGTCGAGCAGTTCCTTGGCGTCGACTCCAACCATCTCGCAAAACGCCGGGTTCACATACGTGATGCGGCCTTGCAAGTCGCGTGCGCGCAAGCCGGTGACCAGCGAGTCTTCCATGGCTTTTCTGAACGCAAGTGCTTCGGCCAGGTCGTTTTCGGCTTTCAGTCGCCGGCGCATGTCGCGTCCCAGCAGCAGCAGCACCGCAATCAAGGCCAAGGCCATGGCACTGACAAGAGCGGTCAGTACGTTGGGGAAAAAGTCAGGCGTGCCGCGCCAACTGTCCATGCGCAAGGTCAGCGTGGTGCCCGGCAAATCCAGCAGTTGCTGGGCACTGTAAATCCGCGTCCCGCGGGTGGGCGTGCCGGCGATCGCCAGCCGTGTGCCGTCGGCTTCAGTGAACGACAGCCCTTGTCCGCGCGACAGTTGCTTGTTGACCAGCTCGGTCAGGATGTCCTGTAGCGAATAGGTAGCGATGGTGTAGCCGGTCAGCTGGCCTTCGTCCATCAGGGGGATGCACAGGTCGAGCAACTCCATGCCAAGACCGTCCTTTTGCGGCATGAAGTAGCTGCCCGAGTACGCCGGACCATTCGAGCGCAATGCTGCGGCACACGCTTGGGACGTCTCCTGCGCTGAACTGGCCCTGCCCATGCGATCGAAAACGGAGGGTCGGAATCGTGTGCTGCCGGCGCGCACCAAATTGAGCGCGTTGTCACGCCATTCGACCCGCAGGATCTCGCGATGCTGGCGCAACAATTCACCGACTTGCAAGCGCCACAGCTCAATGTCACGCTCACTGGATTCGAGTGCCTCCAGCCCTTGGATGTTACGCGTCAGACCGGTGCGAATGTCGGTGACGATCTCGGCGGTGTCGCGCTCCAGACGGGTTTGAATCAGGCTGCCCTCGTAACGGCCAGCCAGCCAGACCAGCGTGCCCAGCATGGCGACCACCAGCGCCACCAGCAGCACCCAGAGAGACCAACGGGGGTTCCAACGCAGCGTCGGGCGGCGCCAACGGCGCTGGGCCAGCACTTTTTTCGCACTTCTCAGCAAGGCCCTTGAAGCGGCGTTCATGGTGGGCTGCTGACCGGTTTGCGTTCAACGCGGGTGATGCGGGGATCGCTCCACGGCCCATTGATGTGAAATTCCTGCGTCGCCGCTTCAGTCAATGGCCGGCGGAAAAACATCTGTGCCAAAAACGTTCCCAAGCCGATGGCCGGGTTGATGGCGGTCGCGATCAACGAGGCGGTGCCCGCGTTGACCTCCGGGATCACCACGACGCGCAGCTCTTGCGTTTCACGGGCGATGTCGGCTTTGCCATCCATTAAAACGGCCGCGCTCACACCCTTCATCTGCAGATTGTTGGTGCGCGCCTGACCTTGCTCGATGGTGACGTCGCCACGCACAAAGTCAAAGGCAAAGCCCTCCGAGAAAACATCCCGAAAATCCAGCGTCAAGCGGCGCGGCAAAGACTGCAGACTCAGCACGCCGAGCAGCTTGGCAATGCCTGGATCAGCTTTGAGAAATTGCCCGCTCTCAACGTTGACGTTGAATTGACCGCCCAGGCTCGGGTAGTCCAGACTGAGCGGTGAACCCAGCCAGTTCACCTGGCCTTCGAGTTTGCCTTTGCCGCGCAGCACCAAGCCATCCATGCCAAGACGTTTCAACAGGTCGCCCGAGTTGTTGATGTCGAGTTTGAAATTCATCAGCACGCGGCGGCTTTGGGCCGCCGAGGTCACGGCGGCCCAGTTGCCGTTGGCTGAAAAAGTGGCGTCCGGCGAGATGACATTGAGTTTGTTCAAGCGCCACTCGCGAACGCCGCTGTCGCGTGCCAACAGTTGGCCGTTCCGGTTCACTGCCTCGACCTCAATGCGGCCAAGCCGTTTGCCCTTGAGCTCCATGTCCTCAACGACGATGTCGAGCGCCGGTACGGCAGCGGGTTGGCCCTCCAGCAGGGTCTCCACATCTCGCGCCGTGTTGGCCCCTAGCCGCAATCTGGAGAGTCGGGCATAGAGCCGGCCACCGGCTCCGCCCGGTGCTGCGTTGGGCTGGCCGAACTCGACGTAACCGCTGAACTCGTCGGCGTCCATGTTGGCCCGCCAGATGGCGCCCTCACGCGATGCACCCAGCACCACTTTGTTGAGTTTGTAGCCGCCAAAAGTCAATTCAGTGGCCCGCAAAGCCATCACGCTCGGCAGGTAGTCGGCGACGGCCGAGGTGGCGTTGGCGGGGATGTTGACGGCTGTATCAGGGGACGAAGCCGCAGTGCCAAGCACGCTGCGCCAGGCGTCCACATCGGCACGCTGTAAGTTCACATTCGCCGCGACGCCGTTGGCCGGTTGTGCAGCCGCTTCGCCAGCCTCCAGCCCGACCGCGATGCTGCCGCGCAGCACGCGCGGCTCCGTGCCGCTGAGGTCGCGGACATAGCGCACCGTGGCCAGCCGTCCGAGCGACAGGGACAACTGGTCTTGCGGGGTCTTACCTGGTGCCAGCGATTCGCGCAGCAGCGCTTGGTCAAACTGCAGCGGCAGCGTCTCGCTGGCGGCTTTGGCCAAGGGCGCCGGAAAATTCAGCGCCATGCCCTGCAAGCTGCTGTTGACACTGAGCTCAGCGTTGCCGCGCCGAAAACCCAGACTGGCGCTGTAGGCCGTGCTGCCGTTGGCATGGCTGGCGAGCGTGGCGACCATGCCCAGCTCGCGCGCTTGCTGCAGGCCTTCGGCAGTGATCGTGCCTTGGCCACGAAACAAAATCGGCGCTTCAAGGGGCTCGGTGGCATTGCCGCGGCCGGTGCCGGCCGCTGTTGCGCTGGCTCGCATGCCGCCGTCAAAGCGGATGTCGCCACCCAACATGCGGGCTTGCGCATTGTTCACACGAAAGCTGTTCTCGGTGAAGGCCAGCGCGCCCTTCAGGCGTCCCAACAGCGGTGAATTGCTGGTGAATTGCACGTCATTGCCAGGCAGTGCGAGGCTGCCTTGCACCGTGCTTTTGTCCAAGTTGGCCAAGGGCAGCAACAAGCGCATGGTGTAGTCTGCGGTGCCGCTGGCAGTGGATTGCAGCAAGGCATCGCCCAGCATGCTGGACACCGGCGAGGTGTTGATGAATTTCAGACCTTGCGCGAGCGGACCCTTGATGCTGGTGTTGATCTCCACCACCGGCGCAGCCAGATCAGACACTCGGGCACTGCCGCGCGTGAGCAGCAGTCCGTCGAGGCCGGCCAGACTGCCTTGTGCCGCACGGACTTCGAGGCTTTGGCGGTTGAAAATCAGCTCGCCCTGCAGTGTCTCGAGCACAGGCCAGGCCTTGGCGGTGGCGCTGCCTGCCGTGGCCGAATGTGGCGGCGGCACATAGGCATAGCGGACGTTGCTGGCTTTGGCGGTGACCAGGAAATCGCCTTGCTTTGGATGGGTGAATGGCAGTTGCAGCAAGTCACCTTTGACCTTGAATTTGACATCGCTGAGGCGGCCTTGCAACACCGCGTCGCGCACATAGTGGCGCGCTGATTCGGGCAACACCAGCGGCAAATAGCGGTGCGCTTGGCCAGCGTCACCGCGGCTGATGCTGCCTTGCAAGTCCAACACGCCGGGCCGGCTTGTCAGCGCTTTGCCTGCGGCTGTTGCGTCGGTTGCTGCGCTGGTCCAGCGGACTTCCGCCTGGCCTTCGGCGTCGGCATTGGCAAAGCGCAGTTTGTGCAGCTGCAACTCAAGCTGCGCACCGTTGTGTTTCCACGTGACTTCCGACGACAGCGCGTTGAACAGCACGCGCGGCTGCTCAAAAACGCCAGGGAATTCGAGCGCTCCTTGCGTCAATTGGACCTGCGCCAGGCCGCCGTCTTGTGTCAGGTTGAAGTCCACTGTGGCGTTGTCGACGCCGGGACGTCCCGGGATCGGGTGCGCTGGTGTGCTGGTGCTCGAAGTAGCGGCGGCCAGCGCCAGACCGCTGACGCGACCGCGTGCTGTCAGCGTCAGCGGAGCCGACAGCTCACCCTGCCAACCGGCTTCGACGTGCTCGACCAGTCCTTTCGGGGCAAAGCTGTCCAGCAAGGTGTGGGTGGCGGTGTCCAGCGGCAAACGCTTGGCGATGCGTGCCAGCGCGGTCAAGTCCAGCTTGTTGGCTTTGAGTTCCGTCTTGGCCGGTTGGTGAGCTTCTGCATCGGTGTGTGTGAGCGACAGATTGCCGCCCGGCCAAACCAAACCGTCATCGGCCTCAAAGGACAAACCCTCGGTCTGCACCTGAAAGCCGTTGACAAGTTGCGTGCCGCCAAAGCGGCCGGCGACCGATGTCAGCGTGAGTGATGGCAATTCGCGGGCCAGCCGGGTGCTGACACCGCTCAAGGCAACGTCTGCGGTCGCACCGGTGATCTGGCCGGCGGCGATATCGGCCCACACCCGCAGCGCGCCTTGACCGCTGCTGACATCCATGCCGAATTGATCCAGGCTGATGTATTCCCTGAGCTGTGACACATCGGCACGGCTGAACTCGCTGTAAAGCTGGCCGGACCAAGTTTTCCAAGAAGACCCGCTGCCCGACAGCAAGGGTTGACGCAGCCTGGCGCGCACGCTGAAGCGCTCCCCCCAAGCGGCTGGCGGTGTCGCGTCGATGCGTATCAGGTGGCGCTTGCCCGGGTTGCGCAGCACGGCGACCAGATCTGTCAACACCAAGGGAGGTGCAGGCCGGGTCTCGTCGGTCCAGCGCAGCACACCACCGCGCAAGACCAGCTCAGTTTGCTCAAAGGCCCAGTCGGCAAACGCCGTATGGCCCGGCGCGGTGTTGGTCAGGTCGAGGCCGGCGATCTGGAACTGGCCGTCGGCGGTGCGCCGAATGTCAAGCACGGCACCGTCAATCACCAGTTGCTCAAAACCCAGGTTCCACAGTGAGCGGGGCGACAACGCTGCCAGCACGCGCGGCAGGCGCAGCGCGACACGACCTTCACGGTCGAGCAAGCTGATATCGGTGAGTTCAAAAGAGGGGATCAAACCGCCTGAATGCGCACTGATGTTGCCGATGCGAACCGGTATCCCTAGCGCGCGGCTGGCCTCGATTTCCAAGCGTGGGCGAAAGTCGCCAATACGCGGCACAATCCAGCCGTGTAGCAGCCCATAGCTGAGACCCACCAGCAGCCAAAATGCCACGAGCAGCCACAACAACACCCGCACGATGCGGGCCGTCAGGCGAACGTGGTGAGGCGGCTGCAAGAGTGAGGGGGGGGTTACAAGATCCATTGGCTTCGGAATTATGACCGTCGCGGCTGGAGGTGGTTCCACCTGAAAGCTGTTTACCTTGATGTTTTCAACGCATGACGCTGATTTACCCGCTTTGTCTCCATTGACTGATCCCTTCTCAAAGCCCCTGACTGCTGTCCCTGAGGCCGATGGCGCCGCGTACTCGCGCTGTGTGCAGCGACTGCGGCGGCGTTACGCAGATCAATTGCAGCTGTTGCCAGCCGGCTCCCCTGAGCGCCCGGCCATGCAAATGGTGCTGGACGCGTTGCTGGCGCAGGGCCTCGCAACCGGCGCAGCCTTGCGAGTGCTGCGTCAAATCGTGATGGAACGTTTGGTGGTGCTCGACTGCGAAGGCGACGGCCCGACCCAAGCGCCGCTGGCGGTGGTGACCCGGGCCATGACGGATCTGGCTGAATTGGCACTGGACGTGGCCATGGCGGCCACGCAGCTAGAGCTGGATGCCTTGTACGGCCCCCCATTGGCGAATGATGCGCAAAACAGTACCGCAGCTGACAAGGCAGCCGTGCGCGCCAGTCTCTGGGTCATTGGCATGGGCAAGCTGGGCGCCCGCGAGCTGAATGTCTCCAGCGACATCGACCTGATTTATGTCTACGAACACGATGGCCAGACGGCGGGCCGCGCCGATGGTCGCGGCAGCATTTCAAACCACGAATATTTCGCGCACCAGGTCAAAGCCATGTACGCTCTGATTGGCGACACCACCGAGCATGGTTTTGTCTTTCGGGTCGATCTGGCCCTGAGGCCCAACGGCAATTCCGGTCCAGCGGCGATTTCACGGAACGCGCTAGAAGAGTATTTTCAGGTGCAAGGCCGCGAGTGGGAGCGCTTTGCCTGGCTCAAAAGCCGCGTCGTTGCGCCCTCCTCAAGCCTCAGTGGCGGCGTCACCGGCAACAGCCATGAAACCGGCGGCGGCAACAACATCGGCAACGGCTCGGCGCAGGCTTTGCGCAGCTCGGTGTTGCCCTTTGTTTTCAGGCGCTACCTGGACTACAACGTCTTTGACGCACTGCGCACCTTGCACCGTCAAATCCGCGAACAAGCCCAACGCCGAAGCGCCGGTCACCCCGAACGCGCCAACGACGTCAAGTTGTCGCGCGGCGGTATTCGCGAGATTGAATTCACCGTGCAGCTGCTGCAAGTCGTGCGTGGCGGGCAATTCCCGGAACTGCGCACGCGGCCCACACTGGATGCGCTGCAGCGCGTCGCCAACGCCGGCTTGATGCCGCAAGACACCGCCGATGCGCTGGCCCGTGCGTATGAATTTTTGCGCCGCGTCGAACACCGCATTCAGTACCTCGACGACCAGCAGACGCATGTCTTACCGACCCGCGACGACGACCTGGCCTGGATCGCCAAGACGCTGGGCTTTCGCGATTGCTGTGCATTTTTGGCTGAATTGGACGCCCACCGCGAACTGGTCGCAGGCGAATTTGACAAGCTGTTGGGCGGCAATGCCGAATGCAAAGGCTGCAACAAAATTGCCAGCCCGCCGCAAGAGTTGAGCGAGCTGGTCGACCAGCAAGCCGCCGCTTGGCCGGAACGGTTTCGCACGCGTATCGCCGAGTGGAGCAGCCACCCGCGCGTGCTGGCACTGCGCGAAGAATCCCGCGGCCGACTGATTCGCTTGGTGCAGCGCACGGCGGTTTTGCTGAGCGAAGGCAAGGCCAGCGAAGAAGCCGCCTTGCGCCTGGTGGATTGGATTGAGCCCTTGCTGCGGCGTGAAAGTTATCTCGCTATGCTGCTCGAGCGGCCGTCGGTTCACGAGCGCTTGTTGCGCCTGTTGGGCGCAGCCAAATGGACGGCGCGTTACCTGCAGCAACACCCGAGCGTGATCGACGAATTGGCCAGTGACGACATGTTGCACCAGCGCTTCGACGCGGCCGCCTTTAAGGCCGAGGTTGAGCTGCGTCTCGCATCTCTCAAACGGACGGGCGAGGATGACGACGAAGCCTGCCTCAATTTGTTGCGGCGCGCGCACCATGCCGAGGTGTTCCGCACCTTGGCGCGCGATCTGGAAGACATGTTGACGGTCGAGCAGGTGGCCGATGACCTCAGCGCCCTGGCTGAAACCGTGCTCAGCCTGACGGCTGACTGGTGCTGGCAGCGCCTGAAATACCGGCACCGCGAGCAATCCCAATTTGCGGTCATCGCCTACGGCAAGCTGGGCGGCAAAGAGCTTGGCTACGGCAGTGATCTGGACATTGTTTTTGTCTACGAAGACGACCATGAGCAAGCGGGCGAGGTCTACGCCATGCTGGTGCGCAAGATCATCAACTGGCTGACGATCAAGACCGCCGAAGGCGACTTGTTTGAGATTGACACCGCACTGCGGCCGAATGGCGGCTCGGGCTTGTTGGTCATCAGCTTTGCGGCCTATGCTAATTACCAGCAGCAACGCGGTAGCAACACTGCCTGGACTTGGGAACACCAAGCCATGACACGCGCCCGCTGTGTGTTGGGCGACGCTGCTTTGCACCAGCGTTTTGACGCGGTTCGGCACGCCGTCATCAGCGCGCCGCGCGATGTCGCCGCGCTGCGCGCCGAGATTGTCGCGATGCGCGACAAAGTCCGTTTGGCGCATCTGCCCAAGCGCAAACCGGCGGGGCTGGTGAAGTCCGTTTCAGAGCTTGAGATGTTCGACGTGAAGCATGCGGTTGGCGGCATGGTCGATGCTGAATTTGCCGTGCAATATTTGGTCCTGGCTGAATCAGCCAGCCACCCGGAACTGGCCGACAACGTCGGCAACATCGCCTTGCTGCAACGTGCTGAGCGAGCCGGTTTGTTGCCGCCCGGCGTTGGCTATCAAGTGGCAGACGCTTACCGCACCTTGCGCCGGGTGCAGCACCAAGCCAGGCTCAATGAAGAGCCGACACAGGTCAGCTTAGCCTCGGTGCAAGCTGAGCGTGCGGCGATTCAAGCGCTGTGGGCTGCGGTGTTTGGCTGAGCTGGCAATTCAGTCCCGTGCCACGCCGCGCGCGGTCATGTCCGCTATCGCCGCCGCGTCATAACCGAGCTCAGACAACAGCGCGTGCGTGTGCTCACCGAGTTGCGGTGCTGACGTTCGCACGCCGGGCCGATGGCCGCCCAGCGTGAAGGGCATCAACACGGTCTTGCTCGGCCTGCCGTCTGGCAAGGTGATGGGTGCGAGGCCACCGGTGGCGAGCAAATGCGGGTCTTCCATCAGCGCTTCCGGCCGCGTGATGGGCGCAAACGGCAGCGCATGTTGTTCAAAAATTGCGGACAACTCGGCCGCACTGTAGGCCGCCATCCGTTCGCGCAGCAGCGGCATCATCCAGTCTCGGGCGCGGACACGGTCGTTGTTGGTTTTCAGGCGTTCGTCGGCTTTCAGATCGGCCAAGCCAAAGACCTCGCAAAAAATCGCCCATGCGCTGTCGCTGACGACCGCCAAAAAAATCTGCGCGCCGTCTTTGACTTTGAACACGTCGTACACCGCCCACGCTGAAATGCGCGCCGGCATCGGTGCCGCGGCCTGGCCTGTGACGGCGAACTGCATCATGTGCTGGGCGACTAAAAAGACATTGTTTTCAAACAAGGCGCTTTGAATTTCTTGGCCTACACCGGTGCCGTGTTGCGGGTGATCGCGCTGTGCCAAGGCGGCCATCGCGCCGATCGCGCCAAACATGCCACCCATGATGTCGTTGACGCTGGTGCCAGCGCGCAGCGGGTCGCCGGGCCGGCCGGTCATGTAAGCCAGGCCGCCCATCATTTGCACGACTTCGTCGAGCGCGGTGCGGTGCTCATACGGGCCGGGTAAAAAGCCTTTGTGGCTGACATAAATCAGACGTGGATTCAGCCCCTTCAGGCTGGCGTAGTCCAGACCGAGCTTGGCCATGGTGCCGGGTTTGAAGTTCTCGCTGACGATGTCGGCGGTGGCGATCAGCTTGAGCACGGCCTCCATGCCTTCGGGCGATTGCAGGTCCAGCGCCAGACTTTTTTTGTTGCGGTTGAACATCGGGAAAAATCCCGACCCTGAGCCGATCAGTTGGCGCGTGGCATCGCCGTCGCGGCCGTGGCCAATCGGCTCAACCTTGATGACCTCCGCTCCGAGGTCGGCCAGCACCATGCCGCAGGTCGGGCCCATCACCATGTGGGTGAACTCAACGACGCGCAAGCCTTCGTAGGGCAGGCGCGGCGTGGCTGGTGTGTCGGTCGTGGTGTGCTCAGTCATGTGACGCCCACCCTTTAGGTAAACCGGCCTCGGGCGTCATGCCGTACAGCGCCTCACCGGGCAAGCCGGCTCGCAGCGGTTCACGCGCCGCCATCAATTGGTTCAGGTCCAAGCCGGTGCAGATGCCCATGGCTTCGAACATGAAGACCAGGTCTTCGGTGACCACATTGCCCGAGGCGCCGGGCGCATACGGGCAGCCGCCGAGTCCACCGAGCGAGGCGTCGAAAGTGCGCACGCCTTCATCGTAAGCGGCCAGGCAATTGGCCAGACCGAGGCCGCGTGTGTTGTGCATGTGCGCGGCACCGGCATGCGGGCCCAGCTCAGCGCGCAGGCGCTTGAACAGTCTGCGCACCTGAGCTGGGTTGGCGTAGCCGGTGGTGTCCGACAGGCCGACGTCGTCCGCACCAGCGGCCACGCATTGGGCGGCTAAGCGGATCACATCGTCCTCGGGCACGCTGCCTTGCAAGGTGCAGCCAAAGGCGGTGGAGATGCCGATTTCTAAGCCGACCTGCGGCGCTTTGTCCTTGCGCAATGCAGCAATCAGGCGCACCTCTTGGAGCATTTCTTGCGGTGTTTTACGCACGTTGGCGAGCGAATGCGCGTGGCTGGCCGACACCGGCAAGGTGAGCTTGTGCACGCCGGCCGCCAACGCCGCTTCTGCGCCGCGCAGATTCGGCACCAGCGCCATCACCGTTAGGCCGGGCAGCGTCAGCGCGTGCGCCACCACCTCGGCGGTGTCGGCCAGTTGCGGCAGCAGCTTGGCCGGCACAAAAGAGCCGACCTCAATTTCACGCAGACCGGCTTCGTAGAGCGCGGTGATCCAGCGCTTTTTGTCGGCGGTGAGCATGATCGCCTTGACCGATTGCAGGCCGTCGCGCGGCCCGACTTCGCTGATCAGTACTTGAGGTGGCGGGGCAAGAAAGGCTGGTGGCATGGGCTGGGGCGTGGTCTCGTGAATCTCAGTGGGGTGGACGGAGCGCGAGGTCTGGCGCTACACCATTGTTTCAGCAAACTGAACATAGCCGGTCTCGGTTTAGATTGCCGCCTAAAAAGTCACAGATAAAGCCTGTTGACGGCGATTAATCTTCTGCCGAGTATCCAATACAGTTGTGACATGGACAAAACTCGCCCACGGTCTGCTGTTGCGCCCCACCTTCCGGGTGCTGTGCTGTTCGACGCCTACGGCACGCTGTTCGATGTGTACAGCGTCGGCTTGCTGGCCGAGCAGCTGTTTCCGGGGCAGGGGCAGGCGCTCAGCGTGCTGTGGCGCGACAAGCAAATTGAGTACACGCGCCTGGTCACCACCAGCAAACTGGGGCCACAGCGCGAGTCGGTCTACCAACCGTTTTGGGCGCTCACGCTCGCCGGCTTGCGTTACGCCTGCAAGCGCTTGGGCTTGACGCTGACGCCGGAAGCCGAGCAACAACTGATGAACCAGTACCGGCATTTGTCGGCTTTTCCGGAAAATCGCGAGGTGCTGCAAACGCTGAAAGCGCGCGGCATCGTCACCGGTATTTTGAGCAACGGTGACCCGGAAATGCTGGGTATCGCCGTGCGCAGCGCCGGCCTGGAGGGCTTGCTCGACCACGTGCTGAGCGTGGACAGCATTCGTCAATACAAAACCCATCCCGATGCCTATGCGCTCGGCACCGAGGCGCTGGGTTTACCGGCGTCGCAAGTGGTGTTTGTGAGCTGCAACAGTTGGGACGCGCTCGGTGCCACTTGGTTTGGTTATCAGACCTTGTGGGTGAACCGCTATAAGCTACCGTTTGAAGAGCTCGGCACACAGCCTGTGCGCAGCGGTAACAATCTGCGCGATGTGCTGGACTTTTTTGAACACTGAACAAGCCCCATTTTCACACGCACTTTTTTTTGAATCTGTCCTCAGGAGAAACCATGTCCACTGCCCGTACCCCCAGCCACCGCCTGCAAGTCGCCACGCCGCTCTACCAGTTCATCGAAGAGCGCGTGCTGCCCGGCATCGGCGTCAAGAGCGCCGCTTTCTGGAAAGGCTTTGACGCCATCGTCGCCGACCTGTCGCCTAAAAATATCGCCTTGCTGGTCGAGCGAGACCGCTTGCAGTCTGAGCAAGACGCCTGGCACAAAGCCAACCCTGGTCCGATCACCGACATGCCGGCTTACCGCAGCTTCCTAGAAAAAATCGGCTACTTGAACGAGGTGCCCAAAAAAGTCCGCATCACCACCACCAAGGTCGACGCCGAACTCGCCGTGCAAGCTGGCCCGCAGCTGGTGGTGCCGGTGCTCAATGCACGCTATGCACTGAACGCCGCCAACGCACGCTGGGGCTCTTTGTATGACGCGCTGTACGGCACCGACGTGATCTCTGAAGACAAGGGCTGCGAAAAAGGCAAAGGCTACAACCCGAAGCGCGGCGCCAAGGTCATTGACTACGCCCGCAACGTGCTGGACCGCACCGCACCGCTGCGCAAAGGCTCGCACGTGGACTCGATTGGCTACCGCATCAAAGACGGCAAGCTCGCCGTCAAGCTCAAAGACGGTAGCAACACCAGCTTGGCCGACGCCAAGCAACTGGCCGGTTATCAAGGCGAGCCGAGCCGACCCAGCGCGGTGCTGCTGCAACACAACGGCCTGCACCTCGACATTCAAATTGACCGCAGCACCTTGATCGGCAAAAGCGACCCAGCCGGCGTCAGCGACTTGGTGTTGGAGGCGGCACTCTCAACCATTTTGGACCTCGAAGATTCAGTGGCCGTGGTCGATGGCGACGACAAAGTGCTGGCCTACAGCAACTGGCTCGGCATCTTGCAGGGCACGTTGACAGAGAGCTTTGAAAAAGGCGGCCAAACCCTGACACGTGGCCTGAACCCTGACCGCGTTTACACGCCGCCTGCCGGCAAAGGCAAGAAGGTTGTGCTGCACGGTCGCTCGCTCATGTTCCTGCGCAACGTCGGCCACCTGATGACGAACCCGGCGATTTTGTACACCGACAAAAAGGGCGAAACCCGCGAAATCCCTGAAGGCATTTTGGACGCCGTGGTGACCACCACCATCGCCATGTACGACTTGCAACGCACGGCCAAAGACGCGATTCGCAATTCGCGCAAGGGCTCGGTCTACATCGTCAAACCGAAGATGCACGGCCCGGCTGAAGTCGCTTTTGCGGACGAGCTTTTCTCGCGGGTTGAAAAAATGCTGGGTCTGCCAGACAGCACGGTCAAGCTCGGCATCATGGACGAAGAGCGCCGCACCAGCGTCAACTTGAAGGCCTGTATTGATGCGGCCAAAAGCCGCGTCGCTTTCATCAACACGGGCTTTTTGGACCGCACTGGCGACGAAATGCACAGCGCCATGTACGCCGGTCCGATGATCCGCAAAGGCGACATGAAAGCCAGCGCCTGGATTCAGTCTTATGAGCGCAACAACGTGTTAGTCGGCTTGAGTTGCGGTCTGCGCGGCAAAGCGCAAATCGGCAAAGGCATGTGGGCCATGCCCGACCTCATGAAGGCCATGATGGAACAAAAAATCGGCCACCCGATGGCTGGTGCCAACACCGCGTGGGTGCCTAGCCCTACTGGCGCCACTTTGCATGCGCTGCATTACCATCAAGTGCTGGTCAGCGACGTGCAAAAACAGATGGAAAAAATCAACGCCAACAAAGAAGCCGAGAGCTTGCTCACCGGCTTGTTGACCGTGCCCGTGACGGCCACGCCGAACTGGAGCGCTGCCGAGAAGCAGCAAGAAATCGACAACAACGCACAAGGTATTTTGGGTTACGTGGTGCGTTGGATTGACCAAGGCGTCGGCTGCTCTAAAGTGCCCGACATCCACAACGTCGGCTTGATGGAAGACCGCGCCACGCTGCGCATTTCGAGTCAGCACATCGCCAACTGGTTGCTGCATGGCGTGGTGACAAAGGCGCAAGTCCAAGCTACTTTTGAGCGCATGGCT
>Ga0208916_10000796_pt1 | contig 14261 bp, 9 predicted proteins | sample DEB19_08_DNA_5_FD_184523 | JGI IMG/M metagenome (GOLD analysis project Ga0208916, IMG submission 184523) | Aqueous microbial communities from the Delaware River and Bay under freshwater to marine salinity gradient to study organic matter... | ecosystem: Environmental > Aquatic > Marine > Coastal... | reverse complement strand
AGCGTCGCCGAGCACACAGCGGGCGCGCGTCATGGCTTGGTGTTCCCAAGTCCAGGCAGTGTTGCTGCCGCGCTGTTGCTGGTAATTGGCATACGCCGCAAAGCTAATGACCAACAAACCCGAGCCGCCGTTCGGGCGCAGTGCAGTGTCAATCTCAAACAGATCGCCTTCTGCGGTCTTGATCGTTAGCCAGTTGATGATCTTGCGCACCAGCGTGGCATAGACCTCACCCGCCTGCTCATGGTCGTCTTCATAGACGAAAACGATGTCCAAGTCACTGCCGTAGCCGAGCTCTTTGCCGCCCAGCTTGCCATAGGCAATGACGGCAAATTGGGATTGCTCGCGATGTCGGTATTTCAGGCGCTGCCAGCACCAGTCAGCGGTCAGGCTCAGCACGGCTTCCGCCAAGGCGCTGAGGTCATCGGCCACTTGTTCCACACTCAGCATGTCTTCTAGGTCACGCGCCAATGTGCGGAACACCTCGGCATGGTGCGCACGCCGCAACAAGTTGAGGCAGGCTTCGTCGTCGTCCTCACCCGTCCGCTTGAAGGAGGCCAGACGCAACTCCACCTCGGCTTTGAAAGCGGCCGCGTCAAAGCGCTGGTGCAGCATGTCGTCGCTGGCCAATTCATCAATCACGCCCGGGTGTTGCTGCAGGTAACGCGCTGTCCATTTGGCCGCGCCCAACAGACGCAACAAGCGTTCGTGCACCGAAGGCCGCTCGAGCAGCATGGCGAGATAGCTTTCACGCCGCAGCAAGGGCTCGATCCAATCGACCAAGCGCAAGGCAGCTTCTTCGGTCGCCTTGCCTTCACTCAGCAAAACAGCCGTGCGCTGCACCAAGCGAATCAATCGCCCGCGGGACTCTTCGCGCAGCGCCAGCACCCGCGGGTGGCTGCTCCATTCGGCAATACGGGCTCGAAAACGCTCCGGCCAAGCGCTGGCTTGCTGCTCTACCAGCTCGCTCAGCTCTTGCGGTGCGCTGGCTATTTTGTTGCAGCCTTTGCACTCGGCATTGCCACCCAGCAGCTTGTCAAATTCGCCCGCGACCAACTCCCGGTGGGTGTCCAGTTCGGCCAAAAAGGCGCAGCAGTCGCGGTAGCCCAGCGTGCGGGCTATCCAGGCCAAGTCGTCGTCGCGAGTCGGCAACACGTGCGTTTGCTGGTCGTCAAGGTACTGAATGCGGTGTTCGACGCGGCGCAAAAACAGATAGGCCCTCGCAAGCGCATCGGCGGTGTCTTGCGGCATCAAGCCGGCGTTGGCGACGCGCTGCAGCGCGTCCAGCGTGGGCCGCGTGCGCAGCTCCGGGAATTGCCCGCCGCGCACGACTTGAAGCAACTGCACGGTGAATTCAATTTCGCGGATACCGCCGCGTGACAACTTGACGTCGTTGGCGCGTTCGGGGTGACCGGCACTTCGGCGCTGAGCTTGTTCGCGGATTTGACGGTGCAAGGTGCGCAGCGCATCAAAGACGTTGTAGTCAAGATAACGCCGGAAGACGAACGGTAGCACCGAGCTGCGCAAAGCTTGCGCAGAACCATTGCGACTGCTGTTGCTGCCGGTTTCATGGCTGTTGCCGGTCACGCCGCCACTCAGACTGGACAAAGGCGCCACCACGCGGCTTTTGAGCCAAGCAAAACGCTCCCACTCGCGGCCTTGAACCTGGAAATACTCCTCCAGCGCGTTCAAAGAGATTGCCGCCGGTCCAGAATTGCCGTTAGGCCGAAGGGCTAGGTCGACACGGAATACAAAACCATGCTCGGTGGTGTCACCGATCAGCGCATAAATAGCTTTGACTTGGTGCGCGAAATATTCGTGGTTCGAAATTTGACCGCGACCATCAGCGCGGCCAGCCGTCTGGCCATCGTGGTCATAGACATAAATCAGGTCGATGTCGCTGGAGACATTCAGCTCTCGTGCGCCCAGCTTGCCCATGCCGATGACCCACAGACTGGCGCGCATCGCTGGGTCGGGGGCGTTTTCAAGTGCTGCGTCAATCTCGGAGGCGAGCGCTAGCGGCGCGCCATACAAGGCATCCAGCTCTGACTGCGTGGCCGCCATGGCCACATCAAGCGCCAACTCAGCCAAGTCAGTCATGGCGCGGGTGACCACCGCCAACGGCGCTTGGGTCGGGCCGTCGCCTTCGCAGTCCAGCACCACCAAGCGCTCCATGACGATTTGGCGCAGCACCCGCAAAGCCGCACCGGTGGCTAGGCCCTGCGCCAACAACGCGTTGAGCGCAATTTCCATGGCCGGGCGCTGAGGCGCACCCGAAGCCAACAGGTGCAATTGGTCGGCATAACGCCGGCGCAGACGTTGCACACAGCGCGAATAAGCAGCGCCCTCAGCTTCGTGGCTGGCAGCCGGTGGATTTGAGATGGGTTCAGTCAAAGCGGGCAAATCAGCGTCAGGCGTTGAAGACATCAAGGTAAACAGTTTTCAAATGGAACCCCCGCCAGCCGCGACGGTCATAATTCCGAAGCCGATGGATCCTGTAACGCCCCCTCCCAACTTGCTGCCGCCTCACCACGTTCGCCTGACGGCCCGCGTGTCGCGGGTTTTGCTGTGGCTGCTCGTGGCATTTTGGCTGCTGGTGGCTCTTGGGTATGGACTGTTACAAGGCTGGATTGTGCCGCGTATCGGCGAGTTTCGCCCACGCCTTGAAATCGAGGCCAGCCGCGTCTTAGGGGTACCGGTTCGCATCGGCAACATCAGCGCAAATTCTGGCGGTTTGATCCCTTCTTTTGAACTCACCGAGGTCAGCTTGCTTGACAGCGAAGGCCGGACCGCACTGCGCCTGCCGCGCGTGGTGGCGGCGCTGTCACCCCGTTCGTTATGGCATCTGGGGTTTGAGCAATTGGTCATCGACGGTGCCGAACTCGACATCCGCCGCACTGCCGACGGCCAATTCCAGATCGCCGGGCTTGACCTGTCCAATACCGCGCAGGGCAACACAGCGTTTGCCGATTGGGCCTTTGAGCAAACCGAATTGGTCTTGCGGGGTGGCCTGCTGCGCTGGACCGACGAAACCCGGCCAGCAGCGCCGCTGGTCTTGACCGACGTGCTCGCCGTTCTGCGCAATCCGGGCAAGCGTCATCTGATACGCATCGACGCGACCCCGCCCGTCGCTTGGGGTGAGCGCTTCAGCGTGCGCGCCCGATTGCGTCAACCCTTGCTGTCGGGCAGCAGTTCTTCATGGACAACTTGGTCGGGGCAGCTCTACAGCGAGTTCAGCCGCGCTGACGTGTCGCAGCTCCGGCAGTACATCAGCCCAGACCAATTCGGCATCGATGTCAGCAGCGGCCAAGGGGCGTTGCGCGTCTGGGCCGATCTCGCTGCCGGTCAGCTTTCCGGTCTGACGGCCGATGTCGCCTTGAGCGACGTTAGCACCCAACTGAGCCGCGAACTGAAACCACTGAGGCTGGCTTCGGTGGGGGGTCGGTTTGGCGGACAGCAGCGGGCCAACGGCTTTGACTTTCAGACCGAAGGTTTGGCTTTTGAGGCAGATGACGGCTTGGTCTGGCCGGGCGGCAATGTGTCGTTGACACGCACCCATGCAGACGGCCGCCTGCCGGCCAAGACCGAACTCAAAGCTGACACACTCGACTTGGCGAGTCTGGCTCGGATCGCCAAGCGTTTGCCGCTAGACGCCGCCACACACACCTTGCTGGACAGCTTTGCGCCCCAAGGACTGGTCGAGCACGTCGAAGCCGCTTGGCAGGGTGAACTCTCGGCCCCGCTCACCCTGACGGCGCGTGGTCGCGTGAGCGGTCTCGCGCTGGCCGCCGCTGCTTCGAGCGCCAGCACACCGCTACACCCACTGCCGGGGCGTCCCGGCGTCGACAACGCCACAGTCGATTTCAACCTGACGCAAGACGGCGGCCAAGCGCAGTTCCAACTGACGCAAGGAACACTCGACTTCCCTGGTATTTTTGAACAACCGCGTGTGCTCTTCAATGAACTCAGCACTGACGTGCAATGGAAGCACAGCGGCCCACGGTTTGAAGTGCAACTGAAAAAACTACGCTTTGCCAATGCCGATGCGCAAGGCCAGGCAGAGGTCCGCTGGACCACTGCAGAAGCGCCAGCAGCTGGCCATCACCCTGGCGTGTTGGACTTGCAAGGCAGCATCAGCCGGGGCAACGCCAGCCAAGTGCACCGTTACTTGCCACTGGTGTTGCCAGAGTCGGCCCGCCACTATGTGCGCGACGCGGTGCTGCAAGGCCGGCTCAGCGAGGTCAAATTCAAAGTCAAAGGTGACTTGCTGCAACTGCCCTTTGCGAACCCGAAAAACGGTGATTTTCTGATCACCGCCAAAGCCAGCAATGTGCGCTACGCCTATGTGCCGCAAACGCTGTCGACTGCGGCAGGCAGTGCAGCGACCAAGCCGTGGCCGATGCTAGACGCCCTGCAAGCCGAGCTGATTTTCAATCGGCAAAGCTTAGAGGTGCGCGCAGCCCAAGGTCGCGTGGCAGGCCTTGAAGGGCTGCAACTGACACGCGGCAGCGCCCGCATCACCAACTTGGCAGACCCTGTAGTGGAGGTCAGCACCAATATCCAAGGTCCACTCGCGCAAGGCCTGCAGTTTGTCAACACATCGCCAGTCTCCAGCATGCTCGGCGATGCGCTCAAGCAAAGCTCGGCCAGCGGTCCAGCCGAGTACACCATGCGCCTGCTGCTGCCCTTGGCCAACCTCGACAAAAGCAGTTTGCAAGGCAGCCTCACACTGCCCAGCAATGACGTGCAGTTCACCAGCAACACCCCGGTGCTTGGACGCCTCAAAGGCGTCCTGAATTTCACCGACAACAGCTTTCGTGTCAGCAATGCGCAAGCGCGCATGTTGGGCGGCGACATCCGCTTTGACGGCGGCATGCGCGCCAATTCAACAGCTGCAGGCACAGGTCGCAGCAACGCCGCCGAACCTCTTGAAGCGCCGATTTTGTTTCGCGGCCAAGGCACGATCTCTGCTGAAGGCTTGCAACAAGCCCGCGAGCTGGGCTTAGTCGCCACGCTCGCCAACCATGCCAGCGGCAGCACCGCCTACAGCGCCAGCTTGGGTTTTCGCCGCGGTAACGCTGAGCTCAGCGTCAACAGCAGCTTGCAGGGCATGGCGTTAAATTTGCCAGCGCCCTTGAGCAAAGCCGCTGGCGAGACGCTGCCGCTGCAGTTCGATCAGGCGCTGCTGCGCGAGTCGCTGGCCCAAGGCAAAACACCGCAAGACCAGTTGTCCCTGACCTTGGGCAAGTTGGCCAGCGTGCGTTATGTGCGCGATCTCAGCGGCAATCAATCGCGGGTGCTGCGCGGCAGCATCGCAGTCGGACTGGAGGCGGGCGAAGCGGCAGCACAACCGGCTAACGGCGTGGCTGCAAATGTGAACTTGCAACGCGCCGATGTCGACGCTTGGCGCAGCGTGCTCGGCAATGCTGAGTCACCCCAAAATACAGCCGTCAAAACACCCGTCAACGTAGCCTCAGCCGCCGACTACCTGCCAACCGTGATGGCTTTACGCGCCACTGAATTAACTTTTGGGGGCTACAAACTCAACCAAGTGGTGCTGGGTGCCTCGCGTGAAGGCAGCATCTGGCGGGCCAACATGGATGCCGACGAACTCAGTGGCTACGTTGAGTACGGCCAGCCCAGCGCTGCGCCAAGCGGTGCCGGTGGCCGGCTGTATGCCCGACTCTCCAGACTGCGACTCGGTGCCAGTACGGCGCGTGATGTGGAAACCCTGCTGGAAGGCCAGCCTGCCGCCGTTCCAGCCCTTGACATCGTGGTCGAAGACATGGAGCTCAAGGGCAAACGATTAGGCCGCATCGAGGTTGAGGCGGTGAACCGCAGCGGCCAACTGTTGGCACGCGACAGCGGCGTGCGCGAATGGCGCTTGAACAAACTCAATGTCATTTCGCCAGACGCCACTTTTTCAGCCAACGGCAACTGGGCCACCGTGACCATGGCGGCACAAAAACGCCGTGTGCTGATGAATTTCAAACTCGACATCAACAATTCGGGTGACCTGTTGAAACGCCTTGGGATGGACGGCTTGGTGCAACGCGGCAAGGGCCGGCTCGAAGGTCAAGTGAACTGGCTGGGTTCACCGCTGAGTCTGGACTACCCGAGCCTGAGTGGTCAGTTCAACGTCAATGTCGAGAGCGGGCAATTCCTCAAGGCCGAGCCGGGCATTGCCAAGCTACTGGGCGTGCTGAGTCTGCAGTCTTTACCACGCCGATTGACGCTGGATTTTCGGGATGTTTTCTCGGAGGGCTTTGCCTTTGACTTTGTGCGTGGCGACGTCACTATTGAGCAAGGTCAGGCGCGCACCAACAACCTGCAAATGAAGGGCTTGAGCGCGGCGGTATTGATGGACGGCAGCGCAGACATTGCCCGTGAAACGCAAGACCTGCGGGTCGTGGTGATCCCTGAGATCAACGCGGGTACGGCCTCACTGATCGCCACCGCGATCAATCCAGCCATCGGTTTAGGAACGTTTTTGGCACAGATGTTTTTCCGCCGGCCATTGACCGAAGCGGCGACGCAGGAATTTCACATTGACGGACCATGGAGCGATCCGCGCATCACCCGCGTTGAACGCAAACCGGCCAGCCCGCCATGAACGCCACCGGACTCATAAGAGCGCGAAGTGCACTGGCCAAGCTGCGCTGGCGACGCCCAAAATTGCGCTGGAACCCCCGTTGGTCGTTGTGGGTGATGCTTGTCGCGCTGGTGGTCGCCATGCTGGGCACGCTGGTTTGGCTGGCTGGCCGCTACGAAGGCAGCCTGATTCAGACGCGCCTAGAGCGCGACACCGCCGAGATTGTGACGGACATTCGCACCGGTCTGACACGCAACATCCAAGGGCTGGAGGCACTGCAATCGAGTGAGCGCGACATTGAGCTGTGGCGCTTGCAAGTCGGTGAATTGTTGCGCCAACATCGCGAAATCCTCCGCGTCGAATGGCGTGATACATCGCTAGAGTTGGTGCGGGCCGGCAGCACACCCTTCAGACCATCGGTGTTTGATCGAATGGGCAGGGCCAGCTCAGCGCGCGACACCACCCAGGCTTGCGCGACCGCGATTCGCGTGAGCGGAGCAGCCTATTCGGGCAGCTACTTCATGCCGCAGAAAGACGGCCTAGGCATGGAGTTGCTCGACCTCTGCATTCCGCTGTTTGACGAAGGTCAGCTGACCGGCTACACCGTGGCCACCTATTCGCTACAGGAAATCCTGTCTGAACTGGCGAGCAAGCAACTGTCGCGCGGGCAAGGACTGTCGTTCACAGAGGCCGATGGCACGCGACTGGCCATCGCTGGAACACCCACCCGCGGCAACAGAATTTACAGCGCGCAGCAATTGCTGGACCTGCCAGGGACCACCTTGGTGTTGCGCATGGACAGTTGGCGTGGCACACCCGATTTTTTTCCTAACGTGCTGACCGCACTGGTCAGTGCCATGGCCTTGGCTTTGATTGCAGTGCTGCTGCTGCTGGGGCGCGACATGCGCCGGCGGCTGAAAGCCGAAAGCGACTTGGCCGAGGCACTGGCGTTCAGAAAAGCCATGGAAGACTCCCTCGTCACCGGACTGCGTGCGCGTGATCTGAAAGGCCGCATCACCTATGTGAACCCGGCATTTTGTGAAATGGTCGGCGTTGATGCCAAGGAGTTGCTGGACCACAACTTTCCCAGCCCTTACTGGCCACCCGAATTGGTCAGCGCCTACCAAGACCGACAAGCGATTCGACTGGCCAGCGACAACTTGCCACGTGGCGGTCATGAGTCCATCTTCATGCGCCGCGACGGCACGCGTTTTCCGGTGCTGATCATCGAAGCCCCGCTCATCAATGCCACCGGCAAACACACCGGCTGGATGAGCGCCATTCTCGACATCAGCGAACAACGCCGGGTCGAAGAAGTCTCGCGCACCAGCCAAGACCGGCTGCAGGCCACCGCGCGGCTGGCGATGGTCGGTGAGATGGCCTCGCTGCTCAGTCACGAGCTGAATCAGCCGCTAGCCGCTATCTCCAGTTACGCCACCGGCTCGCTGAATTTGATCGGTGATGCAGGCAGCGCAGACATGACGCTGAGTGCAGATTTGCGACTCGCACTCAAGCGTATCAGTGAGCAAGCTGAACGCGCCGGGAAGGTCATCAAGAGCGTGCACGACTTTGTGCGCCGACGCGATCAAGTCCGCGAACGCGTAGCACCGCGCGTCCTGCTCGACGCCATCATGCCGCTGGTCAGTCTGCAGGCCCGTAAACTGTCAGTGCGCGTGGTGATCGATGTCGACCCAGCTTGTAGCGTTGTGCTTTGCGATCGCACCATGGTCGAGCAAGTGCTGCTGAACTTGGCGCGCAACGGCATGCAGGCGATGCAAGCTGAAGCCAGAAAAACGCACGCCCATGAACGCGTGCTGACGCTGCGCGTGAAACCCGCGCCGGCCAGCGAAACCAACCGCTGGGTCGAGTTTTCAGTGACCGACCAAGGCGTTGGCATTTCTCCGGAAGTGGCTGACAAACTCTTCACGCCTTTCTTCACCACCCGTGCCGAAGGCATGGGCCTAGGCTTGAGCTTGTGCCGCACGGTGATTGAGCAGCATGGCGGCTACTTGGGCCACGAACCGGCCAAAACACGCGGTACTATTTTCAGATTCACCCTGCCATCGGGCCCGATGGGAACCCAACCACCAAGCGAGTTGTTGACATGAAAACCAGCCCCCACGCCACCGTTTATATCGTTGACGATGATGCCGGTGTGCGTGAAGCGCTCGCTTGGCTGCTGCGTTCACGGCGCTTGGTCAGCGAGTGCTTTGACAGCGCCGAAGCCTTTGACGCACACATCAGCGCCATCAGCAAGATTCGCGAGCCCTCCTGCGTCTTGCTTGATGTGCGCATGGCAGGCCTGAGCGGTCTGGCGATGTTTGAAAAACTCATCACCTACGGCTTGTTGCCGACGCTACCGGTGATTTTTTTGACCGGTCATGCAGATGTTCCGACCGCGGTAGATGCCGTCAAGCGCGGTGCTTTTGATTTTTACGAGAAGCCGTTTTCAGACAACGCCTTGGTCGACCGCATCGTGCAGGCGCTAGCGCTGTCTGCCGACGGATTGGCCATGCACAACCAGTCGACCGGTTTGCAAGCCAGACTCGAAGGTCTAACGGAGCGCGAACGGGATGTGATGCGTTTGGTGGTGGGCGGACTGCCGAACAAGTTGGTGGCGGACCAGCTCGACATCAGCGTGCGCACGGTGGAAGTGCACCGGGCCCGTGTGTTTGACAAAATGGGGGTCAAGTCGGCGGTCGAATTGGCCAATCTGATGCGCAATGTCTAGTCGTCTTTTTTATCTGCTTTCTGAATTTTCTCAGCATCCTCATCGGGCTTTATTTCGCCGCCCTTTCGCCCTGAAAACATGGTCCACCACACAATGAACACCAGTATCAGCAAGGCCGCGAGGGCTTCCAGTAGCAACAAGAGCATGGCAATTATTTTCCGGTTCACAAAGAAGATTTTCATTATCGGCGGCGCGCTCTGGATGGCCGCCTGCGCTGTCAATACCCCGCTTCCTGTGAGGCCTGCGGCAGTCAGCCAGCCGGCGTCACCAGTGTCTGCACCCGACGCGTCCGGCACGCGGGTACAGGGCAAAAGCCGCTGGGTGCCGGTGCGCTGGACTGATTTACCCGGCTTTGAAAACGACACCTTGTTTGAGGCTTGGAACGCCTGGATCAAAAGCTGTGAGCGGCCCGGTCCGGCTTTTGCCGCGCTGTGCCCAGAAATTCGGCGCCTGAGCATTGCCAGCATGGAAGAACAACGCGCCTGGATGATGTCGCGGCTGCAACCCTACCGGGTTGAGTCGCTGAGCGGCGTCGCCGATGGCCTGCTGACCAGTTATTTTGAACCGGTGTTCCGCGCTAGCAGGCAACCCACGGCAGCTTATGCCGTGCCGCTTTACCGGCCGCCAGCCAGTCTGGCCAGCCGCAAACCGTGGTTCAGCCGGCAAGACATTGAAACCCACCCGGAAGCGCAAGCGGCCTTGCAGGGACGCGAGATCGCTTGGCTGGAAGACCCAATAGACGCGATGCTGCTGCACATTCAGGGCTCGGGCCGTTTGCGCCTGACCGAAGCCGATGGCAGCCAACGCACCGTGCGGGTAGCCTTCGCCGGCACCAATGACCAACCCTACCGCAGCATCAACCAGTGGCTGTTGGAGCAGGGCGTGAGCAGGAACCAGATCAACCCTTGGCCCGACGCCACCAAGGCTTGGGCCGCGCAAAACCCGCAACGCGTGTCGCAACTGCTGTGGAGCAATCCACGCTACATATTTTTCAGAGAAGAAGCCTTGCCCACGCAAGACACCAGCATTGGCCCACGTGGTGCGCAAGGCGTGCCGCTGACGGCAGGGCGCTCGATTGCCGTCGACCGGCAAAGCATTCCCTACGGCACGCCGGTCTGGCTGACCTCCAACGGCCCGTCGGTGCAATTGCAAAAACTGGTGCTGGCGCAAGACACCGGCAGCGCGATCTTGGGCGCAGTGCGGGCCGACTACTTTGCCGGCACCGGTGCCGAAGCTGGCACCTTGGCCAGCAAAGTCAACCAACCCCTCAAGCTGTGGGTGCTGTGGCCGCGCTGAGCGGCTGCACTGTCCAAGACCAACGAAAGCCACCATGCCCGCCACCGAACTCACCGTCACCTCCGCAGGCAAAGTCGGCGACAAAGAATTGCTGGTCCCGACCGGCGTCGAAGGACCGCTGCTGCCGCACGTTCAGGACTGGGTCACCGCCAAACGCACCGCCCGCATTCCGGTGAAAGATGTCAGCACTGCTTTTCTGGTCAAAGGCATCAAGCAGTGGTCTATTTTTGAAGAGAAAAAGGGATCGAAGACGGTGCGGACTGTTTTCAAGATCACATAGCTGATTCTCAGTGCACAGCCGCATCGCCCTTCAATCACTCAATCTTGATGTTGGCCTTCTCGATCAACAGCTTGTACTTGGCGGACTCCTGCTTCACGTAGGCGTCAAATTGTTGCCCCGTTGTGTTCGAGAAAATAAAAGCCTGTGGACCCAGACTTTGCACCACCTGCGGTGACTGCATGGCCGTGTTAATTTCCGTGTTCAATCGGGCGGCCAAGTCTGCGGGTATTTTGGCGGGTGCCCAAATGCCGTACCACGACACCATCTCGAAATTTGGCAGACCAGATTCGGCCACAGTGGGCACATCAGGCAATGAAGGCAGTCGTTTGGAGCTAGTCACGGCCAGCGCACGTGCCTTGCCCGATTTGATGTGTTGTAGCAGCGAAGGCACCGCGTCAATCATGCCGCTGGTGTGCCCACCCATGACGTCAATCATGGCGGGTGCAGTCCCTTTGTACGGAATGATCTGAATGTCAATTTTTGACTCGTAGCGGATGGCTTCTTCCGCCATGTGACTGGCGGAACCGATGGCGGCTGTACCCAGCGTGTATTTTTTCGGCTCGGCCTTGGCCGCCTTGATGAATTCGCTCAGGTTTTTCATCGGCAGGCCAGGATACGTCAGCATCACCAGCGGCACAGAACCCAGGTTGGCAATCGGCGTGAAGTCTTTTCCAATGTCGTAAGGCTGACCCTTGACCAGCAGCGCAGAGGCTACGAACGTGGAAGCCTGCATCAGCAAGGTGTAACCATCGGCCGGCGCTTTGGCCACCAAGTCACTGCCAATAGCACCGTTGGCGCCGGCGCGGTTTTCAACAATGACCGACTGTCCCAACTGCTCCGACAGCCTCACCGCCAGCGTGCGCGCCACGAAATCAACTGTCCCGCCTGGCGGGTAAGGCACGATGATGCGAACTGGTTTGGCTGGATAGGCTTGGCCAAAGGCCAGCGTTGAAAGGGCTGAAAAACTCAGCACCAAAGCGCCGAGTAGGGTTCGTCTAGTGGTGGTCATGGCTGTCTCCTTTATTGAATGAATGTCTGGCGCTAACTGGGTCGCGCAGGCCGAGGCTTGCGATTTTCAAACACCTGTAAGGTGGCGTCTATGTCTTCTCGGTCTATGTCACGGGTGATGAAGACCAGTCGCGTGCGGTGGTCATCACTGGGCCATTGGTCCAGAAAAACTGGGGGGTGAAACAGGTGCTGGACGCCGTGAATCACCACCGGACGATCCGGGTGTTCGATCACGTTGACGATACCCTTGACGCGGAGTAGATCGTCACCACGCATCTGACTGATCATCTCTAGCCAAGCCGAAAAACCAACCCATGAGATCGGTTGCTCGCGCGTCACCGCGTAAGCGCTGATGTGGTCGTCGTGGCGGTTCCGGTCTACGGCTGCGTGTTCGTGTTCGTGTTCGTGTTCGTGTTCGTGGTGATGATCAGCGTGATGCGCATGGTCAGTTTCATAAGCCTCGACACGCAGCCAGTCCTGAACCGTGTCTGTCTTGCTCGACACATCAAAAACTACTGGGCCGAAAAAATTCTCAACTGCCACTTCGCCATTGAGCACCGTCACCAAGGGCGCAGCCGGGTTCAGCGCGGTGATGCGTTGGCGCAATATTTGGAGCTCAGCTGGCTTCGCAAGGTCTGTCTTGGTCAACAACAAGCGATCGGCAACTGCAACTTGCTTGATGGCTTCGTCATGCTGGTCCAGCGTGGCCATGGCATTGACGGCATCTAATGTGGTGATGACCTGCTCTAACCTGTAATGGGCGGTGACGAAAGGATCCGTCATCAAGGTGTGCAAAATGGGCGCTGGATCAGCCAAGCCGGTGGTCTCGATGATGACCCGCTCAAAGGCTGCATTGTTCCCGGCTGTGCGCTGCCTCTCCAGCTTGTGAAAAGCCTCAACCAGGTCGCCGCGCACGGTGCAGCAAACGCAGCCGTTGGCCAGCAAGATCAGGTCTTCGTCCGAGCGCTCCAGCAGATCATGGTCCAGCCCAACCTCGCCAAACTCGTTGACGATGATGGCGGTCTTTTCAAGCGCCGGATTTTTCAAAAGCCGCGCCAGCACGGTGGTTTTGCCACTGCCCAGAAAGCCGGTGAGTACCGTGACAGGCATCAAATGGAGCATGGTCAATCTCCCGATCCGTGCAGCTTGGCAAACGACGACAGCGTGCGACCCAGCCGCTTCAGCAGGCCGGAACTCACCTCTGGCGAAGGCTGCACGGTGCCGTCTTCATCGATGAGCCCCTTGAGCAAGCAAGACAAACTCCACAATTGCGTGTCTTCCATGAAGGCCTGTGCCCGCAAGAAAGCAATCACTTCGACGCGCTTGTTTCGCTCGGCCTCGCCCAACAAATAGTCGGCAATGTCTTGCTCAAAATCTTCCAGCAGCAAAGTCACACCGCCCGCCCCGCAGGCGCAACCTGCCGCCATGGAAATATGCTGTCGCGACAGCGTCTCCCACAGGCTGAGCAGGTGACGCGCCTCTGCGCGCAGGTCGGTGTCTGTCGCGGGAAGCTCAGCCATCAGCGCTGCTCTAGGCTTTGGCGCAAAGCGGTTGTCGCGGGTGCGTCCACTTCACCGGCGGGCGTCAACGCGACGCCGTAGACCTTGTGCGCCACATCGGCACTCACGTACCCTTCGCGCACGTCATGCGCAACGAGATCAGGGCTGCGCTCAACCGGCAGGCCGAAACCGCCGCCGCCGCCGGACTGCATCTTGTAAGCGTCGCCACGCGCTAGCCGCACATTGAAAATTTTGGCGTTGGGCATGCTGCTGTCCCACTCGCCCTTCTTGCGGATGGCGATGCCGTTGCCGGCCGCTTCACCGCCACCCTCCAGCCCCCAAGGCTTGCAGTGGACGCGGTCAATCCGCGTTGTGACTGAAAACGGTGACAGCGCCTGCACCACCATCTCAGCGCCCAAACCGCCGCGTTGGCGACCAGCGCCACTGCTGTCTTCACGGATGGAGTAACTCTCGACCAGCACCGGGTACTTGGACTCCAGTTGCTCTGTCGGGCTGTTGTGGGTGTCGCCGTCGTTGATGCAGACGGTGACCGACACGCCGTCTTCTTTCGACTTTGCGCCCCAGCCGCCACCCAGTGGGCCAATGCCAACAATAAACAAGCGACCATCTTCAGGGGAGATGCCGTGGATGTTCGGGAACACCAAGTCGGCGTGGTGCGCGGCAATCGAGCGGTCTGGAATAGCAGGCGCCAACGCCTTGAAGATGGTGTCGATCACCGTCATCGGGATGGTCATCCAGACCCGCATCGGGAAGGGCCGCTCGGCACTGACGACCGTGCCCATCGGCATGATGACTTTCAACGGACGGAAGCTGCCATCGTTGACGGGGTAATCGGTC
>Ga0208916_10000795_pt1 | contig 14311 bp, 10 predicted proteins | sample DEB19_08_DNA_5_FD_184523 | JGI IMG/M metagenome (GOLD analysis project Ga0208916, IMG submission 184523) | Aqueous microbial communities from the Delaware River and Bay under freshwater to marine salinity gradient to study organic matter... | ecosystem: Environmental > Aquatic > Marine >... | reverse complement strand
GCAGCTCACGCCGTTGCCGAACTCGTGGGCGTTGATCAGGTGGATCGCTTCGGCCAGGTCTTTGACGCGCATGCAGCCCAGCACCGGGCCAAAAATTTCTTCTTTGTAAATGCGCATGTCGGGTGTCACGTTGTCAAACAGCGTACCGCCCATCCAAAAGCCTTGCTCGCAGCCTGCGCCGGCTTGCGCGCCTGTGAAGCTGCGGCCGTCGACCAGCAATGTAGCGCCTTCTTGGACGCCGAGGTCGATGTAGCCGGTGATGCGCTGGTGCGCGGCGGCGGTGACGATGGGCCCCATTTCGGCGTCGAGGTTGACGCCGTTTTTGATGACGAGTTGTTCAGCGCGTGCTTGAAGTTTTGGCAGCAAGCGGTCGGCCACATCGCCAACCAGCACAGCGACTGAGATCGCCATGCAGCGCTCGCCGGCCGAACCGTAGCCAGCGCCAATCAGCGCGTCGACGGCTTGGTCGAGGTCGGCGTCCGGCATCACGACCATGTGGTTTTTGGCACCACCCAGCGCTTGCACACGTTTGCCGTGGTGCGCGCCAGTTTCATAAATATAGTTGGCAATCGGCGTCGAGCCGACGAAGGAAATCGCGTGCACATCCGGGTGCACCAGCAGCGCGTCAACGGCTTCTTTGTCGCCTTGCACGACGTTGAACACACCGTCCGGCAGACCGGCTTTTTTCAGCAGATCAGCCATGAACAGGCTGGCGCTCGGGTCGATCGGGCTGGGCTTGAGGATGAAGCAATTGCCGGCGGCAATCGCCACCGGGAACATCCACATCGGGACCATCACCGGGAAGTTGAACGGCGTGATGCCGGCGACCACACCGAGCGGCTGGCGCAGCGTCCAGTTGTCGATGCCGGTGCTGACTTGATCTGTGAAGTCGCCTTTGAGCAGTTGCGGAATGCCGCAGGCGAATTCGACGATGTCGATGCCGCGTGCCACTTCGCCTTGGGCGTCGGTGAAGACCTTGCCGTGCTCGGCGGTGATAAGGTGCGCCAGCTGGTCTTTGTGTTGGTTCAGCAGTTCCAAGAACTTGAACATGACGCGGGCGCGGCGAATCGGCGGCGTGTCTGACCAAGCTGGAAAAGCCGCCTTGGCCGCGAATATGGCAGCGTCCACATCGGCCGCGTTGGCCAGCGCGACGCGGGCGGTCACAGCGCCGGTGGCCGGGTTGAAAACGTCTTGCTGGCGGTGCGATGTGCCGGCGCTGAGGCGGCCGTTCACATGGTGGGCAATGGTGGCGGGGAGGCTGTTGGTGGTCATGGTCAATCCTTCGGTGTGTCTGATGGGCTTCAGTCTAGGCTTCGTCCGGTGTTTTGATAACACCCTGATTTGTAATTACATTGTTCAAATAAATGAACAATGAAGCCGATTCTGCTAATCTGTGGGCATGGCTTCTGACCAACTTTCCCCGCTGCTGGCTGACTTGCATTTGCTGACGGTGCTGGCCGCCACGCGCAGCTTCACCGAGGCCGCACGTCGCCTGGGCGTCTCCAAAGCCTCAGCCAGCATGCGCATCAGCGAGCTGGAGCGCGCGGCCGGCGTGCTGCTGGTGCGGCGCACCACGCGCTCGGTCGGTCTGACCGAAGCCGGCCAGCAGCTGGTGAATGACATGCTGCCGGCGTTTGGCCGCATCAGCGAGAGTTACACCGCCGTCAAAGACTTGGTCGGCACGCCGCGTGGGCTGGTGCGCGTCACTGCGCCGGTGGCACTGGGGCGGCAACATCTGGCACCGTGCGTGGCGGCATTTTTGAAGCAATTTCCTGAAATTCAGATCGAGCTGGAGTTGACAGACCGGTTTGTGAACCTCGCCAACGAAGGCTTTGACCTGGCGATTCGCCACACCAACACGCCGCCTGAAACCCATGTCGCTTGGGTGTTGTGCGAAACCCGCTCGGTGCTGATGGCCAGTCCGGCGTATCTGGCGGCACGTGGCGTGCCGACGCATCCGTCTGAGCTCAGCGTGCATGACTGCTTGCTGTATCTGGGCGGTGGCCACTCCGGTAATTGGACTTTTGCAAAAAAGACGAACGCTGTGAAAGGCGTAGATGAGCGTGTCGGCGTCAACATCCGCGGCTCGCTCAAGGCCAACAACAGCGAGGTCTTGCGCGACGCGCTCTTGGCCGGTTTGGGCATTGGCTTGCTGCCCGATTTCAGCCTGCCGCCAGCCAACGCCGGCGGCGAGTTGCCGCTGGTGCGTGTCTTGCCCGACTGGCAGGTGCAAGGGTTTTTTGGCGACCGAATTTACGCGCTCAGACCGTGGTCAGCCCAGGTGCCCAAAGCAGTCCAGTGCCTGGTTGAATACCTGCGCGAATACTTCGCGCCGGGCTTCAGCTCAACCCTCTCCAAGGGATAATTCCGCCCATGAACACACGATGGAAACCCAGCGTCACAGTCGCCGCCGTGATTGCCCGCAACCATGCCGGCGTGACGGAATTTTTGCTGGTGGAGGAACACACGCCAGACGGCTTGCGGCTGAACAACCCGGCCGGTCATCTGGACCCGGGCGAAAGCCCGTTAGAGGGCTGCGCGCGTGAAACGCTGGAAGAAACCGCGTTTCATTTCAAACCGACCGCCTTGGTGGGCGTCTACTTGACGCGCTTTGAAAAACCAGTGCCGGGTCAGGCGCAGACCGAAGACATCACCTACCTGCGCTTTGCTTATTGCGGCGACCTCGGTGAATTCATGGCCGGGCAGGCGCTTGACGACGGCATTGTGCGCACGGTGTGGCTCAGCGCCGACGCGATTCGCGCCTGCCCCGAGCGCCACCGCAGCCCGTTGCTGATCAAGTGCATGGACGACTATTTGGCCGGCCATCGGCACCCGGTGGATGTCATCACCACGGATGCGAGCGTTTACCAGATCGGCAAAGCCTCTTAGCCTTTAAAACCGTTCAGGCGCGGGCGGCCAGCGCTGCGCGCAAATGCGCATGGAACATCTTGGCCGGCGCCCGCAAGGCAGCGCCGTGGCGCGTCGTCAGCCCGAGCACGCGCGACACGGCCGGCGCGAGCAGCGCAATGCCGACCATCGTCGGGTGCGACTCAGGCAGGGCCAGCCGCGGCACCGCCGCCACGCCCAGTCCAGCCTCGACCATGCCGAGCAGCGTCGCCATGTGGCTGACTTCAAAACGGTAGACGGGATCGATGCCAGCCTTGGCCATGGCGTCGTCCAGCAGTTGGCGGTTGCCGCTGGAGCGTGCCGCTGTCATCAGGCGCTCGTCGCTCAGCGCCGACCAAGCGATTGACGACTGCGCGGCCAGCGGATGGTCGCGCCGCATCGCCAGCACAAACGGGTCGGTGTGGATCGGCTCAAAGTCCACGCCTGGCACTTGACTGCCTAAAAAGCTGATGCCGAAATCGGACTCGCCCGACATCACGCTGGCCAGCACTTGGCTCGCGCCTTCGTCGACCACGCGCACCCGGATCAAGGGATAGAGTTCGGTGAACGAGCCCAGCACCGAGGGCAAAAAATGAATTGCCGCCGACGGCACGCAGGCGACGGTCACCCGGCCGCTGCCGCTGGCGGCAATGTCCGAGATGCCGAGGATGGCGAATTCCAGATCGTCCAGCGCCGCGCGGGCGCGTTCCAAAAAGACCCGGCCCATCGCCGTCAATTCGACCGAGCGAGTGGTCCGGTTGAACAACCGTGCACCCAGAATCGTTTCTAACTTGTCGATACGCCGGCTCAGCGCCGGGGCCGACAAATGGATGTGGTCGGCAGCCGCCCGAAAACTACCGCGTTCGGCGACGGCGACAAAAGCCTGCAATTGCTGCAAATCGAAATTGATGCGTGACATGCAGCAATGCTATCAAAAGTTGCACTTCACTGAACGATGCGTCCGTCGCATCATCGCGACCATCACGAGAGATCATCGGAGATTTACATGCGACCTCAACCCATCTTTCCGCCCAACGTCATATCGACATTCTTGAAGCCGCTTTTGACACCTTTGATGGCGAGTCTGGCCTTGGCTGGCCCCGCGCTGGCGCAAAACTGGCCAGACAAAACCGTCACCATCGTCGTGCCGACGGCCGCAGGCGGCGCCAATGATGCGATGGCCCGCATCATTGCGCAGGGCCTGAGCGTGCGGCTGGGCAAAGCGGTGGTGGTCGACAACAAGGCCGGCGCGAATGGTGCCATTGCGGCAGAATTCGTCGCTCGCGCCGCGCCTGACGGCTACACCATCATGTTTGGCTACATCGCCACCCACGGCATCAACCCGGCGCTGCAAAAACTCCGTTACGACCCGGTGGCCGACTTCGAGCCGATCGGCCTGGTGGCGGCGTCACCCACGGTGCTGGTGGCGAACAACGCCGTGCCGGTCAACAGCGCGAAAGAGTTGGTGCAGCTGATCAAGTCCAAGCCCAACACCTTCAGCTACGCCACCGCCGGCAACGGCACGGCCCCGCACATCGCTGGCGAACTCTTCAAACTGTCGGCGGGCTTGGACGTGGTCAGCGTGCCTTACAAGGGCTCGGCACCCGCCGTGGTCGACACCATCGCGGGCAACACGCAGTACATGTTTCCGAGCCTGTTCACGGCCTACCCGCAGATCAAAGGCGGCAAGCTGAAAGCCTTGGGCATCGCGGGTGAAAAACGCTCGTCGGTGCTGCCGGACGTGCCCACGCTTGCCGAGCAAGGCATTGCGAATGTCAATATGTCTCAGTGGTACGCCATGTTCGCGCCGGCCAAAACACCGAAGGCGGTGATCGACCGGCTGAACCGCGAGATGAACGCTGTGTTGGCGGACAAAACAGCCGCCAAAAGAATTGAAGATCAGGGCGCCGAGGTTGAAACCAGCACGCCCGAGCAGCTCAAAACGCTGGTGCAAAAAGAAGTGGCGCATTGGAAAAATGTCGTCACCGCCGCGAAAATCAGAGTCGAGTAAGTTCACCCCACCTATTTTTAATCTCCAAAGAAGACGCCATGCCCTCCTCCATCATTGACTCCAAAATCTTCGGCGACATGTTCAGCGACGCCGCCATGCGCCACGTCTGGAGCGACGAAAACCGCACCGCCAAATACCTCGATATCGAACGCGCGCTGGCCAAGGTGCAGGGCGAGCTGGGCATCATCCCGAAAGAAGCCGCCGCCGAAATCGTCAAGAACTGTGAGCCCAGCCAGATCGACTGGGTCAAGCTCAAGGCCAAGACCGAGCAGATCGGCTACCCGATCATTGCGGTGGTCAATCAAATCAATGCCAACTGCAAAGACAAACTCGGCGAGTATTGCCATTGGGGCGCGACCACGCAAGACATCACCGACACAGCGGCCGTGCTGCAAATTCGCGAAGGCCTGGCCTTGGTCGAAGCCGACTTGAAAGACATCTCCGACTCGCTTGCCAAGCTGGCCCTGACGCACCGTGACACGCCGATCATCGGCCGCAGCAATTTGCAGCAAGCCACCCCCATCACCTTTGGCTACAAGATGGCCAGCATCTTGGCGGGCATTGAGCGCCATCGCGAGCGTTTGGAGCAACTCAAGCCGCGCGTGCTGGTGGGTGAATTCGGCGGCGCTTCGGGCACCTTGTCGTCGCTGGAAACCGGCGCGATGGAAACGCAGGCTGGCCTGATGAAAGAACTCGGCCTCGGTCAGCCGCTGATCTCGTGGCACACCGTGCGCGACAACTTTGCCGAAGTCGGGGCATTTTTGGGCATCGTTGGCGGCTCGCTCGGCAAGATCGCCATGGACGTCAAGTTGCTGATGCAAACTGAAGTGGCCGAAGTTTTTGAGCCCTTTGCGCCCGGCCGTGGCTCGTCGTCGACCATGCCGCAAAAACGCAACCCGATTTCTTGCCTCTACATCCACGCCAACATCTCGGTGGTGCGCCAACTCGCGGCCTCGCTGATGGACGCGATGGTGGCTGATCACGAGCGTTCGACCGGTCCGTGGGAAATCGAATGGGTGGCGATGCCAGAAATTTTCTGCCTGATGTCGGGCGCTTTAAAGCAGACCAAGTTCATTTTGGCCGGGCTGGAAGTGGACGCCGAGCAGATGCGCCGCAATATCGACATGACGCACGGTCTGGTGATGTCCGAGGCCGTGATGATGGGTCTCGGCCCTTACATTGGCCGCGAGTACGCGCACGATCTGGTCTATGACATCTGCCGCGACGCGCTGCAGAAAAAGCGCCCGCTGATCGATCTGTTGGCTGAGCATCCTGAGATCAACAAGCACGTCACGCGCGAGCAACTGGCGAGCTTTTGCGATCCGATGAACAGCCTCGGGCAAGCCGGCGTGATGGTCGACCGCGTGCTGGCCGCGCGCCGGGTCTGAGTCTTTGCATCGAGGTCTCGAGCGAATCCACGACATGGCGGGGATAATCTCCGTCCATGCAAACGGTAAACAATCTAGGGATGCAAGGCTCTAAAAAGCGCATCGTGGTCGGCTTGAGCGGCGGGGTCGACTCGGCCGTGACGGCTTACCTCTTGAAGCAGCAGGGCCATGAGGTCATCGGCATCTTTATGAAGAACTGGGAAGATGACGACGACAGCGAGTTCTGCTCGTCGAACATTGACTTCGTCGATGCGGCGGCCGTGGCCGACGTGATCGGCATCGAGATCGAGCACGTCAACTTCGCTGCGGACTACAAAGACCGCGTGTTCGCTGAATTTTTGCGCGAATACCAGGCCGGCCGCACGCCGAACCCGGACATTCTGTGCAACGCGGAAATCAAGTTCAAGGCTTTTTTAGACCATGCCATGCGGCTCGGCGCTGAAAAAATCGCCACCGGCCATTACGCGCGGGTGCGCCTGAATGAAGCCACCGGCTTGCATGAATTGCTCAAGGGGCTGGACCCGGCCAAAGACCAAAGTTACTTTTTGCACCGGTTGAACCAAGCGCAGCTGTCGAAGACGCTGTTCCCGGTCGGCGAGTTGCACAAGACCGAGGTGCGCCGCATGGCCGATGAGATTGGCCTGCCGAATGCCAAGAAAAAAGATTCCACCGGCATTTGCTTCATCGGTGAGCGGCCTTTCCGCGAGTTTCTGAACCGCTACATCGCCAAAGCGCCGGGTCTGATCAAAAACGACAAAGGCCGGGTGTTGGGCGCGCATGTGGGCTTGAGCTTTTACACGCTGGGTCAGCGGCAAGGCTTGGGCATCGGCGGCGTCAAGGCCAAAGGCGCTGACCTCAAGGCAGCACTTGCCCGCGGCCAGCGCGGCGTCGGCGAGCATGAGCCTTGGTTTGTGGCGCGCAAAGACATGGCCACCAACACGCTTTGGGTGGTGCAAGGCCACGACCATCCGTGGCTGCAATCGACCGTGCTGACCGCGCAAGATTGCAGCTGGGTCGCAGGCAGCGCGCCCGCCTTGGGCGCCTTGGCGGCCAAGACCCGCTACCGGCAAGCCGATGCGCCTTGCGAATTGCGCTCAGCTTCTAGCAGCCATTGCGAACTTCATTTTGAGCAGCCGCAGTGGGCGGTGACGCCGGGTCAGTCTGCGGTGTTGTATGCCGGCGAGGTGTGTTTGGGCGGCGGCGTGATCGCGGCCAGCAACGTTTCCACCGATTTTTTACTGAGCCGCGCGGCTCAGTAAACCGTCTCGATGTAGCTGTAGATGTAGTTCGAGCCGCCGTTGACGTTGCCGAGCAGGCGCGAGGTCTTGAAGATGCCCGAACGGTGTGACACGCCGACGCCGATGTAGGTGTCCTTCAAGGTGCGCGAGCCGATCAAGTCGCCCAGGCTGACGTCGAGCGTCGGGTCCAGATAATTCAACAGGCGCGAGGTCTGATCGCCTTGAGCAGCTTGACTGCTGGCCTCTTGGTAAGGCACGCGCTGCGCCATCGACACGCCCATGCCCATGCCGAGCCGTGTTTTGACGCGGTCTTGCCAAGGAAAGCCGGAGTAAAACGCCTTCATGAACAAATCGACCTGCATGCCATTGGCTTGCAAACCCTTGTCGTTGTGCTGGGCCAGGCCGACGTAGCCGACGACGTCAATCGGCAAGTCTTTGAAGTTCTGAATGAAGGGCCGGCCGATTTGCACGGCGCTTATGCTGGTCGGGTTAACGCTGGCGGTGGACAGGCATCGTGCGGTGAGAATTTTGATCAAATGGCAACCGTCTGCCGCCGCTTGGCCGTAAAGCACTTTGAAATACGTTGGAGAGCTGGACCCCACCCACTCGGTTTCATGGCGTCCAAAGTCGTAGACTGCGCCGAGGTAATAACTTGGCAACACGCGTTGCGCCACGATGGGGCTGTTTTTAACGCCGTTGCCGAGCACGGTGGCCGAGACGCCGGTCAGCAGGCTCCAATGCCTGGAGACTTCGTACGTCGCGTGCAGGCCTGCCCGGGCTTCCAAGCCGGCGCCGGGCTCATAAGCAGGGCGCGTGGCGGTGGCTTCGCTGGCCTTGACGCCGTAGTAATAGTCGTTGAGTTTGGCGCTGCGCCACGCCACGTTCAGCGTCGGACGCCACGACAAGGCCCCGGCGCGCCATTCTTTGGCGTAACCCAAGCGCGCTTCAGTGCCTTGGTGCGTGCTGTTGCTGTCATGCACGACCTCGGCTTTGAGCTGGCCCCAAGGCTGGCGAATGCTGTAAGACACGCCGACATCGACGCTGGCGTCGCGAATCGCCATGCCCGCCAAGCTGGCAGGTGCTTTCGTCAGGGGAAAACCTTCCAAGCGACGCTCGACCAGCAGGTCGATGCGGTGCGTGGGTTCGTCCAGCAATTTCACCCCGACGCGGTTGACGTCCAGAAAAAGTTGTTTGCCGTCATAGATGTACAGCGGCATCAAATCAAACCGGCTGCCCGCACCCGCATAGGGTGAACGCTCTACCCGGGGGGCAAAACCCAGGCCCGCACTGTTAGATTCCGGTAACTCTACGGTCAGCCCGGACGCATAGTTTTGCGCTCGAACGGATGGCACAACAACAAGGCCCGAGGCCAGCAGGGTGGCGCAGGTGAGGCTGCGAAGGAGTGAGCGTTGAAACATGGGGACTGCTTAGCGTGAGGAGGAACTTAAAAGCCCACCGAAGCGGGCTTTTGGGAGACGGTGGGTCACTTAGAAACCGCTGTTTTAAAACGGGATGTCGTCATCCATGTCGTCAAAACCGCTGGCGGCTTTGGACGGAGCCGGTGCGGCCGGGCGCTGGGTCGGGGCTGACGGCGGGCGGGCTGCGGCCGGTGGGCGTGAGTAGCTTTGACGTTCGCCGCCGCCGTCTTCGTCACCGCCGGGTGCGCCCATGCCTTCACGGCCGCCCAACAATTGCATTTCGTTGGCGATGATCTCGGTGGTGTATTTTTCAACGCCGTCTTTGTCGGTCCACTTGCGTGTTTTCAGGCGGCCTTCAACATACACCGGCCGACCTTTTTTGAGGTACTCGCCAGCGATTTCTGCCAAACGGTCGTAAAACACGACACGGTGCCATTCAGTCTCTTCCACCTTTTCGCCGGAAGATTTGTCTTTCCAGTTGCGCGTGGTGGCGAGGCTGACGTTGCAGATGGCCGCGCCATTCGGTGTGTAGCGCACTTCAGGGTCGCGCCCCAAGTTGCCGATGATGATGACTTTGTTGATCGATGCCATGGCGTGTTCTCCTAATTGACAGATTTTAACTGGCTGAGCTGACCGGTGTCGGTCGTTGACTGGTCACAGGCTGGTTGTGGCGGCCGGGTGTGCGCATCGGCCAAGCCACGACAAGCCACAGCAGCATCAGCGCGCTGCAGGCCATGAAAAGGGCGCTGGGTCCGGCCGACTTGGCCAGCCAGCCACCGGCCGCACCGCCCGCAAAAAAGCCCAGCGATTGCAGCGTGTTGTAAACGCCGAGCGCGGCGCCACGGGCATGCGCCGGCGCAGCGCGCGATGCCAGACTGGGCTGGCAGGACTCCAGCACATTGAAGCCGCAGAAAAAGACAAACAACAGCCAGGCCATCGCGACCAAACTCGGCGTGCCCAGGCTGGCTTGGTGGGCCGACCACAAGAAACCCAGCTGCACCACAAAGATCAGGCCAATGGCGCTTAAAAAAACCGCCCTCAGATAGCCGCGCCGCTCCAGCGGAAAGAGCACGCCGCCCAACACCACAAAAGAAGCCAGCACCGCGGGCAAATAGACCTGCCAGTGGGCCGCTTTGTCCAAACCGGCTTGGACCAGCAGCGCCGGAATAGCCACCCACATGGCCAGCTGCACGGCGTGGAGCACAAACACGCCAAGGTTCAGGCGCAGCAGCGCAGGTTCTTGCAGTACCAGTTTCAAACTACCGCGCGGACGGTGCACCGGCTTGGCCGGCTCGGGTGGAACGACCCAAGCCACGATGGCGATACCGGTCAGCGCCAGCAGACCCGTCAAGGCGAACAAACCGCCCAGTCCGATCTGCGCCGCCAGCAGCGGTGCCACCACCAAAGACAGGGCAAACATCAGGCCGATGCTGATGCCCACCAGCGCCATCGCTTTGGTGCGGACTTCGTCGCGTGTCTGGTCGGCCAACAGCGCTGTGACGGCGGCTGAAATGGCACCAGCGCCCTGAATCGAGCGGCCGATGATGAGCCAGGTCAAATCGGTCGCGGCCATGGCGACAAAGCTGCCCAAGGCAAACACCAGCAGCCCGAAAATGATCACACGCTTGCGGCCCAACCAGTCCGAGGCCAGGCCGAATGGAATTTGCAGCAGGCCCTGCGTCAAGCCGTAAATACCCATGGCCAAGCCGACGCGGGCGGGATCGTCGCCACCCGGCAAGCGAGCGGCTTCCAGCGCAAACACCGGCAGCACCAAAAAAAGCCCCAACATGCGCAGCGCAAAAATCGACGCCAGCGACAAGCTGGCGCGCCGCTCGGTGGCGGTCATGAGGGTGTTCGGAGTGGAGGTGCGCATCAGGTGTGGCGTTTCAGCTGTGGCGGTCAAAGCCAAAAAACGAAGGACTTATTGTCTTCCATTCGGCAGACCTTGCGGCGCGACGCGCCTTCTACGTTGCCGGGGCTGTCAATAGCGCAAACCCGCCTGTCCGTCTATGATGTTCGGTTTTGCCGGCATCTCCCATTGAACTCACCGACTGACAGCACCTATTTGGCCACTCAATTGATCAATCAAGAGCGCATTCAATTGGCCGCTCAGCGGATCAGCATCCGTGGTGCACGCACGCACAATCTCAAAAATATTGACCTGGACATCCCGCGCAATCAGCTGGTGGTGATCACCGGCTTGAGCGGTTCTGGCAAGTCCTCGCTGGCGTTTGACACGCTGTACGCCGAAGGCCAGCGGCGCTACGTGGAAAGTTTGTCGACCTATGCGCGGCAATTTTTGCAGCTGATGGACAAGCCGGATGTCGACATGATCGAGGGCTTGAGCCCGGCGATCTCGATTGAGCAAAAAGCCACCTCGCACAATCCGCGTTCGACCGTCGGCACGGTCACCGAGATTCACGACTATTTGCGGCTGCTGTTTGCACGTGCAGGTACACCGTATTGCCCCGAGCATGATCTGCCGCTGCAAGCGCAAAGCGTGGGCGAGATGGTCGACGCGGTGCTGGCCTTGCCTGAAGGCACGCGGCTGATGATCCTGGCGCCGGTCGCGCGTGAGCGCAAGGGCGAGTTCGTCGACGTGTTTGCCGAGATGCAGGCGCAAGGTTATGTGCGCTTTCGGGTCGACGGCAAGATCTACGAATTTGACGAACTGCCGAAGCTGAAAAAGACAGAAAAGCACAACATTGACGTGGTGATTGACCGCGTCAAAGTGCGCCGGGCTACTGCACCAGCGACCGACCTGCTAGAGGGCGAACTCGACGCCAGCCGGCAAGAGCAGGACAACCTCAAACAGCGCATCGCTGAAAGTTTTGAAGCCGCTTTGCGGCTCGCGGACGGCAAGGCCATGGCACTGGAAATGGACGTCCCGGCAGCGCCGCCGCCAGCGGTTCAAGGCCATATTCATCAGCACACGCCCGGTGAGCATTTGTTCAGCGCCAAGTTTTCGTGCCCGGTGTGCAGCTACTCGCTCAGCGAGATGGAGCCGCGCCTGTTCTCTTTCAACTCGCCGGTCGGCGCTTGCCCGAGTTGCGACGGTCTGGGCCATACCGAGACCTTCGACCCGACGCGCGTGGTGGCCTTTCCGACGCTGAGCTTGGCCAGCGGCGCGGTGAAGGGTTGGGACCGGCGCAACGGCTACTACTTCTCCATGCTGGAGAGCTTGGCGAAGCATTACGGCTTCGACATCGACACCGCGTTTGAAGAACTGCCCGAGCACGTGCGGCAAGTCGTGTTGCATGGCTCTGGCGAAGAAGACATCAAGTTCAGCTACATCATGGACTCCGGGGCGTCGGCTGGCCGCAAGGTCAGCAAGAGACATCCGTTTGAAGGCGTCATCACCAACTTTGAACGCCGCTACCGCGAGACAGATTCGTCGGCCGTGCGCGAAGAGTTGGCGCGCTACCGTGCCGTGCAACCGTGCCCTTCGTGCCAAGGCACGCGGCTGCGGCAAGAGGCGCGCCATGTCTACATCGTCGGTGCACCGGCCACTGAGGGCGAAGCGCCAACGCGCAAGGCGATTTACGAGGTCAGCCGCATCACCTTGCGTGAGAGCTTTGAGTACTTCAACACGCTGAAAATGCAGGGCGCCAAGGCCGAAATCGCCGACAAGGTCGTGCGCGAGATCGGTCTGCGGCTGAAGTTTTTGAACGACGTCGGCTTGAACTACCTGAGCCTGGACCGCAGCGCTGAAACGCTGTCGGGCGGCGAGTCGCAGCGCATCCGTTTGGCGTCACAAATTGGGTCTGGTCTGACCGGCGTGATGTACGTGCTGGACGAGCCCAGCATCGGCCTGCATCAGCGCGACAACGACCGCTTGATCGGCACGCTGAAACACCTGCGCGACATCGGCAACAGCGTGCTGGTGGTCGAGCATGACGAAGACATGATTCGCGCCGCCGACCACGTGATTGACATGGGGCCGGGTGCCGGCATTCATGGTGGCCGCGTGATGGCGCAGGGCACCTTCACCGAGGTGCAGGCGAATCCGAATTCGCTCACCGGCCAGTACTTAGCGGGGACTTTGAAAATCGCTGTGCCGACGCATCGCACGCCGTGGTTGCCGACCGTGGCCAGAGGCCCGTTGGTGATCAAGAATCCACGCTTTGCACCGAGTGCTGCGGGCGTTAAACGCGCAGCGCGTGAAGCCACGCACCAGCTGACGCAAGGCGATTTGCAATGCCTGAGAGTCATCAACGCCAGCGGCCATAACCTGAAGAATGTCAGCGTTGAATTTCCGGTCGGTCTGCTTACCTGCGTGACCGGTGTTTCCGGCTCGGGCAAGTCGACGCTGGTGAACGACACGCTGTACGCCGCCGTGGCGCGCACCCTGTACCGGGCGCATGAAGAACCCGCGCCGCACGAGGCGATTGAAGGCATTGAGCACTTTGACAAGGTCATCAACGTTGACCAGTCACCGATTGGCCGCACGCCGCGCAGCAACCCGGCCACCTACACCGGACTCTTCACACCGATCCGCGAATTGATGGCCGAGATGAACAGTGCGCGTGAACGCGGTTATGGTCCGGGGCGCTTCAGCTTCAACGTCGCCGGTGGCCGCTGCGAAGCGTGCCAAGGCGACGGCATGGTCAAAGTCGAGATGCATTTTTTGCCCGACGTCTACGTGCCTTGCGATGTGTGTAAAGGCATGCGCTACAACCGCGAAACCCTGGAAGTGCAATACAAGGGCAAGAACATCGCGCAGATTCTCGAGCTCACGGTGGAAGCCGCTGCGGAGTTTTTCAAAGCCGTGCCGACGCTGGCGCGCAAGCTGCAAACCCTGCTCGATGTGGGCTTGAGCTACATCAAGCTCGGCCAAGCCGCGACCACGCTGTCAGGCGGCGAAGCGCAGCGCGTCAAGCTGGCTTTAGAGCTCAGCAAACGCGACACCGGCCGCACGCTTTACATCCTGGACGAACCGACGACAGGCCTGCACTTTGCTGACATTGATTTGCTGCTCAAGGTGCTGCACCAACTGCGAGACGCTGGTAACACCATCGTCGTGATCGAGCACAACCTGGACGTCATCAAAACCGCTGACTGGTTGATCGACATCGGCCCCGAAGGTGGTGCGGGCGGCGGCATGGTGGTCGGTGCCGGCACACCAGAAGATTTGGCGGCGAATCCGGGTAGCCACACTGGGCGTTATTTGGCGCCGCTACTGAAGGCTTAGTCTTTCCCGTCGACGTTTGAGTATCCTCATAATTTCAATTTTCACCCACCACCATGTCCTTGATCACCCTGCGCTTTCTGGCCGAACCCAGCACCGTCAACTTTGGCGGCAAAGTGCATGGCGGCACGGTGATGAAGTGGATTGACGAGGCCGGCTACGCCTGCGCCACCAGTTGGTCC
>Ga0208916_10000792_pt1 | contig 14330 bp, 12 predicted proteins | sample DEB19_08_DNA_5_FD_184523 | JGI IMG/M metagenome (GOLD analysis project Ga0208916, IMG submission 184523) | Aqueous microbial communities from the Delaware River and Bay under freshwater to marine salinity gradient to study organic matter... | ecosystem: Environmental > Aquatic > Marine >... | reverse complement strand
TTTTTGACTCAGTCGGCCTCAGGGCCGATTTTTTTTGCCATCACATATTGCGCCTGTATTGCCCGCCGACTTCAAACAGTGCGTTGGTGATCTGCCCGAGTGAGCAGACGCGCACCGCGTCCATCAGTACGTCAAACACGTTGAGGTTTTCGATCACCGCTTGCTGCAGGCGCTTCAGCATGGCGGGCGCTGCGTCAGCGTGCAGCGCGTGAAAGTCTTGCAGGCGCTGCAACTGACTTTGTTTTTCAGCCTCGGTAGAGCGGGCCAGCTCTAAGGTGTCTTGCACTTTGTCACCGTGCGGATTGCGGAAGGTGTTGACGCCGATGATCGGCAACTCGCCCGTGTGTTTGAGCATTTCGTAGTGCATCGATTCGTCCTGAATCCGGCCGCGCTGGTAGCCAGTTTCCATGGCGCCGAGCACGCCGCCGCGTTCGGCGATGCGTTCGAACTCCAGCAGCACGGCTTCTTCCAGCAACTCCGTCAGCTCTTCGATGATGAAAGCGCCTTGCGACGGGTTCTCGTTTTTGGCCAAGCCCCATTCGCGGTTGATGATGAGCTGAATCGCCATGGCCCGGCGCACCGATTCTTCGGTTGGCGTGGTGATGGCTTCGTCAAAAGCGTTGGTGTGCAGGCTGTTGCAGTTGTCGTAAATCGCGATCAGGGCTTGCAGCGTGGTGCGGATGTCGTTGAACTGAATCTCTTGCGCGTGCAGGCTGCGGCCGCTGGTTTGAATATGGTACTTGAGCTTTTGGCTGCGCTCATTGGCGCCGTATTTTTCCTTCATGGCGACCGCCCAGATGCGGCGTGCGACGCGGCCCATCACGGTGTATTCGGCGTCCATGCCGTTGCTGAAGAAGAAGCTCAGGTTCGGTGCAAAATCATCGATGTGCATGCCGCGCGCCAAGTACGCTTCGACAAAGGTGAAGCCGTTGCTGAGCGTGAAAGCCAGCTGGCTGATCGGGTTCGCGCCGGCCTCGGCGATGTGATAACCGCTGATGGAGACGCTGTAGAAGTTGCGGACCTTGTGGTGCACAAAATACTCGGCGATGTCACCCATCACCTTGAGTGAAAACTCGGTTGAAAAGATGCAGGTGTTTTGCCCTTGGTCTTCTTTCAAGATGTCGGCTTGTACCGTGCCGCGCACATTTTCTTGCACCCATTCGCGGATTTTGGCGGTCTCTGTGTCGGTCGGATCGCGGCCGTTGTCGAGTTTGAATTTGTCTAAATTCTGGTCGATGGCGGTGTTCATGAACATCGCCAAAATGCTGGGCGCCGGACCGTTGATGGTCATGCTCACGCTGGTGGCGGGGTTGCATAAGTCAAAGCCGCTGTAGAGCACTTTCATGTCGTCCAGCGTGGCGATGCTGACGCCCGAGTTGCCGACCTTGCCGTAGATGTCGGGTCGCACATCGGGGTCGTTGCCGTAGAGCGTGACCGAGTCAAAAGCGGTGCTCAGGCGTTTGGCCGGCATGCCTTCGCTGAGCAGTTTGAAGCGGGTGTTGGTGCGAAAGGCGTCGCCTTCACCGGCAAACATGCGGGTCGGGTCTTCGCCCTCGCGTTTGAAGGCGAAGGTGCCGGCGGTGTAGGGGTAGCTGCCGGGCACGTTGTCGAGCATCAGCCACTTCAAAATTTCGCCGTGGTCTTGGTACTTGGGCAGCGCGACTTTGCGGATGGTTGTGCCACTCAAGGTATGGGTGGTGAGCGCCGTGCGGATTTCTTTGTCGCGGATTTTCACCACGTACTCGTCGCCGGCGTAGGCGGCTTGCATGTCCGGCCATTGGCCCAACAAATGCCGCGCATCGGCGTCCATGCGCGCTTTGCGGTGACCGGCCAAGTCGAGCACGGCTTCAGCGGCTGGCGCACGGCCGGGCTTGTCGATTTTGAGCATGGCGGCGGCGGCTTGGAGTTGCTGCACTTCACGCGCCAGTTGTGCCTGCGCCAAGCTGCGTTTTTTGTAGCCACGCACAGTGTCGCTGATTTCCGCCAAGTAACGGGTGCGGGCCGCCGGCACCACCGGCGTTTGGTTGGTGCTGTGGCGTACCGACACTGAGGGCAGAATCCCGTCCTTCAACGTCAAACCCAGCGACTGCAAGCGCGGTTTGAGGGCTTGGTACAGCGCCGTCACGCCGTCGTCATTGAAGCGCGCCGCCATGGTGCCAAAGACCGGCATTTGCTCGGTCGGTGTGGTCCAGGCTTCTTTGTTGCGCTGCACTTGCTTGGCCACATCGCGCAGCGCGTCCAGCGAGCCCTTGCGGTCAAACTTGTTGATGGCGATGAACTCGGCAAAGTCCAGCATGTCGATTTTCTCTAACTGGCTGGCTGCGCCAAACTCGGGCGTCATCACATACATCGGCACGTTCACATGTGGGACGATGGCGGCGTCACCTTGGCCGATGCCCGAGGTCTCGACCACGATGATGTCAAACCCGGCTACTTTGCACGCGGCAATCACGTCGGGCAAGGCCTTGCTGATTTCAGAGCCGAAATCACGCGTGGCCAAGCTGCGCATGAAGACGCGTTGGCCAGCGTCGTGGCTCAGCGCATTGGTTTTCCACGGGCTGATGGCGTTCATGCGAATCCGGTCGCCCAGCAGCGCGCCGCCGCTTTTGCGCCGGCTCGGGTCAATGCTGATGACGGCGATGCGCAGGCTGTCGCCTTGGTCCAGCCGCAGGCGACGGATCAACTCGTCGGTGAGGGAAGACTTGCCGGCGCCGCCCGTGCCGGTGATGCCCAGCACCGGCACTTGGCAGGTGGCGGCTTGCTGCCGAATTTCACTGACCAAAGAGGCGTTGGCCTTGTCGTTTTCGAGTGCCGTGATGAGCTGCGCCAAGGCGCGCCAGTTCATCTCGCCGTGGCCCTGAATGGCCTGCATATCTTTGGGCGCAAAGCCGGTGAGGTCTTTGTCGCAGCGCATGACCATCTCGCCGATCATGCCGGCCAAGCCCATTCTTTGGCCGTCTTCCGGGCTGAAAATATGCGTCACGCCGTAGGCATGGAGTTCGCGGATTTCGGGTGGCACGATGACGCCGCCACCGCCGCCAAAAACCTGAATATGTTCGCCGCCCCGGCTTTTCAGCAAGTCGACCATGTACTTGAAGTACTCGACGTGGCCGCCTTGGTAAGAGCTGATGGCGATGCCTTGTGCGTCCTCTTGCAGGGCCGCGGTGACGACTTCGTCGACGCTGCGGTTGTGGCCCAGATGAATCACCTCCGCGCCCATGCCTTGCAAGATGCGCCGCATGATGTTGATGGCCGCGTCGTGGCCGTCAAACAGCGACGCGGCCGTGACAAAGCGCACCTTGTGCGTGGGGCGGTAACTGGCCAGGGCTTGGTAGTCGGCGTAAAGATCGGTCATCGCGTTGTCTCCGGGAAGGTCATCATGGGCAGCCAACTCTTGGGTGGCTTGGTTGACGTTAACGTCAACGTCAACTGCGATATTAGCGGCTTTCCAGCGCCAAACGAAAAAGGGGCGCTGGCGCGCCCCTGAAAAAGACTGCAGCAGTCGCCGCGCTTTATTTGTAAAGCAAGGTTGGCAGCCACATGCCGATGGCGGGAAACTGGTACAGCATGACGATGGCCAGCACCTGGATGCCCATGAACGGCAGCATGCCCAGAAAAATCTGGTTCAAGGTCACGTGCTTCGGTGCCACCCCTTTCAGGTAGAACGCGGCCATGGCCACCGGCGGGCTCAAGAAGGCCGTTTGCAGATTCAGCGCCACCAGCAAGCCAAAGAACAAGGGGTCGACCCCGAAATTGTCCAGCAGCGGGATGAAGATGGGCATGAAAATCACGATGATTTCAGTCCATTCGAGTGGCCAACCCAGCAGAAAAATAATCACCTGGCTCATGATCAGAAACTGGGTCGTGGTCAGGTCCATGCTCAGCACCCATGTTTCCACTAAGTTCTGCCCCCCGAGCAGCGCAAACGCGGCTGAAAAAATCGCCGACCCAACGAACAACCAACACACCATGGCCGAGGTTTTGGCCGTCAAAAATACCGCTTCCTGCAACACCCGCATCGTCAGTCGTCGGTAGGCCACGGCCAGCAAGAAGCCGCCCAATGCGCCCATGGCGGCAGCTTCCGTCGGCGTCGCCAGCCCCATCACGATCGAGCCCAGCACTGAGATGATCAGGATCATCAGCGGGAAAAACGACGACAAGAGCATCTTGAAGATCTCCAGCCGCGCAAAGCTCAAGAACAGATAAAACAGCGAGACCAGCGCACCCAAAATAGCAAAGCAGACCCACCACCAAGTCGGCGCAGCGCGTTGAGTGGCGGCCGCTGGCTCTGCTGGCTTGGCAGGTTCTAGGCTGGCCACACTGGCGGCTACCGGTGACGGGATGGCCTGTTCTGCGCCAGGCGGGTCTTGCAGCCCAGAAGAGGGCGGTTCTAGTAGACCGCTGTCTTCTTCCGTACTCGACTCATAACTGGACGAACCTATCGGTTGAATGTCATACACGGGGATCGCGTCCACCGTGGTGACGGCCCGAAAGCTGCTGACGGCAATGATCAGGAAAATCAGGCCAGGCAATACCACCACGCCGAGCTGTCGCAAGATGTGACTCAAAGGCACTGCGGCATTGCGCTTGCCTTTGAGCGCGCCCACCAGATGTGTCAAGGCGTGGCTAGCCGTGTCTGTCGTCAGTTGTTGCGTCAGCAGTGGCAGCGGAACAATGCGGTCTGCCGCCGACAGCGGTGGCGCCCAGGCCGGCTTGAGCTTGGCGATGAGCACCACGTACAAAATATACATGCCGGTCAGCATCAGGCCGGGGAAAAAAGCGCCCGCATACAGCTGCACCACCGAGACGCCGGCGGTAGCGCCATAGACAATCAACAGCACTGAGGGCGGAATCAAAATACCCAAGCAACCGCCGGCGGTGATCGAGCCCGCAGCCAGTGGCACGCTGTAACCGGCGCGCAGCATGGCCGGCAGCGCCAGCAAGCCCATCAAGGTGACCACGGCACCGACGATGCCGGTGGCGGTTGCAAAAATCGCGCAAGTCACCAAAGTGGCAACCGCCAGCGAGCCCGGAATCCTGGCCATCGCCAAATGCAAGCTTTTGAACAGCTTTTCAATCAGGTTGGCCCGCTCGACCAAGTAGCCCATGAAGACAAACAAGGGAATGGCGATGAGCACATCGCTGGCCATGGTCTTGTAAGCTGACTGAACCATCAAATCCAGTGTTTTGATGACGCTTTGGTCGTAGGCCATCCACGAAAAAATCATGCCCATGCCCATCAGCGTGAAGGCGGTCGGGAAGCCCAGCATGATGGCCGTCACCACCAACGACAACATCAACAGGCCGAGGTGGCCGTTGGTGATTTTTTCCACACTGAGCAGCATGTACAGGGCCCCGACCACCACCAGCGACATGAAGACCAAGCCAAACCAGAGTTCTTTGCGGATCTTCATTTGCGCTCTCCCTGAAGTTCGAGTTCGCGTTCGAGTGCCGCCATGTCTTCGTCCTTCACGTGCACCATGGCCTTGAGTTTTTCAACATCGACTTCCTCCACGTCACCGTCGCGCAGTGCCCACGCGCCCGTTTGCAGGCACAACATGCAGCGAATGATTTCAACCACACCTTGCAGCAGCAGCAGGGCACCAGCCAGCGGAATGATGAATTTAAAAGGGTAGAGCGGTAGCGCATCGGCCGAAAAGGTCTGCTCATTGATGGCCAGTGACTCATTGAAGTAAACCCAGCCGGCCCACGTCAGCGCAATCACGCCGGGTAGAAAAAATACCAAGTACAGCGTCAGGTCAATCACCGCTTGCGTGCGCGGCTGCAAGAAGCCGTAAAGCACATCACCCCGGACGTGGCCGTTTTTGCTCAAGGTGTAAGCCCCTGCGGTCATGAAGAGGGTTCCGTACAACATGATCTGTGCGTCAAGTACCCAAGCGTGCGGGCGGTTCAGCACATAGCGGCAAAAAACCTCCCATGCAATCAACAGCGTCAGCGCGACAACGCTCCAGGCAAAGGCCTTGCCAATCCAAGTGGAAAAACGGTCCACGCTCAGTAAAAAAGATTGCATAGAAGCTCCTGGCATACCGCGCTATCGGCTGACAAAAAAGCAAGGGGGCACCGGATGGGTGCCCCCTTGGGGTTCACTTGGGGTTCAATGATTCACTCAGGCTTTTTTAGCGTTCTTGCCAAAGTAGTGGTTGAAGGCCATTTTGAAGTCGACGGTGTAGTCGTTGTGCCATTGGCCCGCACGCTGTGCAAAGGCTTTTTGCGAGTCCAGAACTTTCTTGAACATCGGGTTTTCTTTGGATTTTTCGGCAATCGTGGTGTCCCACGCTGCCAGTTGCGCGCGCAACACCGAGTCCGGTGTTTTGTAGAATTTGATGCCTTCTTTTTTCAGCGCAATGTAGTCTTCGGAATTGCGTTGGATGGCTTTCCAGCTCATGTCTGCGCTGGCCGCTTGCACCGCGTAGTCAATGATGGATTTCAATTCGGGCGCCAATGAGGCCAGCTTGGTGCGGTTGAAGAGAATTTCGAACTGCTCGCTGCTTTGGTGGAAGCTTTGCAACATGCAGTTTTTGGCGACGTCAGGGAAGCCCAGAATCCGGTCGCTGGTGGCGTTGTTGAACTCTGCCGCGTCAAGCAGACCGCGGTCGAGTGCCGGAACAATCTCGCCGCCCGGCAATGGGTTCACTGCCGTGCCCATTTTTGTGAAGACGTCGACTGCCAAGCCGACGGTGCGGAACTTCAGGCCTTTCATGTCTTCGACACGTGCCACTGGTTTTTTGAACCAGCCGAGTGGCTGTGAAGGCATCGGGCCGTACAGGTAAGACGTGACGTCGAGGTTCAAGCTCTTGTAGATCTCGTCGACCAGCGCCTTGCCGCCGCCGTAGTTGTGCCAAGCCAGCACCATGTTGGCGTCCATGCCGTAAGCTGGGCCGGAACCCCACAGGGCCAAGGCTGTGTTCTTGCCATACCAATAGGCGATCACGCCATGGCCGCCGTCCAGCGTGCCTTTGCTGACCGCGTCTAGCAACTGGAACGCCGGCACGACCGCACCGGCAGGCAAGACTTCAATTTTGAGTTTGCCGCTGGCCATGTCATTGACTTTTTTGGCAAAGTCGGTGGCGTACTCGTGAAAGATGTCTTTGGCCGGCCAAGTGCTTTGAAAGCGCAGCGTGGTGGTGGTTTGCGCGGTGGCCAGCATGGGTGCGGCCATAACCCCTGCGCCGGCGGCGATGGCTGCACCTTTGAGGAGGCCGCGGCGGCGAGGGCTTTTGTGTTCAGTCATTCAGTTGTCTCCGTTTAAAAATAGTTATTTGGTAGTTGCTAATGAATGTTCGCTACGTATCAATTAATAAGAAAGAGGGTTTTTACCGATAAGTCCGACGCTATAAGCTTTATTTGTCGCAAAACTGTTGTGTGCCCTTCAATTCGGCAAAATACGCAGCCATGAACTCTCAAAACACGTCTTCTCCCATTTCGGCCGCTGCTTACGCTGGCGACGTCTCGCCCGAACTCGCCTGGCAATGGGTCCAATCCGGCGAAGCGGTCTTGGTGGATGTGCGCAGCGATGCCGAGCGGGAGTGGGTCGGCTATGTGCCTGGCGCGGTGCCGCTGGCCTGGAAGCAGTGGCCAGGCATGGCCATGAACCCGAGTTTTGACGACGCTATGCAAGCCGCCGTGCCGACGGGACAAAAAGCCGTCTTACTGTGCCGCAGTGGCGTTCGTTCCATCGCCGCCGCCAAGCGCGCGACCGAACTCGGGCTAGAGGCCTACAACATTCTGGAAGGCTTCGAGGGCGACGCCAACACCGATGGCCACCGCGGTTTGTTGGCAGGTTGGCGTCAACGGGGCTTGCCGTGGCGGCAGAAGTGAAAGTGTTCATAATCCAGCCCAATGACTTTTTTAGCGCTTGACGTAGGCAACACCCGCCTGAAATGGGCTTATTACGAAGCCCCTGTGACGGGGGCTCGTTTGTTGGCGCACGGCGCTGTATTTTTGGAAAATATCGACAAACTCGCCGAACAAGAGTTCAAAACTCTGCCGCCGCCTGACTGCATTCTGGGTTGTATCGTGGCCGGCGACGCCATCAAAGGCCGCGTCGCTGAGCAGATGGAACACTGGGATGCGCTGCCGCGCTGGGTGGTCTCAACGGCGCAGGAATGCGGCGTCAGCAACGGTTATGAACACCCAACTCGGCTCGGCACTGACCGTTGGGTCGCCATGATCGGTGCGCGCCACCGCCTGCTGGCACGCGGTCAGCAAAAGCCCTGCGTGGTGGTCATGGTTGGCACTGCCGTCACGGTCGAAGCCCTAGACGGTCAGGGCAACTTTTTGGGCGGCATTATCTTGCCTGGCCACGGCATCATGTTGCGGGCGCTGGAGTCTGGCACGGCTGGCTTGCATGTGCCGACCGGCGACGTGATTGATTTCCCGACCAACACCAGCGACGCGCTCACCAGCGGCGGCACTTTCGCCATTGCGGGAGCCGTGCAGCGCATGGTTGACAACCTGACCCGCCATTGCGGCGAAGCGCCGGTCTGCATGATGACCGGTGGCGCCGGCTGGAAAATGGCCCCCAGCATGACCGGGCATTTTGAGCTGGTCGACAGCCTTATTTTTGACGGCTTGTTGGAGATCGCTTCACAGCGTTTCGCCGCTGCTTGAGTGCGCCGGCTCAGCAGATTCAACCGGCCGGGCCAGCAGTTTGTCGAGGTTTTTCTGAATCTCGCTTTCAATGCGGTCCTTGAACGCGCCCAGCAAAAAGCCCAACTGCGCATCAATTGCAAACTTATCTTGGCTGACCGTCAGCATGCCACTGACGCCAGAGCGCGTGAAGCTGACTTGATCGCTCTCCAAGCCATCCACATACGTGCAGCGCATGTCGAACTTTTCTTCGGCCTGCTGCACCCACAGAGCGGCGGTCTTGCGGGCATCGGTGAAGTCCATGCGGTGTTCGCGTTCAATGTGAATATCGGCCATTGATTTTTCCTGTTGCTCAGTGTGTCGGGTTGTCGGTGCAGACGACTGGCTATTTTGTCAGACCTGTTCAGAAATTTCGATCAAGTTCAGGTCTGGATCACGCACGTACACAGAGCGGATTTTGCCGGTTGCACCCGTGCGCAGCACCGGCCCTTCGATGACCGGCCAGTTGTCACGCTGTAGTTTGTCGATGACCTGTTGCAGCGGCACACTGGCAATAAAACACAAGTCGAGCGCACCCGGCACTGGCAAGTGTGCCTTCGGCTCAAACTCCGAGCCTTTGACATGCAGGTTGATCTTTTGCTGCCCGAACTTGAAGGCTTGGCGCGTCACGGGCGGCGTCCCGCCGACAAAGCTTTCCAGCGTAATGCCCAGTACCCGCGTGTAAAAGTCGATGCAGGCGGCTTCGTTGCTGGTGGTGAGCACCAAGTGGTCGAGGTGGTGAATCATAGAAAAGTATTTGCTTGAGAGTTGTTTGACTTTGGGTTTATACCGCGCGCAGACCTTGAGCAGCACGCTCAAAATTCCGTCGCTGCGAGCGCCATGACGGAGGGGTCATGGATTGGCGCGCAGCGCAGTCTGCCTTGGATCGTCAGTTATGCTCTTCAGGATCCCATCTGACCGCCTTTCATCTATGTTGCCCATGCCCGGCTTTCTCAAGTTAATGCGCCCGCACCAGTGGCTCAAAAACGTTTTTGTTTTTGCCGGCCTGCTGTTCAGTGAAAACTGGCGCAACCCTGCGCTCATCCACCACGTGTTGCTCGCCTTTGCGGCGTTTTGCTGCATTTCCAGCATGGTCTATGTCGTCAATGACTGGCTGGACCGCCATGCCGATGCGGAACACCCGACCAAACGCTTTCGACCACTCGCCAGCGGTCAGGTGACGCTGCCCCAAGCCGCCGTGTTGGGGCTGGTCTTGCTGACAGCCGGCATTTGGCTGGCGGCCGGCAACCCCGTTTTGTTGACGTTGTTGGCCCTTTACATCGGTCTCAATGTGGCTTATTCCTTGCGGCTCAAACGGGTGCCGGTGGTGGACGTCGGCGTGATTGCTTCAGGTTTCATGATCCGCCTGCTCGCCGGCACGCTGGCGGTGGGCATTGCGCCGTCGCGCTGGTTGCTGCTCACGGGCTTGTTTGTGGCGCTGTTTTTGGGGTTTTCTAAACGCAAGGCCGAGACCTTTCATGACGTGGCGAGCCAGCGGTCTGTGTTGGCAGATTACCCGCCGGCGCTGCTAGACAGCTTCATGTCTGTGACCATGACCGCCACCATCATCACCTACAGCTTGTTTGCCACCAGCCCGGAGGCGCAGGGTCTGCACGGTGAACGTTTGATTTACACCGTGCCCTTTGTCATCTTCGGCTTGTTGCGCTACGCCTACCAAGTGCACCGTGGCAAGGGTGAAGACGTCGCGCGTGATTTGATGCGCGACCCGTGGACGGTGGCTGCTGGCGCGGGTTGGTTGTTGGTGTTTTTTGGATTTCTCTGGTGAGCCCATCGCGGGTTGAACCGCCAGAACTGCCTACAACGCCTTTAATGCCTGTAACGCCCGCACCGCGCCTGTCCATCAAAAAACTCTTGTTGGTGTTGGGGCTGGTGGCCACGGCCTACGCCGCTGCGCTGGCTTTTTTGGGTGAGGCGTCGCCTGCTGTTGCGCTCAACGGATTGCTCTCGCTCACCGGGCTGGCGGCGGCAGCCTTGTGTCTGCTGAACTACCTGCTGCGCGGCTTGCGATGGCGTGGCTGGATGGCGCATTACCAGCGCCCGCTCGGCGTGCTGGAGGGCTTGCGCCTGTATGTCGCCGGCTATGCGCTCACGCCCACGCCCGGCAATGTGGGCGAGGCCGTGCGCGGCCGGTGGTTGGTGTGCCAGCCCTTGAGCACGGCGCAAAGTCTGGCGATTTTTGGCGCAGAGCGCTTGGCCGATTTGCTCTGTCTCTTGCTGATGGCTTTGCCCGCGCTGGGCTGGTTGGCTTGGTTCGAGTGGCACAGCGCTCAGGGGCTCAGCTCTTTGGGTCTTGGCTTTTGGGGCTGGAGTGTGGGTTTGTTGACGCTTGCCGTGCTGGGCGGGCTGGCTGTTTTGGGTGTGCTGCGCCGCATCATTCGTCAGCCGCGTTGGGCTGAGCGCCTATCGTGGCTGCGTGAGGCCTGGCATTGCTTGGCCTATCAGCCGTGGCGCTGGTTGGCGCTCACACTGGCGGCTTGGACTGCACAAGGTGTGGCGGTGGCGCTGCTGTGCCAGGCTGCCGGTTTGGACATCTCGGCATGGCTGGCCGCCGGTTTTTATGCGCTGGCGATGGTGGGCGGCGCGCTGTCAGCCTTGCCCGCCGGGCTGGGCGGAACTGAAGCCGTGTTGGTGGCGTTGCTGGTCGGGCAGGGTGCAGCCGTCGGCACGGCCGTCGCGCTGACGCTGTTGGTGCGCTTGCTGACGCTTTGGTTGGCCGTGTCGCTGGGCCTCATGGCTCTGCTTTACAGTGTGGCCATTCGCAAAGACATCCGCTTTTAACTTACCGCCATGAACTCCACCCCTGCTGCCGCGCCGTCCGGTCTTTCACTGTCAGCCCAACCAGTATTGCCGGGCGACTTACAGGGCGGATTGATGCGCTGGCTGCTCGCCGTTGGACTGGCTTCGCTGGCCTTGCGGCTGTGGATTGCGGTCGTTTTCCCCGTCACTGGGGACGAGGCCTTTTTCTACTGGTGGGGCGTTTACAAAGACTGGGGCTATTACGACCACCCGCCGATGGTCGGTTGGCTGATCGGCCTGATGCGCGGTGTGTTCGGTGACTCGCTCTGGGCCATTCGCCTGCCGGTGGTGCTGTTGCCGCTGGCTTTGGGCGCGGCTTTGGGTTGGGCGCTGCAGCCGGTGGCCGGGCAACGCGCTGGCTGGGCCGTGCTGTTCTTTTGGCTGGCGCCCATCAATTGGCTCAACGTGCTCATCACCACCGACACGCCTTTGATGTTCTGGTCGATGTTGTCGGTGGCCGTTCTGCTGCGCGCCGAATTGCGGCCGCGCTTGGACGCTGCGGCGCGCGGCCTCTATGCGCTGTCGGGTGTTTTTCTGGGTTGTGCGTTTTTGTCCAAGTACTTTTCTGTGGTGCTCGGCTTGACGTATTTGGTCTACTTCGCCTTCTGGCGGCGTGAGCGCTGGCAGGGCTTGGCGCTGTTGGTGCTGTGCGCCTTGCCCGGCCCGGCCATCAACATCGCCTGGAACATGGACCACGGCTGGCCGAACATCATGTTCAACCTCTTCAACCGCAACGAAGACGACCACTTTGAGCTGCGTAAACCCTTTATGTACGTCGGCATGATGCTGTACCTCGCCAGCCCGGCGGCGGTCTGGCTCGGCTGGAAGCACCGGCAAGCGCTGCGCAGCACTGCCGTGCAGCACCGGCTGCTGGCGTGTTTGGTGCTGGTGCCACTGGCCTTTTTTGCGTTGCTGTCGTTCAAAAAAGTCATCGGCCTGCATTGGGTGTTGTCGTTTTATCCCTTCGGTTTTGCGCTGCTGGCGCTGGCCCTGCCGGCGGAACGTCTCAAAGCCTGCGCCCTTGGTTTGGCGCTTTTCACCGGCTTGCATGTGCTGGTGGTGGCCGGCATCGGCATGAGCTCGCCGGCCGATTGGAAAAAAACGGCACTCTACCCCAGCATCGTGCGCAGCTTTGACGCGCAAGCGATCTTGAAGCAGGTCGATGCGCCGGGTGTCGTGATCATGGCTGACGCCTACACGCCGGCCTCGATCTATGGTTTTGAGCTGCGCCGCTACGTGCCGGTGTTTGGCCCGGGCCGCTTTCATGCGCGACAAGACGACATGCTGGTCGACTTCTCGCTGTACCAGGGCAAGACCGTCCGCATCATCCACGGCGGTCAGCCAGACCTGGCCAACTACCGGCCTTACTTCGACGTGGTCGATGTGAGTCCCATCGAGCAAAGCGGCGTGACGTTTTATGTGGTCGAAGGGCAGGGCTTTAACTTTCCGGCCTACCGCGACGGCGTGCTGGGGACTATCTTCAAGCGTTACTACAACATCCCCACATGGCTGCCGATGACCGGTTGCCCGTTTTGTGAGCGCTATTGCGGCCAGGTGCGATGCCCGAGGTAGACAAATCAGACACGCCTGGGCTTTGCGTAGCGGCGTTTGACTTCGACGGCACCCTGACCCACGGCGACACTTTGCTGCCTTTTTTGGCCAGTGCGCTGGGTTGGCCGCGTTTTGCGTGGGCGTTGCTGCGCAGCAGTCCGTGGTTGGTCGGCCATGCGCTGCGGCTGGTGCGCAACGACATTGCCAAAGCGCGTTTGTTCAAGGCGGCGTTGCAAGGCGTGCCCACGGCCGAAGTGCAGCGCTGGGCCGAACGCTGGGCCCGTGAACAATTGCCGGGGCAAATGAGGGGCGCGCAAGACCCGACGATGGCCCGACTCGCCTGGCACCGGGCGACGGGGCACCGCTGCGTCATGGTCAGTGCTTCACCCGACATTTACCTTGTGCGGGCGGCAGAAATTTTGGGCTTCGACGGCCTGATTTGCACGCAGATGGAGGTTGAGCTCTCAGGGAGCGAACTCAAAGAGCCGGAGCTCACAGGGCAGGGCTTGCAAGTTGCCGAGCAGCTCACTGGCCGCATGAAATCACCCAACTGCCACGGCAAACAAAAAGTCATTCGTTTGCAAGCCTGGCTGGCAGAACGTTACAACCAAGCCGAATTGGCCAGCCTCACACTCTACGCCTACGGCGACACTGCGGGCGACAAACCCATGCTGCGCTTCGCGCAAAAGGCTTGGTATCGAGGCAAACCATTCGCAGATTGATTGCCGCGCTTTTAGGCTTTCAGTTCTGCAACTCCATCCGCGCCAGCGCCACACCCAACCGTTCCAGCGCGTCTTGGGGTTGGCTGGCCACGGCTTGTTGGTAAAGCTTGGTGGCTTCTTTGTTTTTCTTCTGGCCTTCGAGCATGACCAAACCGTTGGCGTAGTCGATCAGGCTGACCGGTGAGTCGGGGTTGAGTTGCAGCGCATGCTTGAACAGCGCCAAGCCGGTTTCTTTTTTCACTCCGTAGGTCATGCTGGCAATCAGCGCGCCGACTTTGTCGATCACCTCGGCGTGAAAAGACGCCAGCGCCAAGTGCGCGTCGGCGTGTGCGGGGCAGAGTTCTATCGTGCGGTTCAACGCCTCTTTGACTTTATCGCCGACACCTTGCGCCATGCCTTTGGCCACGCTGATGGCTTGGCTGTATTGGCTCAGCGCGTAGGCTTGCCAAAAAAAGGCATTCGGGTTGCTGGGCACCAGCGCTTGCTGTGCCTCTGCCCTGGCGGCAACTTCTAAAAACAAATCGAGTTTGGTTTTTTCACGCTTCTCTAAAAAGCGCGCGTACACGCTGGTGGCCTTGTTGGCGACGGTCA
>Ga0208916_10000791_pt1 | contig 14336 bp, 14 predicted proteins | sample DEB19_08_DNA_5_FD_184523 | JGI IMG/M metagenome (GOLD analysis project Ga0208916, IMG submission 184523) | Aqueous microbial communities from the Delaware River and Bay under freshwater to marine salinity gradient to study organic matter... | ecosystem: Environmental > Aquatic > Marine >... | reverse complement strand
CATGAATCTGGCGCTCGACGTGATTGGCAAGGGTGCCGCCCAAAGCTGGCAGCTAGAGAACCGCGGCACCACCATGGTCGCCGACAAGTTCGACTTCGGCTTTGCCGTCGACTGGATGCGCAAAGATTTGGGGCTGGTGCTGGACGAAGCCAAGCACAACGGCGCACGCCTGCCAGTCACCGCCTTGGTCGACCAGTTTTATGCCGACGTGCAAGCCATGGGCGGCCGCCGCTGGGACACTTCCAGTCTGATCAAGCGGCTGACATAAAGCGCTTTCAACAAGGCTCTAGACTGCCACGCTACGCTCGCAGTGACGGATGCGCGTAGCCCACAGTGAAAGACTATTCGTCTTTGCGAGCGAAGCGTGGCAATCGCGTCTTTGCGAGCGAAGCGCGGCAACCTATCGCCGCTAATTTTGACTCAGGATTTCGCCGGTGCTGGCTGCAGGCGACGCAACTCGTCTTCGCTGATGGTCTCGAAAACGCGCACCACCCGTTGCACGCCCGAAATACCACGGGCAATGGTGGTCACACGTTCGGACTCACGCTGCGTGACGCGGCCCATCAGGTAAACCGTGTTGTTTTCGGTGACCACCTTGAAGGCGTTGCTTTGCAAATCGCGGGCATCCAAAATCGCGGCCTTGAGGCGACCGGTGATCAGCAAGTCGGCTGAGCGGTCGGCCAGGGACGGTGAATTGCGCACGCCCAGCTCATTGACAACCGAGCCGACATTTTGAATTTTCTTCACCATGTCTTCGACCGCCTGCTTGTCCTGCAAGCTGGAAACTTCGCCGGTCAGCAGCACCTGCCGGTTGAAGCTGACAGTGCTGACACGAACGCGCGTGCCAAAGTTTTCGCGCACACGGCTGAGGGTCCGCAGTTCAATGCCTTCATCTTCCAGCTGGGCACCCGAGGTGCGGCGGTCTGTGGCGACCATCGCCGTGCCGGCCGCACCGCCCAAAATCAGCGGCACGCAAGCCGTCAGCGAGCCAGTCACGCCAACGACAGCGGCGATGAAACCGACGGCCAGTAACCGACGTTTAAAAATGGATGGGTTCATGCAGAGGACTCCTGATCACCTAGTAATTGAGCGTCCACACCATCGCAAATACAGTGCAGGGCCAAGAGATGGACCTCCTGAATGCGGCTGGTGCGGTCGTGCGGAATGCAGATATGCACATCGGTTTCGCGCAAGGCGAAGGTCATCTTGCCACCGCCTTTGCCGGTCAGCGCCACGACCGTCATGTCGCGTTCGTGGGCCGCGTCAATGGCGGCCAACACGTTGGCTGAATTGCCGCTGCTGCTGATGGCCAACAAGACGTCGCCAGCGCTGCCAAAGGCACGCACTTGCTTGGCGAAGATGGCCTTGAAATCGTAGTCATTGGCGATGGCCGTGACGATAGAAGAATCGGTGGAGAGTGCCATCGCAGCCAGCTCAGGTCGTTCACGCTCGTAGCCGCCGACAAATTTGGCGGCAAAATGTTGCGCGCTGGCCGCGCCGCCGCCGTTGCCACAGGCCAGCACCTTGCCGCCGCTGGTCACGCTGGCGAGGATGGCCGAAATGGCGGCTGAAATGGGTTTGGACAGGACTTGCGCTGCCTGGTATTTGAGGTCGGCACTGTCAATAAAGTGCTGCTCAATGCGTTGTTCAATCATGCCCTCCATGATAGCGCGCCAGGCTTATCCCCTTGTGTCATGTTGCATCAAGAGGCGTCGAATGCCGCTTGTAACCATTCAATCGTCTGCTGGCCTGCGGGCTGCGTCGGCCCTTGCACCAGCACGACGTCAAAACGACACGGCGGCAAGGTGGCAAAACGCATCAAATAATGCCGCGCGGCAAAGACAATGCGGCGCTGTTTGACATGCGTGATGCTGCCGCCCGCACCGCCATGCGAGGCTGTGCTGCGCTGGCGCACTTCAACAAACACCAGCGTGCCATCTGGCGCGCGCATGACCAGGTCGATCTCGCCTCCGCCACGGCCGGGCGTGTTGAAGTTGCGCTCAAGCAAGCGCAAGCCTTGCCCGAGCAAGTACGCACAGGCCAAAGCTTCTGCCGCGTCGCCACGCCGCTTGGTGGTAACCTGCCCGGTCGGCGCTGCCGCTTGTTTTTTGGAAAACCACATTGAACGCTTCTTTCGACTTGGCCCTAGAGGCCGCCCGGGTTGCCGCTGGCCTGCAACATTACCCGCCAGCCACACTTTACGTGGTTGCCACGCCCATCGGCAATTTGTCCGACATCAGCCTGCGCGCCCTGCACGTTTTGGGCTTGGTGGATGCCATCGGTTGCGAAGACACCCGCCACACCCAAACCCTGCTGCGCCAGTACGGCGTCAACAAGCCCCTGCTGCCGGTGCACGAACACAACGAAGCTGAAGCGGCAGTCACGGTCATCAACCGGCTGCAACGCGGTGAACGCGTGGCCTATGTCAGCGACGCCGGCACGCCCGCCGTCAGCGACCCGGGTGCGCGGCTGGTGGCGGCGGTGCGCGCAGCTGGTTTTAAAAGCACGCCGCTGCCAGGTGCCAGCAGCGTCACCACGGCCTTGAGCGTGGCCGGAATTTCGGGCGACAGCGGATTTATATTTGCCGGTTTTTTGCCGAGCAAAGCCGGCGAACGAGACCAAGCCGTGCAAAGCTTGCTGACGGAAAAACGCGCGGTGGTGATTCTGGAAGCACCGCACCGCATGGAAGCGCTGGCCCGCGCTTTTGCGCCGCTGGCTGAGCGCGCCATCACGGTGGCGCGTGAGTTGACCAAACAATTTGAAGAAATCGCCACCCTGCCTGCCAGTGAACTGACGTCGTGGCTGGCCGCCAACCCACAGCGTCTGCGCGGTGAATTTGCGCTGGTGCTGCACCCGGCCCCACAAGCGGCTGCCGCTGACGACGGTGGCCGCGTGTTGAAGTTGTTGCTGGCTGAACTGCCACTCAAAACGGCCGTCAAACTCGCCGCAGAGATCACCGGCGCGTCACGCAACGAGCTGTACGACGCCGCCCTCAAACTGAAGGCCGAATGAACCCGGACGCCGCCACCATTTGGCGCGCGCCACGCTGGGCGCTGGCTGTTTTACTGGCGGTGCTCGGCATGCTCGGCCCGTTTTCAATTGACACCTATCTGCCCGCTTTTTCAGGCATGGCCACGTCGCTAGGCGCCACACCCGCAGAAATGCAGCAGACGCTGTCGGCGTACCTGTTTGGTTTTGCCTTCATGAATTTGTTTCATGGCGCGCTGTCTGACAGTCTCGGCAGGCGTCCGGTGGTGCTCTGGGGCATTGCGATTTTCACGCTGGCATCGGTCGGTTGTGCGTTGTCTGAAAACATCAGTCAGCTGGTGTTTTTTCGCGCCTTGCAGGGCTTGTCAACCGGCGCCGGCATTGTGGTGTCGCGAGCGGTGATCCGCGACATGTTTCCGCCGGCAGAGGCCCAAAAAGTCATGAGCCAAGTGACGATTTACTTTGGCGTGGCACCCGCGCTGGCACCCATGATTGGCGGCTGGCTGTTTGTGCATTTGGGCTGGCACAGCATCTTTTGGTTTTTGTCGGCGGTGGGCGTAGCGCTCTGGCTCGCCAATTACAAACTGCTGCCGGAGACGCTGCACCCGAGCCAACGCCAACCGTTCGAAACCAAGCATTTGATGCGGGGCTACTGGCAGCTGGGGTCAAGCCCACGCTTTTTGTTATTGGCGCTGGCCAGTGGCATTCCCTTCAACGGCATGTTCTTGTACGTGTTGTCGGCACCGGCTTTTTTGGGTGACCATTTACAGCTGGCTCCGTCGCAGTTCTTTTGGTTTTTTGCACTGACCATCGCCGGCATCATGGCCGGCGCGTGGACCAGCGGACGCATGGCGGGACGCATCCCACCGAAGCAGCAGATTCGCTACGGCTTCACGATCATGCTGGTGGTGTCCGTGTTCAACGTCGCCGCAAATATGTTCTTTGCCGCGCATGTGGCCTGGGCCATGTTTCCGATCGCCATCTTTGCGTTTGGCTGGGCCGTGATGATGCCGGTGGTGACGCTGCTGGTGCTCGACCTCTACCCCGAACGACGCGGCATGGCCTCGTCTTTGCAGGCCTTCATCGGCTCGTCAGCGAATGGCATTGTGGCGGGTGTGCTGGCGCCACTGATCATGCATTCAACCGTCGCGCTCTCGCTCGCGTCGCTCGGCATGATGTGCACCGGACTGCTGGCCTGGGTCTGGCTGCACCGCCGCTGGCCGGACATCGGCCGGTTTATCAGCAAGCATTGATCCCGTCACTGCGCGCAAAGTATTTTCGTCACTGCGAGCGAAGCGCGGCAGTCCATGAACCCGAATTCGCAGTCATGGATGGCCGCGCTACGCTCGCCATGACGGAACCTAGATGGCAGCGCGGCAATCCAGGGCTCAGAGTTCGCGCCAGCCGACTTGCCCGGGTCGGGCTGAGTATTTGGTTTTGGCGTCGAGCGCTTCGACCTGAACCCGGCTGCTGCGGCCTGCGTAGACGGCAGACTTGAGCCACTCGCATTCGAGCGCCAAAGCAGATTCGTCACCCAAGCGCGTGTGCCAGACTTTTTGTGTCCCGTCCCAGCGGTAGCCGCGCGCCTTCAACGCTTCTTTGGCGTCGAACGGTGCGTTCGTCGCTTGCAAGCGAAAGGTCGGTTTGAGGGCCGATTCGATCAAGCGCGACAAGCCGCTGGCCTGCGTCGTTTTGAGTGACGCCATCAGCACCGCCAGCAGCGCGTGGCAGTCCATCTCAGCGCGGTGGGCGTCGTAAAAAAGTCCGAGGTCGTAGGCCAGCGCGGTCAGCTTGGCCGAGCCGCGACCCTCTTGTTTCCAGTCGATGTCGGCGAACGAGCAGGCCCAGTTCAGCGCCGCAAACTGCGGCAGCCGGGACTCGACAAAAGGCCGGTCAAAGCCGGCGTTGTGGGCCAGCACCAAGTCGACGCCTTCGAGCAGGCGCAGCACCTCGGCTTCATCCAGTTGCTGGCCACGCAACATGTCGTCGGTGATGCCGGTGATGGCGATGATCTCGTCGGGCATCGGCATGCCGGGGTCTTCCAGGCCGTCATAGACCTGCACCTCACCCACCGGCTGGCCGGTGCGCAAGTCCACCGTCACACGCAGCAGGGCCAGCTCGACCACTTTGTCACGCGCTGGGTTCAGACCGGTGGTTTCGGTGTCCAACACCAACAGCGTTGCCACGGGTCCGGTCGCCGACGCAAACGTCAGCTGCGGCGCCAAGCGTCGCAACACGCGAAAGTCCGGGTGCGCGTCCAGCACTTGCGCCATGACTTCGGCCGATTCGGAACCTGTGTCTGCTGGCAACGTGACCTCGGTTGAAGTTGACGCTGGCGTGGGTGCCGGAAGCGGGATGTCGATGGGTGTTTTGATCGCGGGCTTCGCTGGCTTCAACGCGATCACCGGCGGCACCGCAGGCATCGGGATGTCATCGTCATCAAAACCAAAGCCGAGCTGGCGGCTACCGGAAACACTCGGTGATTTCATGGGGTTCTCAGTGGTGCAAACAGCTCAGCCGGATGGCTGGCGTCGGGCCGCGAGTCTAGCACTGGCAACCCGCCCAAAGCACTCAGCGCAGCACGGCGCTGGCCTTGGCCTGCATGATCAGCGCCTTGGCATCTTCGGCCAGCAGGAAGCCAGCTTGACTGGCCCGTTCTGTGGCGCGGGTTACCGCAACCACATACGCGTCATGGGAGCCGTAGCGCTCCTCCAACGAAGGACGGCTGTCGCGGTTGGCCAGGCGTTCTTGCGCGTTGCGTGCAAACGGCACCATGCCGCCCACATAGTTGCAAATCTGGTCTTTGTGGAACGGCATCTCGCCATCCGCTGTGACGTTCCAGCCCAGATAAGTTCCCAGCGGTGCATCGGCCAAGACCACCGGCAAACCGCCCAGTTCGTTGCCATCGGCATCGACTTTAGGGGCCATCATCTTCAGCACTTGCTTGATCTTTGGCGGTGCCAAAGAGGCAATGCCCGAGCCGTCAACAGCTTTGAATTCAGGACCCCAGTCGTAATCCAGCACCGGCATGATGAAGTCAGGCTCAGGCAGTGTGGGGCGCAAACCGGGCAGCGCCGGAAAACCCATCGCCGCCTTGTGCGCTTCCACCAACGTACCGGCAGCCAGCGTCGGATACCGGCTGGCAGGAGGCTCTGTGCCCAGCATCACCCAGTTGCGAAAGTGCACCCGAAGCGCGTTAACGGTTTGCGTGTGCGGCATCGGGTTGGCCGGCAGAACGCCTTGGCCAAAATTATTACCGGGACACATCGGCCCTTCTTTGGGCAAGCCGACACCGGGCAGGCTTGAATTGAAACCGCCAGCACCACCGCCGTGGTTGCTGCCGGCGATGTAATAACGTTTCACGTTGGCCGGCAAAGGGAGGTCTTGCTTGGCGTCGGTGCCAACCCACTCGGGCGTCAGCTTCAAGGCCCAGACCTCGGCTGAACCAAAGTGTTCCATGATCTTGGGGCAGGTTTGAGTGGCGGTGCAGCGGTCCAGAATGCCGGCGGCGGGAATGCCGCGCAACAAGTCTGGGTGCGGCAACCACCACTGCGGGCCTTCGCTGCCCGCTTGGTATAACTCGAGCACGCCGTCAGGCTGCGCCCAGCGAAAGTTCAAGGCGATGCGCCGACCCGCGATGATCGGCCACAGACCGTCGTGCACGGGTGCGCCGGCTTCGTCGCGGTTAAAGCCAAGGTGCAACCAGCCCCGCAGGTAATTCCCCGACTGAGAAACACCCCGGCCGATGCTGTGCGTCACCGTTTTGGCGATCGGGTTCAAGGTCCCCGTGTCGTCGGCCTGCGCATGTTTGAAAAAGGCGCCGACGTCGCGCCAGGCGGCAAAACCCACGCCCAGCACATAAGGGTCGGCCGCGGTGAAGACCACTTGGTAAAGACGCTTGGCGTCAAAGCCTTTTTTCAGGCAAATCTGCGTCGCATCCGGCACGCCAGGAAACGGGTTTTGGGCGTCGCAACGGGCCCAAGCCCAATCACCGGCCGCCACGGCTTGTTCGTCAATCACCTCACCGCTCATGGTCTCGGCGGCGCGCGACGTCAACTTGGCTTTGGCCGTCTCCAAACTCATGGGTTTGTAGGGCACCGGATTGGTTTGCACCATCAGCGGCTGCGAGCCCACGCCGCTGCGGTTGACGATGCGCCCAAGGACTTGACCCGTGACCCGAGAGCCATCGGCTTGACGCGCGAAGGGGACTTGCAAAAACTGCATGCCGGCGACGCTGGCTTTGGGCCGCACCGTGGTCGCGCCGACGTTGTCCCCTTGCCAAGCACTGGCCAATTCGATGTCGCCCAAAGCCCGCTCCTGCGGCGCGAACGGATAGACCCGGCCGCGGTTCGGCACGTCGTGCCACATCAAACCACTGGCGTGTTTCAGGTCGACAGGTTTGTAAATGACGAACGAGGCCACATAACGCACTTTGCCGTCTGCGTCCTTGGCTAATTCGATGTCCTGGATGATGGCGTTGCCCGGCAGCTTGGGGTCTAGCTCGCCAAAGGCGCGGCCGGCAATTTGCTCGTACGCAGTGCTGTTGGACGCGCCTGCCACCGCAGGCATCGGCAGGGTTTCGTCAATCACGATGCGTGTGACGCGCGCCTGCACAGTGCAAGACAACATCAACAGGCTAGCAGCCAGAATCCGCAAGGCATTTTTCATGTTTATTTCCTGGAGTGGGGCCAAGCCCGGACAACTGAATCAGGGCGCGTTGCGAGCTGCAGTTTTCAGCAGTTCGGCCACCTGCTTGTTCCACCATTTGGCCTGCCCCGTGGTGCCGTGTCCGGCGGTCTGATCACTGGCGGGCAACAACAACAGGCGAGCGTTCGGAACGCGTTTGAGTTCACGCTCCATCACACCCAGTTCAGGTGGATTGCGTTCGTCGTCGGCAGAGTTGATCGCCAGCAACCTCGCCTTGATTTTTTCTAGGCCAGCCAGCGGGTTGTAGTCGCGCGAGGAAGCCCATTGGTACAAGAGATCGTTGGCATCGCCCGGTACTGGCGTCTTGAGGCGCAGGTCCAGCAACTGGTCGGCCTTCTCACTGGTGGGCGCCAAGCTTTGCAGGGCCTGGTTGCCGCCGCTGGTGGCGGTCGAGAAGAACACAGACGCAAATTGTGCGCTGCGCGGCTGGGTCGTGTAGTTGCCGCCCATCCACTCAGGGTCATTGCGGATCGAGTCAATGATCAGACGCCGCATCATCCAGTTGCGACCCGACATGGCGCTTGGCATAGACGCCATCGGCACCAGCACATCCATGAAGTCAGGGTGCGTGATACCCCACATCCACACCTGCATGCCGCCCATGGAGTTGCCCAGCACCAATCGCACATGTTTGACGCCCAGCCCTTCATTGACCAGCCGGTATTGCGCGGCGACCATGTCGGTGTAGTTGTACTGCGGAAACTTAGCCCGCAAGCCGTCAGAAGGCTTGCTTGAGCGCCCTGTGCCAATCGCATCGGGCAGGATGATGAAGTATTTGCTGGCGTCCAGCGCCTGCCCCGGCCCGAACAACTGACCGGCAAATGCAGGCGTCAACAAACCTGCGCCCGTGCCAGCGGTGCCATGTAAGATGACCACCGGCTCACCACTCGGCTCACCCACCGTGGTGTAGCCGATCTTCAGCTCGGGCATGACCTCGCCGGTGTGAAAACGAAAGTCTTTGGCAGTCCAACTGCCGGCCTTCGGAGCTGGATAGCTTTGCGCCATGGCGCAGCAGGTCAACGTCGACAAAAGCAATCCCATTATTTTTTTCATCCAGCGCTGCATGGTCAGACCTTCAGGTTGAGTCAAAGACAGCCACCCGAACGACACCGTGCCGCTGAGGGAACCGCCACAAATTCTAAGACGGCATGGCGACAAAAGTGGTTTCGAGGCCTCAGCGTTTACCCTTTGCTTTGGATGTGAGGCCGGCCATGTTGGCCAACACTTCGCTCACCGAGGCGGTGTCTTGCTGACCCAAACCCTGGGCCATGGCGGCGCTGTAAATCGGCACACAGGCACTGAACAAGGGTGTCGGGCAATCGACAGACTTGGCCATGTCGCCAATGACCTGCATGTCCTTCTGCCAGACTTCCACTTTCATGGTTGGCGGTGAATACTCGCTGCGGATCATGAAGGGCATGCGCAAGCGCATGACACCCGTGCCGATGACGGGACTGCTGCCAAACAAATTCAGCACATCTTGCGGATTCAGCCCCATCTTGCGCGCCAGCGTCACCGACTCGGCGCAAGCCACGTTGTAAATGGCGACCAGATGATTCGCCGCAAATTTCATCTTGGTGCCATTGCCATACGCACCCACATACGGCACGTTGTCGGTGAAAACTTTGAGCACAGTTTCAACGCGCTTGTAGGACGCCTTGCTGCCACTGCAAAACACGGTCCAGGCACGCTCCTTCATGCGCACCGCCGTGCCGCTGATAGGGCAATCGAGCACCGACATACCCATACGGCGCAGGGCCTTGAGGGCTTGCTCCTTGTCGTCCATGGGCAAGGTACTGGTCTCCACCACCAGCAAGCCCTCACCCTTGCCTCGAGGCTTAGCCGCAGCGAGCTTTTTGACCGTCTCAGCCAATGCAAAGGACGTCGACAAAGAGACGATGACGATGGCCGAGGCATCGGCGACAGCCGTCGCCGATGTGAGCGCTTTGCCGCCAGCGGCTTTGAGCCGCTTGCAGGCGGGCGCGGAAACGTCGTACCCCACCACCACATAACCGCACTTGATCAGCTCTTCGGCCATCGCACTGCCCATGATGCCCAGACCCACAACCCCAATGACTGGCTTGCTCATTCGCCGTTCCCTTTTTTGTTGATGTTCGCTACGCAATCAGCACTCAATCAGCTTTGATGTTGGCTGACTTGACGACGGCGCCCCACTTGGCGATCTCGTCTTTGATGTACGCGCCAAAATGTTCCGGCGTATCGCCTACCGGAATAGCGCCCTGGGCCAGCAGTTCCTCTTGCACTTCTTTTTGCTTGAGGATGTCGACGATCTCACGATTGAGTTTGGTCACGATGGCTTGGGGTGTTCCCAGTGGCGCCACGATGCCAATCCATGAGTACGCCTCATAGCCGGGCACACCGCTTTCGGCAATCGTCGGTACGTTGGGCAAGGAAGCCAGGCGCTTGGCGCTGCCAATGGCGATGGCGTTGAGCCGGCCTTGCTGCACAAAAGGCAGCACTGGCGGGATGCTGCTGTACAACATTTGCACTTGTCCTGCCAACAAGTCGGCTGTGGCGGGGCCTTGCCCTTTGTACGGCACGTGGACAGTGTTGACCTTGGCGAGCGAGTTCAGCAACTCACCGGCCAAGTGTCCGGAGTTGCCACTGCCAGGCGAGGCAAAGAAAAGCGTTCCGGGTTTTTCTTTGGCCAGCGCCAACAACTCTCGCATGCTCTTGGCCGGCACCGACGGGTGCGTCACCAACAGCAAGGGGTAAATCACCATGTTGGTGATGGGCACGAAGTCCTTCAGCGGGTTGTAGGGCAGCTTGTCGTAAAGACTCGGGTTCACCGCCATCGGACCCGCCGCGGCAATGCCAAGGGTGTAACCGTCTGGTGCGGCCTGGGCAACAGCCACCAGGCCAACAATGCCATTGGCCCCCGCCTTGTTCTCGACCACCACCGTCTGGCCCAGTCGTAGCGTGAGTTTTTGCGCTACCAAACGGGCAATCACATCGTTGCCACCGCCTGGCGGGAAGGGCACGATCATGCGGATCGATTTGCCGGGATAGGCTTGCGCCATGGCGGCTGTGCCCACCAAACTGGCCGCAGCGACCAGCACTTTGCCAGCACTTAAAAGCGTCTTCAGTTGCATCGTTGTCTCCTTGTCTTCTGATAAAGTCCTACAAAGGAGTATACCTATTTAGGTATTCCAGCCTGATCCATAATCACGCCCCTGACACACTGAAAAGCCCACGCAGGCATTCCGCTCCATGGTCAATTCATCCCTCCAAGCAGAAGCCTCCGACCCCCGGCTGCCACGCTACTTGCAAATACGCGACGCCTTGATGCGCCGCATCTGCGCCAGAGCGTGGACAGAAGGCGAAGCGCTGCCGGCAGAAGACAAACTGGCGGCGGAATATGCGGCATCCGTTGGCACTTTGCGCAAAGCGCTTGAAGTCTTGGTGAGCGAAGGCATCGTTGAGCGCATCCACGGCCGTGGCACGTTTGTGACACGCGCGTTCGACCGGATTTCGATGCTGCGTTTTGTGGGCTTCAGTCTGACTGGCACCAATGAACTGCCGGAGACCGCCACGCTGGCCATTCAGGTCGTGCAGGAGCCGGCCGAAGCCAGGCAAAAGTTAGGGTTACAGCCCAACGACAAAATGCTTTACCTGCATCGCACGCGAGCCATCGATCAAGAGGTGCTGCTGTCTGAGCATGTCTGGCTTCCGTATAAACGCTTCTCCAAGCTCGAAGCCTATCTGCAAAAAAACAACCCGCTCCTGCTCTACCCGGTGTATGACGCCTTGTGCGGCGTGCTGGTCTCGCGCGCGGCAGACCAGCTGTCCGTCACGGCCTTACCCGACGCGGACGCCGCACTCTTCAAGCGGCCAAAGAAAACCCTCGGCGTTCGCATTGAGCGATGCATGACCGAGCACACCGGTCAAGTGATTGAATGGCGCGTCGCGTACATCACCACAGATCGGTTTCAATACACCGTTGAGACCCGCTAATTTCAGGCTTGCATTTATTCCACTATCTAGTTCAAAAGAAAGATTGTCATGACACAACTCACACTGGCACAAGCCAACAAGATCATTGACTCAGCGCTGGAGCATTCCAAAAAAATGGGCTACAAGCCCATGGCCGTGGTGGTTCTGGATGACGCCGGCCACGTCAAAGCCACGCAGCGCGAAGACGGCGCCAGCATGTTCCGTGTCGACGTTGCGACGGGCAAAGCCTGGGGTGCGGTCGGCATGGGCATCTCCAGCCGCGGACTCAGTGAGCGCGCCAAAGATAACCCTAATTTTTTCTTGTCGTTAGCCGCTACCGCGGGGGGCAAGTTTTTGCCACAACCTGGCGCGGTGTTGATCAAAAATACCGATGGCGCCATTCTCGGTGCAGTGGGCGCCAGTGGCGGCACGGGTGACGAAGATGAGGCTATTTGCGCACACGGCGTGTTGGCTGCAGGCTTGACAACCTGAGTTTGGGCCTCACCACAAGGCCGGGATTTTGAATCTGATTGCGACCCCTCGAATCAGCAAAAAATGAAAGCCAGCATGGCCGCGTCGTCGGCCAAGTTCAGCGTGGCGTAGCTTGCCACGCGGTAGGTGAGCAGGGTCAGCCGTTCGAATAAATAGTCCACATTCATGCCGGCATTGTCTCTTTTTTAAATTCAGTTTGAGAGCAAGGTGACGGCAACGCCCAACAAGCCGCAGACGCCAATGACATGAATCACGTTGCGCTTGTATTTGAAAAGCGCCACCGCTGCTGCCACCGCAATCACGGCGGAAGACGCATCAAATGCGCCGCCAAACCCTTGCGGCCACAGCACGTGATAACCAAAGAATATGGCCAGGTTCAAGATCACGCCGACGACAGCCGCAGTAATGGCCGTCAAAGGGGCGGTGAACTTGAGGTCGTTGTGCGTGCTTTCGACCAACGGACCACCCGCCAAAATGAACAAAAAAGAAGGCAGAAAAGTAAACCACGTCACCAAGCTGGCCGCCACAGCACCGGCCAGAAACAGGCTCTGTGGACCCAGCACTTCTTTGACGTAGCCGCCGATGAAGCCGACAAACGCCACCACCATGATCAAGGGACCGGGTGTGGTTTCACCCAGCGCCAAACCGTCGATCATTTGCGTGGCCGTGGCCCAACCGAACTGGTCTACGGCACCTTGGTAAACGTAAGGCAGCACCGCATAAGCACCGCCAAATGTCAGCAGCGCCGCCTTGGTGAAAAACCAACTCATTTGCGTGAAGGTGTGGTCCCAGCCGAACTTCAACACCAACAAACCCATCGGTACCGCCCATAATAATGCGCCAACAACCGCCATTTGAATCAAGCGCCGCCACTTGAACAATGCGTGCTCGGGAGTGGGTGTGTGGTCATCAATCAGTGCCACACCGAAGGACTTGTTGGTGGCGCCATGACCGCCACCGACTTTGAATTTTTCCGGTGCGAAGCGTCCGCCCAGAAAGCCAATCACCGCAGCGCCCACAACAATGAAGGGGAACGGCACATTCAGCGCAAAGATCGCGACAAAGCTGGCGGCAGCGATGGCCCACAAGGCATTGTTTTTCAAGGCGCGCGAGCCGATTCGGTGTGCGGCATGCACCACGATGGCTGTCACCGCTGGCTTGATGCCGTAAAAAATACCGGCAATCAAAGGCACTTCGCCAAAGGCGATGTAGACCCACGACAGGCCAATCAAAATAAACAGCGACGGCAATACAAACAGCGTGCCCGCCACGATGCCACCGCGAGTTTTGTGCAGCAGCCAGCCGATGTAAATCGCCAGTTGCTGCGCTTCCGGGCCGGGCAATACCATGCAGTAATTGAGCGCATGTAAAAAGCGTTTTTCAGAGATCCAACGGCGCCGCACCACCAGCTCTTCATGCATGATGGCGATCTGGCCAGCAGGGCCGCCAAAGCTGATGAAGCCCAGCTTCAGCCAGAACCAAAAGGCCTGCCCAAAACTCACCTGCGGCGGACGGTCTGCAGTTGCTGCGTTGGGTTTTGATTGGATTTTTGTGGTCATGCGTCTGACTGTCCTGATTTAGCGGCAATCAATTGATTGTCGTTGAAGGTTTAGGTGTTGAATTTCACCCGGAATTGACCCCGTACCCTGCGAACACCTTCATCCTCGAGTCCGCCCATAAAAAATTGTTTTCAATTTGCACGCGCAAAAATCTGTGCAAGCGTACGCATCTCTGGCCTTGGGCTATAGAGATTTCTACCCCCAACCATTACAGAGTTCTTTAATTTGACTTGCAACAATGAAAGTAAGTTTTCATATAACTGACCGCCCTGCCAAGTCAGAAGTCACTTAAGTCATCCGAGCCCAGCCGATACCCCATTGCCCGATAACCACGCTGCCGCTTATCCCACATACGCAGCAGCGCTGGGTGGCCGGTATCGACAAAGTCGATGATCCGCACATCGGTCTTGGTCGCGTGCTCGCGGTGCAATCGGCCCGCGTATTGCTGCAGGGTCCCCTTCCAAGACACCGGCATGGCCAGCACCAAGGTATCCAGCGGAGGATGGTCGAAGCCTTCACCGACCAACTTGCCAGTCGACAGCAGGACACGCGGCGCATCAGGTGGCAACGCGCCCAGTTCCGCGATGAGTGCGGCGCGCTGCTTTTTGGCTATCCGCCCGTGCAAGACAAACAAGG
>Ga0208916_10000790_pt1 | contig 14346 bp, 18 predicted proteins | sample DEB19_08_DNA_5_FD_184523 | JGI IMG/M metagenome (GOLD analysis project Ga0208916, IMG submission 184523) | Aqueous microbial communities from the Delaware River and Bay under freshwater to marine salinity gradient to study organic matter... | ecosystem: Environmental > Aquatic > Marine >... | reverse complement strand
GGGATTTGTTTCCCCCCAAACCGATTCGAAAGGCTCAAATAAGCCTCCAAACGCCTCTGTGAGCCACGAACATGACTGAGACGATACTGAATGACCTTGAAACGGCTGGCCTTTCGGCTGGTGACACGCCTGTTTTAATGGGCATTTCTACGCCTAGAATCCACACACCGCTGAACGATCTACCCTCACGCGGGTTTGAATTGATTGATTTAGCAGCTGATCTTTCGATTGATTTAATGCCCTGGCAACGTTTTGCGCTTGAACACACCCATAAAATTAAGGCTGACGGACGCTGGGCGTCGCCTATCAATTGCATTGTGGTTGCCCGTCAAAACGGCAAGTCATTTTTACAGCAAATTAGAATTTTGGGTGGTTTGTTCCTATGGGACGAACCGTTGCAAATTGGTTCGGCTCACCGCTTGTCCACATCACTGGAGCAGTTTCGATCAATGGTGCAAATCATTGAAGGCAGTGACAACCTAAGAAAACAGGTCAAGAAAATCCGCTGGCAACATGGCGGTGAGGAAATCGAAACTTTAAAAGGCACGCGGTTTATTGTGCGTGCTGGTGGTTCGGCTGCCCGTGGTGTTTCCCGCCCGTCCACCATTCACCTGGACGAATTGCGCGAAATGACCGACATTGAATCGTTTGCCTCATTGCGCTACACCCTTATGGCTGCTTCAAATCCGCTTGTTATGGCGTACACAAACGCGGGCGATCATTCAAGCGTTGTGCTGAACGATTTTCGCAACCGCGCGTTGGCTCGCATTGCAGGGGCAGATGATGAAATTGGGTATTTTGAATGGTCAGCACCGACTGACGAAATTAGCGTGGAAAACGCACGGTACGCAAACCCAGCAATGGGCATAACGATTCACCCCGATAACATTAAGTCAGTTTTAAATGACCCCGCTGACGTTGTTATGACTGAAGTGTTGTGCCGTTGGGTAGTGGCGATTTCTTCAGCCGTGGACGCTGCCAGTTGGGGCAATTGCATGGACAAATCAGCTGACCTTGACCTAGAAAAATTGACGTGGTTAGCAATTGATCTTTCACCGTGTAGAAAATTTGCTTCACTTGTTGGGGCGCAAAAATTAGGCGGTGAGGAATTTGTGGTCAAATTACTGCACACCTGGTCAAATGACTTGCAATTGGACGATAAGGCAATCGCCAATGACCTGGCAGATTATGCCCGCAAGTATGAAACCCAGTACGTTTTGTACAGCCGAAAAACTAGCGGTGCAGTTGCCGCGCGCCTCGCGCCCGCTGGCATTGCCGTTTTCGACATGGACACGGTGTATCCGCAGGCGTGTGACGAAATGTTGAGCGCAATCAATTCTGGTCGGTTGAAACACCGTGGACAATCCCAGTTGACTGAAGAAATGCTTTCAGCGGTGCAATTGCGTCGCGGTGACGGCGGTTGGGTTATTGGACGCCGTGCAAGTCAGGCGGTTGTTTGTGGCGCGGTGGCAACTGCCCTAGTGACACATTTTGCGACACGCCCAGAGAATGATCTTGACATCATGGTGGGTTGATCGTATAAGCCTGACACAATTCGGGCATGGCATTTTCTGATCTATTTATTCGCAAGGCTGCGCCTGCCGTCACAGTCGAAGCCGCGCAAGTGGACGCAGCTGCTATCGCGCCGTATTACAGTGAAGTAGGAAATCTATTTCTATTCGGCGGGATAGTAACTGCCTCACGCGCTGAAGCAATGAGCGTGCCAACATGCGCACGCGCTTTAGGCATTATTCAAACAATTGGTTCATTACCAATGCACACGCGCAATGAAGCAACAGGCGAAAAGGTTTCACAGCCGCGCGTAATCAATCAACCTGACCCACGAATTCCAGGGACAACATTTTGGGCATGGATTATTTCTGATTTATTTTTCTTTCCAAACGCTTATGCATACGTTATGGAACGTTATGCAGACACGGGCAAAATCCGCGCAATGGAAAGAATTGCACCTGAGCGCGTAACAATTACAACCAACGGCATGGGTTTTGAAATTGTGTCGTATCAAATTGACGGTTCATTTGTTGACCCGTCCAATTTGGTTGTTTTTCAAGGTACGCAAGAAGGTTTGCTGAGCCGCGCAGGTCGTACGATCAGAGCAGCGGCAGCGTTGGAACGCGCAGCAATGAATTTTGCAAATGAGCCAATTCCACAAATGGTTTTGAAATCTAATGGCACATCATTGCCAGCCGACAGAATTTCAAAGTTGCTCACGTCGTGGCGTACTGCTCGCGCAAGCAAATCAACGGCATTTCTTAACGCTGACGTAAGTTTGGAAACAATTGGTTATGACCCAAAGAATTTGCAGCTGAATGAAGCGCGAAATTATGTTTCGCTTGAATTGGCGCGTGCGTGCGGTTTGCCAGCGTATTTCACAGATTCACAACAATCCAGTTTTACATACTCCAACGCCTTAGACAAAAGGCGCGACCTGGTGGATTTTGCTTTCAGAAATTACATGTCAATTATTGAACAAAGGTTATCTTTCGCGGATTTTACACCAGCGGGCAACAAAGTTTCGTTTGACCTAGATGATTTCTTGCGTGGCAATCCTTATGAGCGCGCGCAAGTTTATGAAATCTTAAATCGAATTGGCGCAATGTCAATTGATGAAATACGCGAGGAAGAAGACATGCTGCTATGAAAAAAGTGACTACACCGTTTCAAATAACCGCTGCTGATTCCAACAGTCGCACAATCACTGGAACAATTGTGACATTTGAGGAAACTGGTAACGCTTCAATTGGCAAAGTGCAATTTGCAAAAGGTTCAATTAAGCCAACACCAGTTTTGCTTAATTTGGAACATGATCGTTCACGCAGAATTGGAAAAACTTTAAGCATTGACAGCAACGATCAAAACATGACGGCAACGTTTAAAATTGCTGCAACAACTGCAGGCAATGACGCGTTAGTTGAAGCGGCTGAAGGTTTGCGCGACGGTTTTAGCGTTGAAGTTTCATTTGATGAATACGAAACACTCAAAGACGGAACCGTGCGAATTCTTGCGGGTGAATTGACAGCCGTTGCATTAACTTCGGAACCTGCTATTCGATCAGCACGCGTTGAGTCAGTCGCAGCGACAGAGGAAGAACAAATTTCAGATTCAACAATTGAACCTGAAGCACCACAACCAACAGAAGGAGAAGACGAAGTGGAAGACACCGTCAAAGACGCTGCAACCGCCGAAACGGTTGAAGCCGCCCAGTCAATCACCGCAACTGCAAACGCAGTTGGTGGTTGGAAATCAACACCACGCATTGAAATCACTGCTGCAAAGTATCTTGAAAACAAGGTTCTCGCTGCAACAGGTGATGAGTCAGCGCGCCAGTACGTTCTAGCAGCTGATAACACAACAGACAACGCAGGTTTAGTGCCTACACGTCAGTTGACTGAAGTTATCAACGGATTAGGCACAAGAATTCGCCCAAGCATTGACGCTATTTCTAGCGGTGCATTGCCTGACGCTGGAATGACATTTGAAATTCCAAAGATCACACAAATGCCAACAGTTGCAGTCACAGCGGAAGACGCAGCGTTTTCTGATACAGACCAAAATTCTGCGTTCTTATCAGTGGACGTCAAGAAGTTTGCGGGACAACAGAAATTCTCCGTAGAACTTCTCACCAGAACTTCGCCGTTATTTTATGATGAATTACTTCGCAACATGGGCGCGGCAATGGCTAAGGCACAAAACGCTTACGTCAATGGTCTCCTAATTTCAGGTGCAACACTTGACGGAACAACAGTTGCAACATACCCAACTGCAAGCGAATTGCTAGGAATTATTTCTCGCGGTTCAGCAAGCGTTTATGGTGCAACTGCAGGTCTTGCAAATCCATTTGCACGCAACCTAATTGCGTCAACAGGTCAGTGGGCAAACCTTATGACATTGAACGACAATGGTCGTCCAATTTATTCACAGGTTTCAAATCCTATGAACCAACCAGGTGTTGCAGTGCCAACCAGCCTAACTGGAAACGTTGCGGGCTTGAACCTATACGTTGACCCAACAAACGGCGGCGACGGCGACGGAACACTCCTAGTCGTTAACCCTGACGCCTACACATGGTATGAAGGAACACAGTACCAATTGCGTGCTGAGTCAACAGCCGACGGTTCAATCACCGTGGGTATTTATTCATTCGGTGCGTTGGCAACAAAGATTGCTGCAGGCGCGTTCAAGAATAACAAGGCGTAAGCCAAACTAGTCATGCGCTACGGTCACTCCCGAACGTAGCGCAGCAGATCGAAAGGAACGGACATGCCAAGTGTTGTAACAGCAAGTCAATTGCGCACGGTGCTTGGTGTGTCCGTTTCCTTATACAGTGACAGTTATTTGGACGAAATAATCAACACTAGTGAAGCGGTAATTTTGCCAATGTTAGTTGCAAATACTTCAGCCGTTAACGCTTACAAGTTGACCGACAATGTTGCAACTTATTACACCCAGCGCGCTCACCATTTTGTTGCTGGTCAATCAGTCATTGTGACAGGTCTTCCAGCACCGTTTTCAGCAACCGTCACAGTTGTTGACGTTCACGAATACCGATTTACGGCTGCTATTACAAATGCCAACGTCACGCTTCGCGAAATAATCCCAACAGGCACGGCAACACTTTCGGGCTATTCTGCAGCCGACATTTATGCAAACACACCCGCAATTGAATCAGCAATTCTTGCGGTTTGCACTGAAGTTTTTCAATCACGAATTGCAGCTGGTGGCGAAATTCAGGGCGTAGATTTTGCGTCAACGCCATACAGAATGGGACGCAGTTTGACCAATCGCGTGTCAACCTTGCTTATGCCTTACTTAGACGTTGAAACGGTTGTGCAGTAATGCCAGCCAATTCAGTTGCCGACACTCGCGCAGCCCTAGCAACAGCCTTTAGTGGTCTAGCGGCAACCAGTTATTCCAGCGTGCCTGAGACGCCATTGCCACCAGCCATTGCGATTTTGCCTGGTTCGCCCTACATGGAAGTTGTTTTGATAGGTAAGGCAAAAACACAGGTCAAATTAAATTTTGCTATTTCTGCCATTGTTGCTTCAAATAGCAACGCAGGTTCACTAGACAACCTGGAAAAACTAGTCATAGGAATTCTCGCGGCAATGCCTGCGGGATACGTTGTTGGCGTTGTTGAAAAGCCGACAGTGTTGGAAGTGGGCCAAAGTCCAATGCTGGTTGCTGACATAAACGTTTCGACGTACTACACACAAACAACATAAGGAGACAACGTGCCAACAACGATCATCACGGGTCGCGATTTAGTCTTGACGATCGCTTCCACAAACTACGACGCACAGGCGACCAGTGCGGTTCTAAGCAATTCACCAACAGTTGAGACTTACCAAACACTTGACGGCAAGGCTTACAAGCACATTGACGATCAGTGGACACTAGACGTTGAAATGCTTGCAGACTGGGGCGCAACAGGTTCACTATGCGAAGCACTATGGACAGCGTGGGAATCAGCACCAAACACAACGTTGGCGGTTTCATTGACCGCTGCAACAGGCGCAGTTTTCACATGCAACGTCATGCCAGTAGTGCCGTCAATCGGCGGGTCAGCACCCGACGCACAGACAGTATCGCTATCATTTGTTGTGGTTAACAATCCAAGCGAAACATTTAGTTAAAATCTAACAATCGGGAGACAAAATGAAGTTACCAATAACAATTGAATACAACGACGGCGTGCAGGCAACGTATGTTGCCGCACCGCCTGAGTGGGTTAAATGGGAAAAGCACACAGGCAACACTATTTCAAATGCCCAGGACAAAATAGGAATTGCGGATTTGGTTTTTCTTGCTTATCACGCCATGAAGCGTGAAGCAGCTGGTAAGCCAATCAAGCCAATTGACGTTTGGACTGAAACCATTTCTGAAGTGATCGTCGGTGAGGCAAACCCAAAAGCCACCCAGTCGGAAGCCTTAGCAGAATAGTTTGGGAAGTAGCCCTGGCAACGGGGCTACCGCCCAGCGAATTTGAAAGTGCCGAAGACATTTTGACAGTCATTGAAATTTTAGAGAGGCAGAAAAATGGCAAGTGACGGAATCGCTTATGACAAAGCGGAACTAAACGCCATTAAACGTTCATTTAAAGCAATGGACGACGAAGGAATTGACCAGGCAAAAAAGATTAGTAATGAATTGGCAACCTACGTTCAAGGCAAAATTATTGAAGCCGCTTCGGGTACTCGCAATTTATTAGACGACCGAATTGCCGCGGGTTCAAAAGTTTCCAAATCTTCAAAAATTGGCGAAATGTCATTTGGTTTTGCTAGTCAAAAATTAAGTGGTGGCGGTACAACGCAACAATTATGGGGCGGGGCTGAATTTGGTTCGAACACAAAAAAACAATTTCCAGTTTGGTCGGGTCGTCAAGGTAAAGGTTCGCGCGGTTGGTTTATTTATCCAACATTGCGCAAGGAACAACCTGAAATTGTAAAACGCTGGGAAGGCGCATTTTCCGACATTGTAAAGAAATACGACTGACATGGCAGGTTCACGCACGCTCAAACTGACGATACTTGGTGACGTTGATAATTTAACCAAATCGCTGAAAACCGCTGAAACTGACACTGGCAATTTTGGCGACAAAGTTGAAAAAGTTGGCAAGGTTGTTGGTGCTGCATTTGTAGCCGCTGCCGCTGCCGCTGGTGCTTACGCGATCAAAATTGGTGTTGATTCAGTTAACGCAGCAATTGCCGACGAAAAAGCGCAAACACAATTGGCAACTGCAATCACCGCTGCCACTGGCGCGACAGACAAAAACATTGCAGCAATTGAGCAGCAAATCCTTAAAACATCATTGGCAACTGGTGTTGCTGATGATCAATTGCGCCCAGCATTGTCACGTTTGGTGTTGTCCACAAATGACACGCAAGCGGCAACCGCATTACTTAACACGGCATTGGACGTTAGTGCTGCTACAGGAAAACCGCTTGAAACGGTCACAAACGCATTGGCTAAGGCATACGACGGCAACACAACTGCCCTGGCAAAACTAGGCGTCGGCTACGGCGCAGCTGAATTAAAGGGTAAAGATTTCAACACAATTGTTGGCGAATTAAATACCAATTTCAGCGGTGCTGCCTTAACTGCGGCAGGTACTTATCAGGGACAAATTGACAAACTGAAAGTTGCATTTGACGAGACCAAAGAATCATTAGGCGTTGCATTGTTGCCAGTTGTTCAAACATTTTTGAAGTTTTTAAACGAAGAAGCATTGCCAGTATTTATGAACGTTGTTGGTGCATTTACCGATAAAGATTCAGGTTTGAACGCTGGAATCACAACAGTCATTGACACATTGCAAAAAGTTGCAAAACCAGTGTGGGAAGGTTTAGTCACTGCATTTGGATTTATCAAAACTGCCATTGACGGAAACAAAGCGTCATTTGAATCGTTTGCCGAAGTAGTTAAAACCGTAGCACCAGTTTTGGGAACAGTTTTGGGTGGAGTCATTAAGGTCATTGGTGGCGTGGCGTCAGTTGTGCTTGATCTAGTTGGCAAGGTTGCAGGTGCGGTTGCACCAATTTTGAACGCCGCCATTGACGGAATCAATTTGGTCATTAAAGGTTTGAACCTAATCAAGCCAGGAAGTGACATTCCACAATTGACGAAAATCGGAGCGGTCAAAGCAACCGCAGGTTTTAGCGGTACAACACCAGGCGGGCAATCATTTAGTGGAACGCTTACCGTTCCAAAGGTCAACGCCGCTGGAGTCATTACTGGTAGTGACACCACAACGACAACGACAGGTGGCACGACTGGGGCTGGTGGCGTTTCAACAGCGTCAAAGGTTGCTGCAACAGCTGCAGAGGCCGCTTCAAACATTGTCACAGGCTCATTCAATGCTGGTTCATTTAGAGCCGCTGAAGCCGCTTCATCAGGTACAACGATTAACCTGACCGTAACTGGTGCATTGGATTCTGAAGGTACTGCCCGCACAATTGTCAACACATTAAATGATTCATTTTACCGCGGCACAGGTGGCGCAAATAACCTGCAAATAGCATGAGTAACTGGACACCCGTTTGGAAGGTTGAAATTGACGGCGTTGCATACACAACGGCGGTTTTGGCAAATCTTTCACTGACTAGTGGACGAACAAACATTTATGAGCAAGCGCAAGCGGGTTTCGTCAACATTCAGTTGCTTGACGTCAACCAAACCGCAATCCCAGTTTCAATCAATTCAACCATTTCAGTGGAAATCAAAGACACTTCAGGCACATACGTCCCCATTTTTGGTGGCAACGTTGTTGACATTGGTTTGGAAGTGCGTGACGTAGGTTCAACCATGTTCACGCAGACCTATACGATCACCGCACTAGGGGCATTGGCGCGTTTGCCAAAGGTTTTGACCAACGGCGTTTTGCCAAAGGAATTTGACGGCGATCAGATTTGGGACGTTTTGAGTCAAGTTTTATTTGGTCAGTGGCAACAAGTTGCAGGTGCATTGACCTGGGCAACCTACGACCCAACAATTACATGGGCAAACGCCGAAAACAATGGTTTGGGTGAAATTGACCGCCCAGGCAATTACGAACTGGCAGCGCGTTCAACCAATCGAACCGACGTTTATTCGCTGGTTTCAGCATTAGCAACGTCAGGGCTTGGATACATTTACGAGGACGCCTATGGGCGCATTGGTTATGCCGATTCGACGCACCGCACAAATTATTTAGCTGCAAATGGCTATGTTGACATTGACGCAAACCATGCACGTGCAAGGGGATTGAAAATTGAAACGCGTGCGGGTGACGTGCGTAATTCATTAACGATCAAATACGGCGCAACCAGTAGCAGCGAACAATCTGCCAGCGACGCAGCCTCAATTGCGGAATTTGGAACATTAGCGCAGATCATTACAACCACATTGCACAACAGTGCTGACGCCACCGCCCAGGCAAATTTCTATTTGTCACTACGCGCCCAACCTGAGCCAATTTTTAAAGCAATGACGTTTGACCTGACAAATCCTGACATTGACAACGCTGACCGTGACGCACTGATTAACGTGTTTATGGGTCAACCACTAGCAATAACCAATTTGCCGTTGAACATGGCGTCAGGGGCGTTTCAGGGGTTTGTGGAAGGCTGGACATTTACCGCCAGTTATAACCAATTGAGCCTGATCGTTTTACTTTCACCGCTGGCTTATTCATTACAGGCAATGCGCTGGAATGACGTACCAATTACCGAAAAATGGAACACCGTGTCGCCGACATTAAACTGGGAATCTGCCACAATAGTGGCGTAGAAAAGGGGAAACAATGGCAAATCCAACAACAAACTTCGGCTGGGTCATGCCGACGTCAACTGATTTAGTGACTGATCTGCCCGCGGATTTTGCGGTTTTTGGTCAAGCGGTTGACACTTCAATGGCTGATTTAAAAGGTGGAACAACAGGTCAAGTGTTGGCTAAGGCTTCGAATACTGACATGGATTTCACATGGACTGCTGACGCTTCAGGAATTCCAGCAACAATTCTTGACGCCAAAGGCGACATTATTGCCGCAACGGCTGCTGATACCGCGTCTCGTTTGGCAGTTGGTGCAAACAATACGGTTTTGACGGCTGATTCAACTGCAGCAACTGGATTGAAGTGGGCAGCACCCGTAACTGCAGCTAAAAGTTATGCATTGCTTAATTCTGGCGGCACTTCATTAACAGCAGCAACAACGATCACGGTTTCAGGTTTGAGTGGTTACGACAATTTAGCGGTTGTTGTGGTTGACGCAAGTGCTGGGGCGAATTCAACTTTCACAATGCGATTCAATGCAGATTCAGGTGCAAATTATGTCGTCGCTGGACCGAATTTAGTATGGGTTAGCACTTACGCTTCAGGAAACTTTAGCCGTTTTGGAAGTGTTGCTTCAACTAGAATTGACATTGGTCAATTGTCAAACAATGCTTCTTCATCTTTATCGGGTGGCTTGCTTATGTTTGGTGCAAATAATACGGGCGGTAAGGCTTACATGGGCAGTTGGGGATCATCTGACGGCGGTGGAAACAATAACGCAGCCAATACTTTAAGCGGTTTATACATGGGTTCAAGTGTTGTTTCATCTGTTTCCATCATTAGCGACACTGGTAATTTTGACGCAGGAAAAATCTACATTTACGGGGCGGTATAAAAATGACATACAATGAAAAAATTATTGACATTACAACGGGTGAAGAAACATTGCGAGAATACACAAAGGAAGAAATTGCAACCGTTGAAGCCGAAAAATTAAAAGTTGCAGAATGGCGCGCAATTGTGGACGCAGAAAATGCAACAAAAGAAACCGCGCGTCAAGCCGTTTTGGCAAAACTAGGATTGACGGCTGAAGAATCGGCAGCGTTGTTGGCATGACTTACCCAGCGGGAACAAATGCCAGGTTGATCGAAGTTGCCGCAGCTGAAATTGGCACGGTTGAAGAAGGCAACAACCTGACCAAATACGGCAAATACACAAAGGCAGACGGTTTGCCCTGGTGTGGCAGTTTTGTCAATTGGTGTGCAAATGAAGCGGGCGTCAAAATTCATTCAGTTGTTGCAACTGCATTGGGCGCGCATAAATTTAAAGAAACATCACGTTGGTCAAACCTGCCGCAATTAGGTTATTTGGCTTTCATGGATTTTCCACATGACGGCGTTGACAAAATTAGTCACATTGGAATTGTTGTTGGATTGATTGACGACAAAACTTGCGTGACAATTGAAGGCAATACAAGTGGCACGGGTGATCAGCGCAATGGCGGCATGGTCATGGTTAAGGTTCGCAAAATCGGGACTGAAATTGTTGGGTTTGGAATTCCAAAGTTTGTCCCATACAGGGGCGAATTCCCAACAGTAGAAACACCAAAATCGGGAGTAAAACCGACAAAGGAGAAAACAAAATGGACAAAGCCAAAGCCTTAGCAGCCTCATGGGCTAGAAGTTTCATGGCAGCCGCGCTTGCGTTATTCATGGCGGGCGTGACTGACCCAAAGACCCTTGCAATGGGGGGCATTGCTGCAATTGCACCAGTCGTTTTGCGCTGGTTAAATCCAAATGACAACATTGGGTCAACGGGGAAGTGACACCAAACGAGTGGACGGCGGTTGGTGGGCTAGTCCTTTCGACGCTAGCCGCCGTCTATGGTTTGGCGCGTTTTGTTGTAAAAGCCATAATGCGGGAATTGACGCCCAACAGTGGGACAAGCCTTAAAGACCAGGTGAACCGCATTGAGGCACGCGTGGACGCGTTGTATAACATCATCATAAGCAAATAGACACGCCGACAAACACGCAAGGTTCTTGACGGCGCGTTGATCATGCGTCACCCTGTTCTCAGGTGGTAACAGTTACCGCCTAGATTCGGGAGAAATCAAAATGGTACTTGATCTATTAGACCCCGCAACATTGGGTCGTTTGAGCATGTTGGCAATCTTGCTAGTCATGTCAGCTGCCGTCGGTTACGCCAAAGGCTTCAAAGACGGTAAGCGTGAAGGCATGGCACGCCGTAAGGCGATCGCCCGCCACATTGCAAACAAGGCGGTGAAGTAATGGGATTCCTTGACAATTATGAGGCCAGTCGTGAGCGTTTGGAACGCTGGTTGAGCAGTTTCCCATTGGGCAGAATTGAAACGCGGATAGTCGAATTTAGTGCTGAAAAGGGCTATGTTCTAGTTGAAGCCAAAGCGTTTCGCAATTATGACGACGCATTGCCAGCGGGCATTGACTACGCCCACGGATACGTTGGGGCATACCAACAAAACATGAAACGCTGGTTTGTTGAAGATACCGTCACAAGCGCAATTATGAGGGTGCAGCAATTGGTCATGGGCGGTGCTGAACGATCAACCCGTGAAATCATGGAACAGGTCGAAAAAACACCAGCCAAAATCGCAAACGCTGACAAAGACCACGATTATTGGACAACCAAATTTGGTGACGTGCCTAGTTACAAAACCGCAGGTGAAGCCGAACAGGCAGGAATTCCGTCATTGGGGTCATCAATGGACGAAATCAAAAAACAACTAGGTGGCGAATTAGTTGCTGAAGCACCCCAATGCAGTCATGGTCACATGATTTGGAAACAATCACATGACGGCGCACCAAAGACCTGGGGCGGCTATTTCTGCACTGAACGTACAAAGGCAACGCAATGCACACCGCGCTGGTACGTTATGCGATCAACGGGCAAATGGGAACCACAAGTCTAATGTCTGATTACATTGAACTAATCAACCCACAGACCCGCATTTGCAAACTATTGAAAAACGGTGAAGTCATTGCCGAATACAAAATGGAACAATGCGATAAATGCTCAATGCTGGCAAAAGCCGACGAATTCGGCTATCAGCGCGGGCAACGTGGAGAAAAACTAATGTGGTTTTGTGGCGGTTGCAGATGAAAATGCAGCTGACAAGGGCTGAAGAAATTGAGTGTTTAAAGGCTGCAATTCAATTTTCAATTGACGGTGGCAACCAAGCAAATGACGCAGCCCGATACAACACTGAAATAGGGTTTTTCGATTACATTGCTGAATGGGCTGAAACTATTGGCAGCGAGTGGGTTGTTGCAAAATACCTGGGTGTTACCTATGACCCGCATGAGCCGAAATTCAAGGTTAAGGCCGACGTGGGCAATGGCATTGAAGTGAAATGGACAAAGTACGTCGCAGGCCAATTGATCGTCCACGAATACGACCGCACGGCAGACATTGCAGTCCTGGTCACTGGAAAATCACCGCATTACTTCATTGCAGGGTGGATTCCCGTAGCAATAGCCAAAAAGCCGCGTTATCGCCATTCGAAGCAACCGAATTGGTGGGTCACGCAAATCAATCTGCAACCAATAGAGAATTTGAGGAAATCCACTTATGGACAGACTGCAATTTGAATGTCGAATGTGCAAAAAGATAACAACGCAGCTGATTGTCAGAATAACCGACTTACTGCCACCAGGGGTCGAAACGCTGCAATGCACAATCTGCAGTTGCATGACAGTTGCGCAGATTGGAACGTCAAATGCCAGTCTATGAATTTAAATGCCAGGTGTGCCAAATCAGTGTTGAAGTGGATCGAAGTATCCACGAGGAACGCGAACCGATTTGTTGCGGGGCAAACATGAGTCGGGTCTACTCAACTTTTGGGATTTCATTTAAGGGTACAGGCTGGGGTCATCAATGATCGTGTGCCTTATGGGCGCGCCAGGGGCGGGAAAATCAACCTGGGTGCTTAAAAACAAATCGGGGTTTGAACACATTTTCAACACTGAAGGTGTGCGTCGAAATCGTGACATGGACATTGGTATTTACATGAATCTGCAACGTGCAAAAGCAATTCGAGCCGTTGAGGCAGGGCAAATGCTCATTGCTGACGGTACGCACACGATTCAAAGCCATAGGCGCGTTTGGTTGACTTTAGCTGAGCGTTTAGGGCTAGATACCAAATTGGTCGTATTTGATACGCCATTGAACATTTTGCTGGAAGTTCAAAAACACCGCGAATTCCCAGCACCGCGAAACGTTGTAGTAGATCATCACAGGCGCATGCAAATGGCAAAACTGCACGTTAAGGCTGAAGGGTGGGGTTCAATTGAGACAATTAAGCGTTAAAAGTTATCCACAAAAGTTATGCACAGGTGCAAAAAACCTGTGGGACACGCCCAACGCCATGCGTAAAGTTATTAAACATTTGACATGCACGATACGATTACTTCGCGAGAAGCGAACCGCCACCGCGGTTAGTTCGCTGAAGCGCAGTAAGCGTCATGGGGCGAGTATTGCCATTTTGGCGGTTGTTTCGACAACAGGGATACACAATGCAAATGCAGCTAATTATTCAATAGATCATTTGAAGTTATACGCACATTCAAGGCTATTGGACTATAAGCAATTCCAGTGCTTTAACAAGATCATCATTAAGGAATCTAAGTGGTCATACACTGCACGCAATGGGTCACACTATGGGCTGGGTCAAATGCGTTCAACGTACTATCGTGACCTTGACCCATTCAGACAGATAGATCAAACAATCAAATACATAACGAAACGTTATCAAACACCATGCAAGGCATGGGCGTTCCACCAGGAAAGGAATTACTTCTAGTGGCAAGCGCACTCAAAGACAATGGTTCGACACACTCATGGCGCAAACTACGTTTGAAGATCCTGCACCGTGACGGATACTCATGCCAACGTTGTGGAATGGACGGCAATCACGTTGACCACATCATTCCCAGGCACGCATTTGGTGAAGGAAATGCCGATAATGAAGACAACCTGCAGACATTGTGCAAGGCATGTAATTTAAGCAAAGGGGGGCGGTTTTTTAGTAGTCACGCAACAC
>Ga0208916_10000789_pt1 | contig 14369 bp, 16 predicted proteins | sample DEB19_08_DNA_5_FD_184523 | JGI IMG/M metagenome (GOLD analysis project Ga0208916, IMG submission 184523) | Aqueous microbial communities from the Delaware River and Bay under freshwater to marine salinity gradient to study organic matter... | ecosystem: Environmental > Aquatic > Marine >... | reverse complement strand
GGCCAGACATGCTGGTCATGCTGGCAGACCAACTATGGGCCTGCTTTTAAGTGACGCCAACAACTCCGATAGGCCATGGCGACGAAGCCGCTTCAGCTTGGGTCCAACGCTGGAGTCATCTGCTGCCTGAAGGCAGCAGCGTGCTCGACGTTGCCTGTGGCCGCGGTCGCCATGCGCGCTACTTGACTCAACGCGGCCTGCGAGTGGTGGCGGTCGACCGTTCTGCCGACGCCATCGCGGCCATTGGCCTGCCAGCGGAACGCTGCGAAACCTGCGTCGCCGACATTGAAAACGGCCCTTGGCCTTTTGCCGGGCGCTTATTTGAAGGGCTTGTCGTCACCAACTACCTGTGGCGACCATTGCTGCCGACGCTGCTGGCGAGCCTAGCACCAGGCGGGGTGCTGATTTATGAAACCTTTGCCGCTGGCAATGAAACAGTGGGCAAGCCATCCAGACCTGATTTCTTGCTCCAGCCAGGTGAACTGCTGCAGGTTTGCCAAGCGCTGCGCACCGTCGCGTTTGAAGACGGCTTTGAAAACCGACCCAGTCCGCGTTTTGTCCAACGCATCGTCGCGGTTAGAGATTTGCTGGTCGACACCAACACACCGGCAAGACCGCCAGCACGCTGGCCAATCTGTTAAACCCTTTGCGGAACAGCACGCTGCGCCAGCCTGAGCTCTGCGGTCTGAGTAGAATGCGCCATTGGCTTTCAACGCCAGCGATGGCGTTACTTTCTGCCTGCATGCCCAATAGGTCTAGGTTACCCAAAACATGAAACAAATCACTGGCAGTATTGTTGCTCTGGCGACCCCCTTGCACGAAGACGGTAGCGTCGACTACCCCACCTTGCGCAAGCTGGTGGACTGGCACATCACCGAGGGCACAGACTGCATCGGCGTGGTCGGCACCACCGGTGAATCGCCGACGGTCAACGTCGAAGAACATTGCGAAATCATCCGCGTCGCGGTCGAGCAAGCGCTCAGCCATGGCGCCAAAGCCGTGCCGATCATGGCCGGTTGCGGGGCCAACTCCACAGCCGAAGCTATTGAGCTGACCAAGTTCGCCAAAAAAGTCGGCGCTGACTGCCAACTGCAGGTCGTGCCCTACTACAACAAGCCCACCCAAGAAGGTCAATACCTGCACTTCAAGGCGATCGCCGAAGCGGTTGATCTGCCCATGGTGCTGTACAACGTTCCCGGCCGCAGCGTGGCCGACATGCTGCACCCCACCGTCATGCGGCTGACCCAGGTGCCTGGCATTGTTGGCATTAAAGAAGCCACCGGCAACCTTGAGCGCGCGCAATGGTTGATCAAAGAAACCCCGGCTGAGTTCGCTGTTTACTCCGGCGACGACGCCACTGCTGTGGCCCTGATGCTGTGTGGCGGCCAAGGCAATGTCAGCGTGACTGCCAACGTCGCACCTCGCTTGATGCACGAGCTGTGCGTGGCCGCAGTAGCGGGCGACACGCGGCGCGCCATGCAAATTCAGCTGCAACTGCTGCCGCTGCACAAACATCTTTTTGTTGAAGCCAACCCGATTCCTGTGAAATGGGCCATGGCCCGTATGCAACTCTGCGGCCCAACGCTGCGCTTGCCCATGACGCCGCTGGAACCATCCAACGAAGCCACTGTCGAAAACGCAATGCGCGTTTGCGGCTTGATCTGATCTGAAGGACACGAATTGAAGAATCACACGACTATTTCCAAGCAACGCAGCTCGCTGGGCTTGGCTGGTGCCGCACTGCTTGCCGGTCTGACCCTGAGTGGTTGCACATCGGTCAGCGACACCCTGAGTGGTGGCAAAGTGGACTACAAGTCTGCGTCAGCCACCAAAGGTCCAGCACTCGACGTTCCACCCGATCTGAGCCAACTCACACGCGACAGCCGCTACGTGGTCCCCGGCATGGCCGTTTCAGCCAACGCCTATCAAGTCACCCAACCCAACACGGCCACACCGACAGCGGCCAGCACCATGGGTGACGTCCGTATTGAGCGTGCTGGCAACCAGCGCTGGCTGGTGGTCAACCGCCCGGCCGACAAGCTGTGGGATCCGGTGCGTGAGTTCTGGAAAGAAAGCGGTTTTCAGTTGCCGATTGAGCAAGCTGAGCTTGGTATTTTGGAAACCGATTTTGCTGAAAACCGGGCTAAATTGCCGCAGGACTTCATCCGCAACACCATCGGCAAGGTTTTTGACAGCCTGTATTCAACCGGCGAACGCGATAAATTTCGCACCCGTCTAGAGCGCACGGCCAACGGCAACACCGAGATTTTCATCAGCCACCGCGGCATGGTCGAAACTGTCACCAGCACTTCCAGTACCGGCGGCAGCGGCTCCACTGTGTGGCAACCACGCCCTGCAGACCCGGAACTCGAAGCTGAATTTCTTCGACGTTTAATGGTCAAGTTGGGCGTATCGCAAGAACAATCCAAAGCGCTGGTGGCCAGTGCTGTGCCACGTCAAACCTCGCGCATTGCGGCAGTCAATGGCGTGCCCGTGTTGCAAGTCGACGAAGGTTTTGAGCGCGCATGGCGCCGTGTTGGCTTGGCACTCGACCGCACGGGCTTCACCGTCGAAGACCGCGACCGTACGAAGGGTCTGTATTTCGTGCGCTATGTCTCACTGAACACCGACACTAAAGAACCTGGTTTTTTCAGCAAGCTATTCAGTGGTTCAGCCGCTGCATCAACACCCCTTAAATACCAAATTGCACTGCGCAGCCAAGACGATTCGACGTCCGTGTCGGTGCTCAATGCCGACGGCAAGCCCGAAAGCTCTGCCAATGCCGAACGCATCATCAAGGTGCTTGCGGACGACCTGAGGTAAGCGTGAAAGCGTAAGCGGCTAGGTTCGCCGCAGATGCTGCGTTTTAAGAGTCTGGGCAGTGGCAGCACGGGCAATGCCACATTGGTGCAAGCCAGTGGCATCCGCGCTGTCCGACTGCTGATCGACTGCGGTTTGGGACTGAAACAACTGTTGCTGCGCTTGGCCCAAGCCCTGCCGTCAGAGGATGCGCCGGTTGACGCGATTTTCATCACCCACGAACACAGCGACCACATTGGCTGTGCACGTCAGTTTGCCCAACGCCACCGGATCCCGGTCTGGATGAGCCGGGGCACTTACGAAGCATTGGGCTGCCCCGATTTTGACGGTCTGCTGAACATCACTGCAGATGGTCAATCAATAGACCTTGGCGAGTTGCAGTTCACACCCTTCACTGTGCCGCACGATGCCCGTGAACCGCTGCAACTGAGCTGCACCGATGGCAACGCCAAACTGGGCGTGCTGACAGACCTTGGCCATGCCACCCCACATGTGCTGGCGCATCTTGCCGGCTGCCAAGCTCTGCTGCTGGAGTGCAATCACGACACCGACTTGCTGGCCAAGTCGAGTTACCCGGTTTTCCTGAAAAACCGGATCGGCGGGCGCTACGGACATTTGTCGAACACCGCAGCGGCGTCGATTTCAGCCGCTCTGGCTCATGCAGGACTGAAGCATGTAGTGGCAGCCCATTTGAGCGCGCAGAACAACAGCCCAAGCTTGGCTTTAGAGGCATTACTCAGCAATGTCGCACCACTTTGGGGCGGTCCGGAATTGTCAGTCGCCCACCCGACCGATGGAACGCACTGGATTCAGTTGAACGCCTGAGGCGGTCAGGCAGCAGTCGCAAAAAGGCTCAATAGTTCAAAAAATCAAGACGAAAAAAAGCCGCCCCGAGGAGCGGCTTTTTTGGAGCAGCGAAGTATTACTTGGCGGCTGGTGCAGCAGGAGCAGCAGCTGGAGCTGTTGCGTCAGCAGCTGGAGCAACTGGAGCCGAAGCGTCAGCAGCTGGTGCTGGAGCTGGAGCAACAACTGGAGCTGGTGCTTCAACTGGGGCTTCTTTTTTACCGCAAGCGGCCAGGGCGAAAGCTGCAACGATAGCTGCCAAAACGAGTGATTTGTTCATTTTTTGATACCTTAATATATAAGAAAAACTATTTTTGAAAAGACAAACCGAGACAGTTTGTCTCCCAGTTCAGGCAGGAGAATTCGAGCGCTACCAGCCCAACGCGAAAGTATATGCGGATTTACCCCGACTTGTGAAGCTTAAAAGCGCAACTATTTAGAGAATTTGGCGTTTTCTGGCTTTTTATTTAAAATAAAGCCAGCCTGCATCGCGCCAATCGGTGAGTAAATTTTGCGCCGAGGCACTGGCTTTGCTTAACTCAGCAGCAATGAGTTGTCGCTGATCAGCCAGCCGACGCATCAATGTGGCGTCAGCACCTTTGGCTCGGTAACTTTCACCATTGATGAAGATGTGGTGCTCGTCGTACATCATCCGAGTTCGTGCATCAAGCACCAAAATGGACTTAGCACCAAAAAGAGGCGAGTCACTTAGCGACTCAATCGCCTCATCAAACCAAACCGACGGCTTTGGCTCGGTCAAGTATTCACCCAAGGCACAGGCCAGCGCTAAAGGGTCTTTCAAGGCAGATGCCACGGCTTGCCGGGCAAACTCTGTCAACTCAGCCGGTAACGCAGCGGGGTTGGCCGTCGCGGGCTGCTGCGGGTCACGGTAAAGTTTGGGCACCGCTACAGAGTCTTCATCGTCTGAGCCAAACTCGGCCAAGCGCTGCAGCAGCGCACCCGCCAGTTCGGTCTGACTGGGCGCTCTAAAGCCAATCGAGTAAGTCATGCAGGCTTCAGGTTTGCCATCGGCCGAGACAGCGTCTTCAGCCACCCCATCGTGGGCATACCGCGGCGGCAAATAAAGCATGTCGCCGGCCTCGAGCACAAACTCCTCAGTCGGTACAAAATTTTGCAAAATTTTCAGCGGCACACCTTCCTGCAAGGTGAAGTCCGTCTGTTTGCCAATGCGCCAACGACGCCGACCGCTGGCCTGCAACAAGAACACGTCGTAACTGTCAAAGTGCGGACCGACACCGCCGCCCGCGCTGGCGTACGAGATCATCAGATCGTCCATGCGGGCGTCAGGCACAAAGCGAAATTGCTGCAACAACGCATGCACTTTGGCATCGTGCATGTCAACGCCCTGCACCAGCAGCGACCAGCCGGGTTTGTTCAAAGCCGGCAGACTGCGCGGCGTAAACGGCCCAGACTTCATGCGCCAGCCAGTAGCGCCCTGCACCACCAGACGGGACTCGACTTCCTCTTGAGCCGCCAGCTCAAACAGTTCAGGCCGACTCAAGATCGGCTTGAATCCGGGCAAGGCTTGGCGCACCAGCAAGGGCTTTTTTTGCCAATGACGGTGCATGAATTGCTGGGGTGTCAGACCGCCCAACAGGGTCAATGATTGAGTTATATCCATGGGACAATTGTCGGATGAAAATCACCCCACAATGCGTTGTTGCCCTGAGCTGGGTCCTGAAAGACACCTTGGGCGAGGTCCTTGACGAACTTGACGAGCCGGTTGAATTCTTGCTGGGCGGCAATGACCTGCTGGCCAAGATTGAAGAAAGCTTGCAAGGCCACGAAGCCGGCGACAAGGTCGACCTGCACCTGGAACCCGAGCAAGCCTTCGGCGACTATGACGAAAATTTTGTCTTTCTAGAGTCGCGCAAGTTGTTCCCGGCCGAGCTTGAAGAAGGCATGACCTTCGACGGCCAAGCCCTGCCGCAGGGCTGCAACCCAGAAACACCGGCGCAGCTGATTTACACCGTCACCGACATTTACCCCGAGCACGTCGTGCTCGACGGCAATCACCCCTTGGCGGGCATCGCCATTCGGCTGTCGTTGGTGGTTGAGGCTGTGCGCGAAGCCAGCGTCGATGAGATTGGCCAAGGCTCGCTAGGCACCGGCTTTTTCAAACTCGAAGCCGACGATTCACCGCAGCCCGGCAGCGACACGCTGCACTGAACCTACTTTTTCCCGGTAGAGCCGTAACCGCCTTCACCGCGGTCGCTGGGCGCGAACTCGCTGACCACATTGAACTCGGCCTGCACCACCGGCACAATCATCAGCTGCGCAATGCGCTCCATCGGCTCGATGGTGAAAGCCACCTCACTGCGATTCCAGGCGCTGACCATCAATTGGCCTTGGTAATCGCTGTCAATCAAACCCACCAGATTGCCCAACACGATGCCGTGTTTGTGGCCCAATCCGGAGCGCGGCAAGATCAACGCAGCAAACCCCGGGTCTTCCAAATAAATGGCAATACCCGTGGGGATGAGCTGCCAGGCGTTGGGTGCGAGCGTCAAGGGCTCACTCAAGCAGGCGCGCAGGTCGAGGCCAGCGCTACCGGGCGTGGCGTAGGCTGGCAAGTTGTCACTCAAGCGCGGGTCGATGATTTTGACGTCAATTTTCATGTTTGTTTTCAAAGTGTGTGGCGTCGGGCCGCCACGATGGCGACCAACTGGCGCGCCAGATGCAGTTTGGAGGCACGCGGCAATTCTTGGCTGCCCGCGGCATCAACCAGCAGCAGCGCATTGTCGTCTTGGCCAAAAGTAGCCGGCCCGATGTTACCGACCAACAGCGGCACGCCTTTTTTCAAACGCTTGGCTTGGGCATGGGCCAGCAAATCGTGGCTTTCTGCAGCAAAACCAACGCAAAACAAAGCGCCGCTTTGAGCCCGAGCCGAGCGGGCCACCGCCGCGAGAATGTCGGCATTTTCAACAAAGGCCAGTTGAGGCGCTTCGCCGCTGCCGTCTTTCTTTATTTTTTGCACGGACGCAGAGGCTGGGCGCCAATCCGCCACCGCCGCCGTAGCGATGAAGACAGTCGCCCCATCAGCGCGGGCGCTGACGGCTTCGAACATTTGCTGCGCTGATTTGACGTCTACACGGGTCACGCCACGCGGCGTTGGCAAGCTCACCGGCCCGGCCACTAACGTCACCTCAGCGCCCGCTTCAAGGGCGGCACGAGCGATGGCAAAACCCATCTTGCCACTGGACAAATTGGTGATACCGCGCACCGGGTCAATCGCTTCGTAAGTCGGTCCGGCGGTGATCAACACACGTTGACCGACCAGCGATTTGGGCGCAAAAAAAGCGATCACGTCGTCCAACAACTGATCAGGCTCGAGCATGCGGCCGTCACCGGTTTCGCCGCAGGCTTGGAAACCGCTGCCGACACCCAATACTGTTGCGCCATCGGCCTGCAACTGAGCCAGATTGCGCTGCGTCGCCGGGTGCGCATACATCTCTCGGTTCATGGCCGGGGCCAGCAGCAAAGGCACGCTATCGATAGGCCGAGCCAAGCACATCAGGCTGAGCAAATCGTCAGCCCGCCCGTGCAGCAGCTTGGCCATGAAGTCTGCACTGCACGGCGCGATCAAAATCGCATCGGCTTCACGCGACAAATTGATGTGCGCCATGTTGTTGCTCTCGCGCTGGTCCCATTGGCTGGTGTAAACGGGCCGACCGCTCAAGGCTTGCATGGTGACGGGCGTGATGAACTGGGCTGCCGCCTCGGTCATCACCACTTGCACCGTGGCGTCCGCCTTGATCAGCGCGCGACACAGTTCGGCGGCTTTGTAACAAGCGATGCCGCCAGACAGGCCCAGCACGATGTGTTTGCCCGCCAGATCGCCCTTGGCGGAACTTTCGGGACTTTCGATTGCTTGAATACTCATAATGCGCAATGTACTAGATGCGGCCGCCTATAATCCTCGTTTCCCACCTCAGCGAACCTTCAGTTCGTCTTGACATGACCAAATTTGTCTTCGTCACCGGCGGTGTGGTGTCTTCCCTCGGCAAGGGAATCGCCTCCGCTTCACTGGCAGCCCTCCTCGAATCGCGAGGTCTCAAAGTCACTTTGATCAAGCTCGATCCCTACATCAACGTAGATCCGGGCACGATGTCGCCTTTTCAGCACGGCGAGGTGTTTGTCACCGAAGACGGCGCCGAGACCGACCTTGATCTGGGCCATTACGAGCGTTTCGTTGAAACGCGGATGCGCAAGTCCAACAATTTCACCACTGGCCAGATCTACAAAAGCGTGCTTGAAAAAGAACGCCGCGGCGATTACCTCGGTAAAACGGTGCAGGTCATCCCGCACATCACCAACGAAATTCAGGACTTCATCAAGCGCGGCGCGCGTTTCGACACGCCGGAAGCGGTCGATGTGGCGATCGTTGAAATTGGCGGCACGGTCGGCGACATCGAGTCCCTGCCCTTCCTTGAAGCGGTGCGGCAAATGAGTTTGCGCATGGGCCCGAATAACACGGCTTTTGTCCACCTGAGCTACGTGCCTTGGATTGCCGCCGCCGGCGAACTCAAAACCAAACCAACCCAGCACACGGCCAAGCAATTGCGCGAAATCGGCATCCAAGCCGACGTCTTGCTGTGCCGTGCAGACCGCCCGATTCCAACGGAAGAACGCGACAAGATTTCGCTGTTCTCCAACGTACCCGAGTGGGGCGTGATCTCCATGTGGGACGTCGACACGATTTACAAAGTGCCGCGCATGCTGCACGAACAAGGCCTCGACGGCCTCATCTGCGACAAGCTGCGCCTGAACACGCCGCCAGCCAACCTCAAGCGCTGGGACGACTTGGTCTACGAAACCGAGCATCCGCAGCACGAAGTGCACATCGCCATGGTCGGCAAATACGTTGATTTGAGCGACAGCTACAAGTCGCTCAATGAAGCTGTTCGCCACGCCGGCATGAAGAACCACGCCAAGGTCGTGATCGAGTACATCGACTCCGAAACCATCACGCCTGATAACGTCTCGCGTCTGGCCAAGTTCGACGGCATCTTGGTGCCCGGCGGCTTCGGCAAGCGCGGTGTTGAAGGCAAAATTTGCGCCGCCCGCTTTGCCCGCGAAAACAAGGTCCCCTACCTTGGCATCTGCCTCGGTATGCAAGTGGCGACCATTGAATTCGCTCGCCATGTGGCTGGCATGACCAACGCCAACAGCACCGAATTCGAGCCGGACAGCCCGTACCCGGTGATCGCGTTGATCACCGAATGGAAAGACGCTGACGGCACCATCAAGACGCGCAGCGAGAAGTCTGACCTCGGCGGCACCATGCGCTTGGGCGCTCAAAGCTCAGACGTCACCGAAGGCACGCTGGCGCATCAAATTTACGGTAGCGTCGTGACAGAACGGCATCGGCACCGCTATGAAGCCAACGTCAATTACCTGGACAAACTGCGCGCCGCAGGCTTGGTTATTTCGGCCCTGACCCAGCGCGAGCACCTGACCGAAATGGTCGAGCTGCCGCAGTCGGTTCACCCTTGGTACATTGGCGTGCAATTTCACCCAGAATTCAAGTCAACCCCGTGGGATGGTCATCCGCTGTTCAACGCCTACATCAAGGCTGCGCTCGACCAACAAGCCACGGTTAAAAAACTCAAGGTGGCAGCATGAAACTCTGTGGCTTCGACATCGGTCTTGACCAGCCGTTTTTCTTGATCGCCGGCCCTTGCGTGATCGAGTCTGAACAGTTGCAGATGGACACCGCCGGCACGCTGAAAGAAATCACCGCGTCGCTCGGCATTCCTTTCATCTTCAAATCCAGCTACGACAAAGCCAACCGCTCCAGCGGCACCACGTTTCGTGGCCCGGGCATGGTCAAGGGTCTTGAGATTCTGGCCAAGGTGAAGCGCGAGTTGGGCGTTCCCATCTTGACCGACGTGCATTCAGAAACCGACATCGCAGCGGTTGCCGCTGTGGTCGACGTGCTGCAAACGCCGGCTTTTTTGTGCCGCCAGACAGATTTCATCACTGCCGTGGCGCAATCGGGCAAGCCGGTGAACATCAAGAAGGGCCAGTTTTTGGCCCCGGGCGACATGAAGAACGTCATCGACAAGGCCCGCGCCGCTGCCCGCGAAGCAGGCCTCGACGAGGACCGCTTCATGGCCTGTGAGCGCGGCGTTAGTTTTGGCTACAACAACTTGGTGTCTGACATGCGCAGCTTGGCCATCATGCGGGAAACCCGTGCACCCGTGGTGTTTGACGCCACGCACTCCGTGCAATTGCCAGGCGGCATGGGCACCAGCAGTGGTGGTCAGCGCGAAATGGTGCCCGTACTGGCGCGTGCGGCCGTGGCCGTGGGCGTTGCCGGGCTCTTCATGGAGACGCATCCAGACCCGGCCAACGCCATGAGCGACGGCCCAAACGCCGTGCCGCTCAAACACATGCGCGCCCTGCTGGAAACCTTGCTAGAGCTGGACCGCGTGACCAAGAAAAACGGCTTTCTTGAGAACAATTTCGGACTCTAATTTAATTCGACTCTGACCCCCTTTAATTAAAGAGAAAAACACATGAGTGCAATTGTTGATATCGTCGGCCGCGAAATTCTAGACAGCCGGGGCAACCCAACCGTCGAATGCGACGTGCTGTTGGAGTCTGGTGTGATGGGCCGCGCCGCGGTGCCGTCCGGTGCCTCCACCGGTTCGCGTGAAGCCATTGAACTGCGCGACGGCGACAAGTCGCGTTACCTCGGCAAGGGCGTTCTCAAGGCTGTTGAACACATCAACACCGAAATCTCGGAAGCGGTGCTGGGTCTTGACGCTAGCGAACAAGCTTTTCTGGACCGCACGCTGATCGACCTCGACGGCACTGACAACAAGAGCCGCTTAGGCGCCAATGCCATGCTGGCCGTCAGCATGGCCGTGGCCCGTGCCGCCGCTGAAGAAGCCGGCCTGCCGCTGTACCGCTACTTCGGTGGCAGTGGTGCCATGCAAATGCCCGTGCCCATGATGAACGTGGTCAACGGCGGCGCACACGCCAACAACAACCTTGATCTGCAAGAGCTGATGATCATCCCGATCGGCGCACCAAGCTTTCGCGAAGCCCTGCGTTACGGCGCCGAAGTCTTCCACGCCTTGAAGTCCCTCATTCACGACAAAGGCATGAGCGTTGCTGTTGGCGACGAAGGTGGTTTTGCACCGAACATGCCAAACCACGAAGCCGCGATTCAGCTGATTCTGGAAGCCATCGACAAAGCCGGCTTTGTCGCCGGTGAGCAGATCGCCCTGGGTCTGGATTGCGCCGCCTCTGAGTTCTACAAAGATGGCAAGTACGAGCTCGCTAGCGAAGGCCTGAGCCTTGACGCCACGCAGTGGACCGACATGCTGGCCAGCTGGGTCGACAAATACCCGATCATCAGCATTGAAGACGGCATGGCCGAAGGCGACTGGGACGGCTGGAAGATTCTGACCGATCGCCTCGGCAAGAACGTGCAGATCGTCGGTGATGACTTGTTCGTCACCAACACCAAGATCCTCAAAGAAGGCATCGACAAGGGCATCGCCAACTCGATCCTGATCAAGATCAACCAGATCGGCACACTGACCGAAACCTTCGCCGCCATCGAAATGGCCAAGCGTGCGGGCTACACCGCCGTGATTTCGCACCGCTCGGGCGAAACCGAAGACTCGACCATCGCTGACATCGCCGTGGGCACCAACGCCGGACAAATCAAGACCGGTTCGCTCTCGCGTTCTGACCGCATGGCCAAGTACAACCAGCTGCTGCGCATAGAAGAAGACTTGGGTGATGTTGCCACCTACCCGGGTCGCGCAGCTTTCTACAACCTGCGTTAATTCACAACCTGCGTGAATGGCTGAGACCGTGGGAAAACGCCTCCTGCTCGCCCTCTTGCTTGCGCTCTTGGTCAGTTTCCAAGCGCAACTCTGGCTGGGCCGGGGGAGTCTTCCCAATGTTCGGAACATGCAGCACAAGCTTGAAGAACAGCTTGATCAAAACAAGCACTCACAAGCGCACAACGAGCGGCTAGGGGCCGAAATTGGCGACCTCAAAGAAGGTCTGGCGATCGTCGAAGAAAAAGCCCGCATGGAGTTGGGCATGGTCAAGCCCAACGAGATTTTTGTTCAGATCGCCAAATAAGACTAGCGGCAAGCTCAGTGTGGCCAGCAGCTTGTCATGACGGAGCTCAAGGTCGTCACAGTGGCTTTGCTGGGCGCTTCTGGCACTGGCAAAAATAGTTTGGCCGCGGCGTTGACGCAAGCCTTGGCGTCGACGCCATCAACGCCTATGCGCTGGCAGATCAACACAGACTCAGCGCTACAGCGCCTGCTGGAGTGTGCAGGTGCGAATGTTGACAGCCCATCCCCTGAGCTTCAAGAAGCATTGGCGCAGCAACGCCGCTTTGACCACCGTTTGTTGCTCGGCTTGGATCTAGTGCCGTCGGCACTGGCGCTGCAAATTCAAAGTGCTGAAGAACGCAGCCGCATGGACACGCTGCTCCGGCGTTCGCTGACACAAGCCGGCCTGTCTTTTCAGGTGATTTACGGCACAGGTGAGGAGCGGCTGAAGCAAGCGCTGGTAGCTGTCTCAGCGCAGCCAACCCAAACACCAAGCCCCCGCAAACCTTGGCTCTGGGCCTGCGACAAGTGCAGCGACCCAGCGTGCGAGCACAAGCTGCTGAGCGACTTGTTATTGAACCGTTGACGCTGGCGGCAATTGGCTGCCTTGGTCGGTGAACAAATGCGCGGCATCGACAGGGTCAAAGTCGTACTGGGCGCCGCAAAACTCACAGCCGACATTGACATCGCCACGCTCGGCCAAAATGCTGTCGACCTCGTCAACACCCAGCCCGCGCAGCATGTTGCCGACGCGCTCACGTGAGCAGCTGCAGGCAAAACTCGGCGCGTCAGGCTCAAAACGCGTGATCTGTTCTTCCCAAAACAGCCGGCGCAAGATGGTGTCGGCATCCAACGTGAGCAGCTCTTCGGCCTTGAGCGTGGACGCCAGCAAAGAGATCCGGTTGTAGTGTTCGTTCAAACCAATTTCGTCTTCATTCGCTGAGAAATCAATCTGACCCTCGAGGTTACCCTGCCCTTTGACAGGCAAGCGTTGAATCAGCAGCCCCGCCGCAACTTCACCGTTGGCCGCCAAAACCAGCTTGGTGTCGAGCTGCTCACTTTGCAACATGTAGTGCTCCAGCACCTCGCTGAGTTTTTCAAGCTTCTCGTGTTGATCGCCAAACAGCGGCACCACGCCTTGGTAGGGCTGTTGCCCGGGCAAGCGGTCTTTCGGGTCGAGCGTGATGGCGCAGCGGCCCAGATTGTTCAGGTTGACCATCTCACTCAGACTCGCACCTGGCTGCACCCCGCCAGCCCCGGCTGGCGTCAGCGTGGCCGTGGCGCGCAAGCTCAGGTCGGGCTGGACCTCAGCCACGGCCAGCTTGACCGGACCGTCACCAAATATCTGTAGCACCAGCGCGCCGTTGAACTTGATGTTGCTCTGCATCAGCGCCGCCGCAGCGGTCATCTCACCGAGCAGTTGCAGCACCTCGGGCGGGTAGCCACCAGCGGCTTCGCGGCGTTTCAGAATCTCGCGCCAAGCGTCGTCGAGTCGGACCAACATGCCGCGGACCGGCAAACCATCGAAAATAAATTTGTGAAGTTCAGACATTCAAGATACGTGTGTGGCGTTCATCAAGCCAATTTTTTGAGGCCAGCGTGAAAGCGCTGGGCATTGTCAACATAGTGTTTGGCAGTTCTGTGCAGGTCAGCAATCTGCTCCGGCGTCAATGGTCGAACGACCTTGGCCGGGCTGCCCATGATCATCGAGCCATCCGGAAATTCTTTGCCCTCGGTCACCAACGAACAAGCTCCGACAAGGCAGTTTTTACCGATGCGTGCATTGTTCAATATCACCGAGCCAATGCCGACCAACGTGCCGTCGCCGATGGTGCAGCCGTGCAGCATGACCTGATGGCCAACCGACACGTTGTCACCGATGGTCAGCGGCTTGCCGGGGTCGGCATGCAGGGTGCTGTTGTCTTGAATGTTCGTGCCAGCGCCGATGCGGATGGTGTCGGAGTCGCCGCGCACCACGCAGCCAAACCAAACGCTGCTGCCCTCGCCCATGACGACGTCACCCAGCACCTCAGCGCTGTCCGCCACCCAAGCGGAAGCATGTAGTTGGGGAGCCAAGTCGCCCAGTTGGTAAATCGCCATTGTGGTCCTTTGAAGTACGCAAGCAAGGACGGAATTGTAAGGAAGACTGAAGTTGTCGTTGGCGGCCGGGATAATGTCCAGTATGTCCTCAACTTCCCTTCGTCCGCAGGCCCTCAGCTTGCTATTGATACGCAACGCCGACGCCAAAGCAGCGGCAGTGCGCGCACTGCCACCGATCAGCGCTGTGAGTTTGGCCGAGACACAAGCCGTGTTGGCAGAACCGCCCGGCGTGCCAGGTCGGCCCGAACAGCCGGAGTTACGCGCTCCCTCAGCCACGAAGAGCCGCGCCGTCGGCTCGCCAGAAGGTCGGGCCGGCTTGCTGCATGCGCTGGCCCACATCGAGAGCAATGCCATCGACTTGGCGCTTGATGTGTTGTGGCGTTTTGACGGCATGCCCGAAGCCTTTTACCTCGACTGGTTACAGGTTGCGCGGGAGGAAGCCCTGCACTTTCAACTGCTGCACGCGCACTTGGCCGAGCTCGGCTATGCCTACGGCGA
>Ga0208916_10000788_pt1 | contig 14372 bp, 21 predicted proteins | sample DEB19_08_DNA_5_FD_184523 | JGI IMG/M metagenome (GOLD analysis project Ga0208916, IMG submission 184523) | Aqueous microbial communities from the Delaware River and Bay under freshwater to marine salinity gradient to study organic matter... | ecosystem: Environmental > Aquatic > Marine >... | reverse complement strand
GTGAGGGTTGGGTCAAAAAAAGAAAGATCGGATGATTTCTTGCGGTTTTGTATGCGTTGGGCGGTCTTTCGGTTTACATGAATGGCCCCGCGTGATGCGTTGCAACTGGCGCAGCTGCTTACGATGTTGGATCGGTCGTAGGCATCTCCTCCACGATCAAGCTCAATGATGTGGTCTGCTTGTGTGGCCTTAGTCCTCTTGCCTTTGAGTCTGCACCAATGGCACTCATCATCTTCTTCGAGGATAAGCCGGCGTAGTTCTCTCCATTGCTTGGTGCTGTAGATGGGGTTACCTGCCATGAATCTCCATGCCTACGAGGCATCCGCATTTGTCTAGTTCTAGTCCTTTGATGATCTTCCAGCCTGTGTCCCTGCATTGTCCACAGGGTTCATGCGCGCCTATGTGAGTACGCGTAGGGACTATCTCATAGTCTTTGTTTATCAGTTCTTGATATACATCGGCATTTTCCCCGTAGGGATTATCCCCACGAGGTGTGACCTGCGGTGATGCGTTTCGCACAGACTTATTCACAGGCTGGGGAATGTCATAGACCAGCGTGTCATACTGCCATTTCCCTGTCTCATCTTGATATCTCCTGCGCTGCACATAGCCGGCGCACTCCAGCTCTGTCATGGCGGTACGGACAGCGTCTATCCCTTCCTTCTTGACAGTGCTCAGATGCCTCGTGGAGGTCCTCCAGTTGTCAGGCTTGGACAAGATGTAGATCAAGACTGCTGTGGCCTTGAAGGTGATCCTCTGGTCGTCAATGATGCCGTTACGGATTTGAGTCCAATTTGACTCTGGGCGAGGTGCTCGATAGATACTCATGAAACATCCTGCATGGTGACGCGCTTACCTGCCCGATACGACTGATAGCCGGCGACAGTCCCGTCCACAATGACCTTGACATAACGGTCCAAGTGTTGATCTTGGTTGAGGAGAGTCATCACGATTGAAGGGTTCGTATGAAGCTCTGACGCTTGTTTATCGGTCAGGACGCGAGCAGATCCGACTCGATACATGGAAATCACTTGATACTGGATCATCCGAGACTCGTCCACTGTCCATCAATCAAAGTCTCCGCATACATACAAGACTTTGATCGGGCCTGAATGAAAATGCCGTCAATGGTCAGATACTCACATTCATCGCCAATGGTACGAAGGGCGAAGATGTAGACATGATGACGATCTGTGTCTGAGGTTTTAAAGAGGACTCTCATCGGTCGGACGGGTTGCATCCATTCACTTGTATCGGGGCTCATATTGCTTCTTCCTTTTCTTGTAGTGATTTGAAATGTTTCAGCGTCGCACTAGGTGGTGCGAGCTGTGAGATCGGTAAGTCGTAGCAGCCCTGCGAGAAATACCGTCCGCTGGGAAGCTCGCTGCCATCTTCCCAATAACGCATCATCGGATCGCCCTCGCGGTGGAAGGTCGCCATCCTGAAAAACTTGTCCCACGAGCATCCACCAAGAAGCCACACACATTCAGGGATGCCGGCGACATACTGCAAATGAGCGAAGAAGAAGAAATCAGACTTCTCGGTTTCCTTACTGCTTGACGCAAAATTCACTCGATAGTGCGGTTTCGGTTCGTAGTTGTTCTTTTGAACTTTGACCTCAATCGTGTGGCCTGAGTGAAGCTGCACATCGCTTTTCGTGCCGTCATGTTTGTATGCGAGCAGATCATTGTTCCAGCAGTAATCGATGACAGCGATCTCACCGACAGCACCGAGGAAAAGATTCTCGTCTTTGAATGTCGGTCGTTTTTTCATGCTGTCCGGATTGATCGCATCGATCCATTCGTTCGCTTCAAAGATGAGACGCTCAGTGATCTGGACTCGGATCATCAGAACGCTTCCCCATCAGTCATTTTCTTCGCTTTCAGATCAGCGACCAAAGCCTCAAAAGCGACACGCCCATCTGGGATCTCGCCGGCATGACCGAGAGCTTTCAAGAGTCGTCTCTGACCTTCTGAAACTTGCCAAGGTTTAGCGGTCGCTGGTTGAGTCTGACGGTTCTGCACTTCCTCTAGTGAGGCCATCTTTGGGAACGACATCATCAAGCCCGCTAATCGTCCGAGACAACTCGTGGACGCGTTCATCTGCTCGCTGTCACGAGTGAACGAGGTCTTGCCGGGGAACGGCTCAAAACAAGTCGCCTGACACGGCTGAGGATCATCAGGTGTTCGCCATGCCTGCATCGTGACCGAGATGAAAGTTTTGTCACCGATCGTCACGATCTCTGGGCGATGCTCCTTGATACGAAGCTCAGGCCACTTGGCGAGAAGAGCTGCGAAGCGTGTCGGTACATCGACATAGTCATTGAGGTTCATACTTGACCGCTTCCTCAAATCGGTTGATCGTTGAGGTCATAGATCCGAAGGGATCGCTGTCAGGCTTATAGAAGCCGATCAGCTCGTCATACAGATCCGAGGCCATACCTTGCCACCAGAGGATGCGCTTGTCTCGTAGTTTCAGACGGAGCTCAAGGTCGGCAATGTGCTTCTCTTGCTCTCTGATCGTCTGAACCATACCGTCGGGGTCGTTCATTGGATTTCCTTCCTAGTTGGATAATCCGACCTTACTGGATCGGTGTGTCAGAGAGGAGCATTGCGTGACGCTGATTCTCCGATGTGCCTCCCCAGATGCCGGGGAGAGCCCGATAACCAAATGAAAGCGCATACTTGAGACAGTCATCAATCACTGGACATGATTCGCACACTGCGACAGCTCGACGAAGTTGATGCCAAGCGTCTGGGCCTTGCTCAGGGAAAAACCAGTTCACGGGCAGTTCACGACAAGCTGCTCTTTCTTGCCAGTTCAGCACGAGATACTCCAAGGCTGCCATCCACACAGACCTTGCTCTTCACGAGAATTCCACAGCAGGAACGCGAACCGAAGATTCGAGGAAGGGATCGCCATATCGTCAAGAGTCCAGCCCATCTCCGCGAGCCACTCTTCGTGAATCTGGTTGATCTGAGTGAGCCCGTGATCGCCTGACTTGTCGTTCACTGCCAAGGCTTGACAGCGCGATTCTTTCCACATGACGCGTCCAAGAGTCTGAAGAACTTCGGTCTCATTGGGCCATCCCATCTCTACAGCGAGCGGCAGCCATTCCTGACACTTGGTGTCGGGATCTATCTCGGCGAGCTGTACGAGCGTCGTAGTGGTCTCTACGGGCTCATCGTAGATGGTCGCGTTCTCTTCTTCTATCTGTTGAGCGATCTCAGCGTTACGGTCTGCGATCTGTTCATCGCTGAGTGGCACGATCTGGACGGTCTGAGGGACTGAGACAACTGGTGGATCAATGTTGCCGGCATCGCCACCGAAGATCACCACCAGACCGAAATACAGAAATGCGACTGATGCTAGGAATTTGAATGGATTCATATTGCCTCCAGTGTCGGGGCTCAGCTTGTGCTGTGCTCTATTGGCACAGTCAGTAGACCGACTCTGGGAGTCGGTGTCAAGTCATCAGCTGAAGATTCGAGCGAACGCTGTCTCTACGAGGGTCGGAGAATCTGCCATCAATGGTGAGATCTCAACATGAATCCAGTCAGCTCCGGGTGTTCCACCATTGCGAGAGACCGTCCACTTGAGCCAGTTGTCTCGAGAGCAACGATATCCGGCTCCCCATTTGTCTGTGGGGAACGGTACGCCTACGCCATCGTAGGAATGGATCTCTTCAATGTTCAGATCGTCACGGTGGGCATACAAGAAATCGACCAAATCTTTCCGTTGAGCTTTTGTACCTTTGAGGTCTGTTGCTCGCCATGTGGCATGAACGGAGAGCTGCGGTCCTGAGCGCATCGGACGGTTCGCATAGATGCCAATGTTCTTGACACCGAACAAATACTCGCAGAATTCGACGAATCGTTTTGTGCCGGCGCGTGGTGTCGGATGGTTGCCGTCGGTGTTCCCTGTGTACGGTCTAGTTGTCATGATCTTTGTCCTTGTCTTTGAGGCCGTTGGATGCGAGGATTCCAGATAGTGCTCCAGTGAGGAAAAGCATCATCGGGGACAGTAGCGACCACGCTGACTCATCATTCGGTGACACTTCTAGCGGTTGCACCACGAAAAGCAGTCCGTAGAGCAGTGAGGCGGTACTGATAACGAAAGTGGCTGACAGTGTGATTCCGACGATCAAGATGAGTCGAGCCTTGATTTCGCTGTTGGTGTATTTTCTCATGGGTTGCACCTTGACGATGTGGGGTGGCTTTCACAGTTGTCTCGAGTCTGATCGTTGCACGAGGTGACAACAAACATGAGACCAATAGCAAGAGCTGCGACGATTGCTAGTGTTTTCATGGCAGCGGTGGATTCGGTATATCGGCTTGATCCGAAGGAGTCCAAGTACCCATGAAGTCTCGGAGCTGCTGACGATAGATAGCCCATTCTGCCGAGTATTCAACGGTGAGAGGGTTGTTCGGGATCTGCGTCCAATCGGACTCATTCAAATAGCTTTTTATTAACTGGCGACAGTTGGTGGTCTGTTCGTCCGGAGTGTCTCCGCCAATGTAAACGATCATATCGGTCCCATATCCTCTACTGTTAGTAATGCTCTTTTGAACCCTGAACGGGTTGCTGTACCTGTGCCGGCGCTGATTTGAATTGATGCATAAATGATCGTTGAACCAGCGGCGAATGTTCCAATGCTTTGAACGATTCCCTGAGTTGGTGTTGCGACAACAGGGATTCCCACAGTTGTTTGAGCGATCAAAGTTGATGTAGCGAAAGTTGCACCAGTCCTTAATCCCATAGTGAAAAACGAAATGGCTGACCCATTCATTTGAGGCTCAGTGTAGATCAGTCGATAGTTACGATTTGCGACAGCGGTGAATGTTAGCGATACGACACTTTTATCTACTGTGATTGCTGCGTCTGTGACTTGATTGTTCCCTGACTGCATAAGTCCACGAGGGAAGCGATTTTGTTGACTTGCGAGGAGAACTGCTCCAGCGACGAAGTCTGTGTTTGGGTTCGGCATATTTTCTCCTCTACCAACCGAGTCGGCTGGTGTCTAAAATTCCTAGAATTGATGAGTCAAGAATAAAGAACTGGTAATAGGTTAACGGATTCAAAAACACTTGAAATAATGTTTCGGTTGGTGTGGCCGTTATGTAAACGCCTTCAATCACTACCGCTTCGGTTTGTGGTGAAATTGGTGCGCCAGTCTTTTTTTGTATTTGATAGGTGATCGTCGTCGTTCGCAAATATCCGAAAGCCCCTGAAATACTTGCAACAAATTGCCCGAGTTTTGTGGTGTCTTGTGAAGCATCAGAGAATCCGATTATGTACCTGAGATCGGTCGGATCGGATTGACTGTTGGCAAGCCATGACGCAAGGTCAAGACCTTGAGTGGTTGACCAGTCAACCGTTGACAGTGAATATCCGTTTTGACCGTAGGCCGTGACTGAAGTCGTCTCTTGTGCTGTCTGGGTGCTTAACCCTGCAGGGCTCACTTGCACAAAGTTCATCATGTTCAAACCGTTTTGGATTCGCTCAAAAGTCTGATAAGCGATATTTGATGCAGGAGTTGAATATGAGAATGTGTACGCTGCAGTCCAGTTATCAACCGAAGATCTCGCCATCGGTTGCAAGACTGAACCATTGTAGAACATCAGACCCTTCTCGGTCGTCAGATTCAACTGGACTCGACTTGCCACACTTCCCGAATATGTTGCACTGCTCACAGTGCTGTCACCGTTACCAGCGAACGGGACGACAGTCATGGAACTAGGGAGAGGGCCACCAGCTGCAGACTCAAAATAGTCAAGCTGTTTTCCCGAGAAATCTAGTGGCAGAGTTACGCTGTCCGCTTGAACACGACCGGCACGATTTAACCAGTCCGAACATTCAATGGTGGCAGTAGATAGTCCACTGTTGCCGGGTGAATCTTTGAATGTTACGCCTTGCACCCAAAAGGTCTGACTGAATAAACCTGTTTTCAAACTGATTTGATCGTTGAGACTAAATCCGCTGATTTGATTGGAATCGTTGATAATGTCTATGGACAAGATTTGTCCGTCGTAATTGTCCAAATAGTTTTGGCGACCGACCATCACATTGAAACCCAAAACGATGTCCGAAAATGTTGCGACCGTCGTCTCATTTTTCAGAGTCCAGACAAGTTTTGCCATTACATCGCTCGAGTGTTTATTGGGACAGGCCCGACTTGACGAACATACTGCTGGAGAGCTCTGACGATTGCGTTCGGGTCCCCGCCGTTGACATTGACCGTGATCGTGTTACCACCCATTCCCATTCCGCCGGCACGATTGAGTGGTATGACTGCTTCTGGACCGCGTTCGCCGATAATGGCGAGGGTTGGCGACATGACGATTCCTCCGTCTCCCATCAGACGCGGGAGGTGTACTTCTGGTACTGAACCGAAGTTGATCCAAGGGCCAGCAGCTTTATCAATGCCGTCAAGGATGATGTTCAAGCCTTTGATGGCGAAGTTGAGGCCTCGTTCAAGATTTGAAATAACAGCGTTAATGACTCCTTTGAATGCTCCGCCGACTCCATCAAAGATTTTCCCAGCAAGATCTTTCAGACCGTTGAATACTCCAATTACTGAATCTTTGAAGAAGAGGATCGCCGAGAATGCGAGACCGAACGGTCCCGTAATGACTGCAAGGATTAGCTTCCAGTTGTTCGTTACCCATGAGATGATCGCTGCGAAGAAGCCAATAATGTCGTCCTTGAATTTGATGACGACAACAGCTGCGAGACCGAACGGTCCAGTCAAGACTGCGAGCAGGAGTTGCCAGTGTTCTTTGATCCAATCAAAGACCCATTTCACGGCTCCCCAGAGGATGTCAAATCCTGCTTTTATGCCGTCTATAGCTTTTCCGAATATGTCGAACTTGACTTGTAGAGCGACGAGAGCTGCGATGACTGCAAGGATGACGATTGCGCCAGTGGCGACCCATAGTGCTGAGAATGATGCTGTCGTTACAGCGTTTACTGCAGTTGTGACTGCTTGGAGTGCGTTCCATGCTGCCATCGCTCCGTTCACTAGGAGAACTGCTGTGGCGATCCCTGCGATGACTCCTGCGATGATGACGATTGTCGTCTTGTGCTTTTGAGCCCAGTCGCCGAACTTCTGGAGTGCTGGGATGAGCTTCATGGCTAGAGGTGCGATGATCGCTCCGATGGACTCCTTGAATTCGCCCATCTGAATTCCGAGAGACTTCATTTTGCCTTGAGTGGTATTGGCTGCAGTTGAGGCTTGACCAGAGAAAGTTTTGCCGAGAGCTGCGAATACTTTGTCGGTGCTTGCTCCGTTCTTGATAAGTGCAGCAAGTTCTGGACTCAGTTTCTTGAGTGGTCCGAGTTGCCCGTTGAATGCTTTTGAGAGAGCGTCGGAGACTGAGCCGAGATCTTTTCCTGTACCGGCAGAGATATCAAGGGCGAGGCCTAGGAGGTCTTGAGCTTTTGCGACATCGCCAGTGCCTCGAACAAGCTTGTCAAGAGCTGGGCGCAGTTCGTCGTCGGCGACAGCTGCAGCGATTGAAGTCTTGGTGATGAAGTTCTCAACCGATTTGACTTGATTATCGGTCGCTCCTGCAGAGTTCTCGAGAGTTTTGGCAAGTTTCGAAGCTGCAACTTCGTCCTCTGCAAATGCTTTTACTGATGCGACAGCGACCGCACCTAGAGCTGCGAGAGCGAGGCCTGCAGGGACTGCAGCTTTCTTGATGGCGAACGCAGCTCTCTCACCGTTGGTTTCCAACTTTTTGAAATCGGCGATCGCACGATCAATTCCTTTCGGATTCCATTCGCTGATGATGGGGAGGTTGATTGCCATTGTTTATCTTCTCACGATGTTTGACTCAGTTTTACCCATGACTTCAATGACGATCTGTTCAACTCTGTTCATTGTTTCTTCTAGGTGTCGTTCTCCTCCAGCCCACACGAAGCGTGATGGGCCTCGTCCGAGTTTGGAGGTCAATAGTCCAGCGAAATTCGGTCTTGCTTTCAGAGGGTTTGAGTTGCGCGTCTGGTTCGGTCCTCGTCCAGCCATATCAGCCATTCCGAGAGCTGGACCTTTTGCAGTGATTTTCACGACAGCAAGCGACTCAAATTCTGCACCCTGAGCGATGTTTCTTTTGCGAGCCTTGCGTGTGTCTAGTTTTGCGACGACTTTCTTCTGCTGGTTACCTTGCCATCCGGTGCGACCGTAGTTGTTTCGGAAGCCTCGAGTCGGACCTGTCATGGGGATCGTGTCACGGACACCTGTGAGGATCGGATCGCAAGCTGCGACGATGTCCTTTGTGATCTGTCGGCGAAGCATCGGATCAATCTTGTTGATCTCCTTGAGCGCATTCTTGAGACCGTAGTAGTCGATCCCTATCTCTGCGCTCATTGATGCTTCCTCTGTTCGTTGATGATTTGGATGCAAGTTGCCAGATCATCGGATTCGAATGTTATGTCAGGAGGCCAGAATCCCGAGGCGACGAGCAGCTCTGCTAGTTGCCTCCGGTGGCCTCCTGCGTAGGGACTGATGACTCGGTCTCCACAACTTCTAGATCTTCAAGTTTCTTGATGAATTCATCAAACGAGATCGGCACTGTGTGACCTTGTGTCCGACTGGCCTCATAGGCCATGAACGCGAGATCTTCCATACCGATTCCGTTTGACAGATCGGATGCTCGTCGCTTCATTTTGCGTTCCCATGCGATGATGACGAATAGGTTCGTCTGTACTTCGTAGGTCTCGCCGTCTGTGAGCTTTACTCTGAGCGTGAGTTTCATGTGTTCTCCTTAGTCGGGGTTCGGATTACTTATGGATTACGGGGTGATGTCTCGAGCGTATGTGCCACCCTTGAATGTGGCCTCGAAGACGCTGAGTTCGCCGACCTTAGCGTTGATCGGTGTCACGGTCTCCAAGAAGCAACCAGTGAGAGTGTACTCAGGGTTTGACGCTGTTTCCGATGTTCCAGAAGGCGAGATGACAATGGTGGAAATAACTCCGAACAAAGTGTTCAAATAAGTTTCCATTTCAGTCGTGCCATATGAAGCGAACAAAGTCAAGGTCAATTCATTTGAGTAGAGGCCCGCTGTGAAGGTCCTTGAAGTCTGGCCGAAGGCCGTATTTTCAAGAGCTTCGGCCTTCAAAGTTAGTACTGCTGAACTGCAATGTTCCGTGAGCGACATTGCTGAAGGGCTGGTGACATTGACTGTCGGATTCGATAAGTAAGTGACTGTAGCTGGCATGGGTTTTGTCCTTTATACGCGGCTTGTGCCGATTCTTATTGTGAGGTCATAAGCAGGAAGTTCAGCCGAGCCGATCTGTGCGATCGTGGGTCGTCCTGAAGTTACTGCGAGAGAAGAGTTCATGAGCGTATCAACGATTCCGAGTATGTAGTCCGAAGTGTCTTGGTTGCCGGGTGGCGCGCCCAACACTCGGAGATCAATCGTGATGTCCGCTGTCTGGTTATTGAACGAACTGAAAGTAGGAAGCTCAATGAATACAGTGAGCGGTCGAGCGTTGCGAGGGTCAGTGACCGGCACAAGCCCGAGAGCTGTGATCGTCGCTGAGACAGCGTTGATCGTGTCTGTGAAGAGGCCTGCCATCTCATGCCACTTGCGATCTCTTGATGCCGAGTAATTGGTTGATTCGGCCCATTGATGCGACTGGTGCAGAGACCGTCATATCTTGAAAACTATTGAACGAGTCAATGCTTCCGCGTTCACGGTAAAGGCTTGCAGCCATGAGCACGGCTCCTGCTTTTACTGCAGAGTCAGGGACGGTCGTGAGACTGTCGTGATAGCCAGCCTGCACTCTTCGTTTGAAGCACCATGCATTCGAGGCATTCACTGATGAGGTCATGAACGCTGTGTCATTGGCGGTTGCTCCGCTGATACCAAGAAATTCGGTGAGGTCGGCGACCGTGATCCATGTGCAGGTCTGAGTCCAGACGAGCGATCCGACTGGATCAACTGCTTCTCGTGCAAGGTCTGCTCCGACATCTTGGAAGAGCAACTGATTCGGGATAATGATGTCGGTGTTGTAAAGGTAATCGCCTTGATCATCTGTGCCGATGAATAGGTAGGTCGGTACAGCGAACACGACATGACTGCCGTTGAGCTGTGCTGCACATCCTGAGAGTGTGATCGTCTGACCGATAGCGATGTCGGTTGATTCGAGAGTCTGAACGACGGCGACATTGTCTAGCACCATTTGGTGCGTGACTGTGTATGTTGCCATCGTTCAGATCTCTCTCTTCGGTGTTTCGGCTCAGGCCTTGGTGACGAACTTAGTGTCGTCAATCATGACGGATGAGAAGTAACCGCGGAACTTGATGATGCGACCAAGTGCTCCGTCTGCCAATTCAACCGAGATGGCTCCGCGCTGTTGTTCCCAGCATTCGAAGCCTGTGCTGTCACCAACATACGGCGAGTTTACGGTGATATTGCGGTCCACGACAAGCGACAAACCGAATGCGTTGCCGTTGAAAGTTGATGCCGATGCACCAGTTCCAACTGCGTTCATTGGGCCGACATTCGGGAACAACGGACGACCAGCAGTGTCCACCAATGCACCGAGTGACTCGTAATAGGTGGGACTGAGAACAAGCACATTGGGCAGGTTGCCGTTCGAGTTGTTCAAGATCTGAGCAGCTGCTCCGTAGATGAATGAGACCCAGTCTGCCGGGTCGGTGTCATCTGCGAGTGCTTGAGTCTGGCTGACTCCTGCTTCGAATGTGGTGCAGGCTGCGATGTCGGTCTGGTTCGCGTAGATGCGAGCCATGTCGTCAATCAATGCGCCGAGAACCTCTGGTGAGGTCATGTCCATTGATTCCTCGGAGAGCTTGACATATCCGCCGTACAAGGCTTTCGTGATTTGAATATCGTCCACGACGAAAGTTCCCTGATCAAGTGCGACGAGTTCACCATTGGATGGGCCGATGGTCGTGTGTGTGGTGACCTTCGGGCGGATGAAGACTTTGCCACTGGCGGGCATCTGGCGCACGCCCATCGCAGTAATCAATGGACGATAGTTCGCGACAAAGTTGTTGTAGATCGGCGAGATGATCGGGACGGGCAGGATGCCGGGTGTGTCGGTCGTGGTGACATTTGGTGCAGCTGCGACGATGCGCTGGTTGAATTCTGCGAATTCAGATCCGCCTGCGACGAACTTGACCATGTATTCGGCAGCGGTGGGAAGCTTGAACTCGCGCTTCGGTGCTGCATATTGGATCGGAGCAGTTGGTACTGCTGCGGCTTCGATTGCTTCTGACATTTCATCCTCCTCGGATGGTTGGGTTGGGGTTGGTATTTCTTCTTCTTCGTCGGGTGCTTCCTCGTCTGGCGAAGAGGCTGCGACTGAGTAGACCTGAGCTGATTCGTAAGCTCCGACGGTGACGACCGACAGTTCCACGAACTTCGCTTCAGAGACCTCTAGCGTCCCGTCTGCGAGGCGTTTGAACTTGGTTGGCACTGCACCAACGGAAACCGAATCTAGAGCACCATCGGCGAGCAATGCGAGAGCGTCGTCAGCTGCACGAGTTGCGCTCAACTTTGCGACAAACATCATGCCCTCGGCAGTGGATACGCGCTCGGTGACTCGGCCGATGACGCGCGTGTCGTCATGGAATTCTAGGAGCTTCGGCATGGGGCCATCTTCGGGAAGTGAACCCTCAAGAAAGACCACCGATTCACCACCACTCAAAGTCGCTTTTACATTCCAAGGGACGGCGAGACCTGTGATCTGACGCGTTGGTTCGCCATCTGCTGATGCGTCAAGTGTGATCTGTTGCGCTGTGAGTTGAATCATGATGGCATCTCCTGAGGTGTTCGCATTGAGGCAGGATCTTCAATGTTGATGTCGGTGCGGTTCATTTCAACATCTGCGATGAGATCATGTGTATCAAATTCGACATAACGATTGCGCGGAAGTAGATCGGGTCCACTGAGCGTTTCTTGCATACAGTCCATGTACAGCTTCGCTCCTAGCAGATAAAGATCCTGCTTGGCTTGAGTGGCGTTGGAATAATTGTAGCCGGAAATCCCGATTCCTAGTAAGTACGCGGGGACTCCGATTGCTCGAGATAGTTCAAGTGCGCTGAAGTTACGAGCTTCGATGAGTTGCAACTTGCTCGGGTCTGTGTCGAATTGTTCGTACTTGACAGCACTGTTCAATGCGCCTACAGCGTTCACTCGGCGAGCATTTGACCATGCTGCAGCAAGTTCACCGAGCGACTCAGCATCAAGCGGTTCGGAGCTGTCGGTCTGCTGTAAGTATCCTGCAGCGATCTCATTGGTGGCGAAGCGTTCAGCTGAACGATCAAGCTTGATCGCAGTGTCAATGACTCGGCGACCTGTCCATAGGAATCCTTGGACGGGTGCGAGGAATTGGATGACATCGTTGGTTGGTATTTGAATTCCGTTGAATGTGATCGCGTTGCTTTTACCGAAAAACTGTGGACCGGGCTGATCCAATGTGTCAATCATTTCGGCGGGCATCCATTGGAACGACAGGGGCCGTCCAGTGGCAGAGCTGCGTGAGGTGACATACCAGAACGCGCGTCCTCGCATCATGAGATCCATGCAGGTATTTGACATAATGAAGTTACGCGTCAAAGTCGGATCTGGAGTGTCCATCCAAGATTCGGTTTCAAGGAAAATTTTCTCGTACTCCTCGCCGGTCCATTGTGTCGTGTAATGCCGAAGAGGTAACGAGCCGACGAGCGAGATGATCATCTGTGTCGCTCTGGAGACAGTCGGAACGGACAAGGCCAGCTCTGAAGCAGCCCCGACGGTATAACTCCAAAACTGACCGAGCCCGCTCTGAGAAGCACTACTAGCTGCAGCTTGAAGCGGTGCGTGTGCAAACGCGGGGGTCGCGTCTTGCTTCTTACTTCCGAAGAGTGCCATCGGTTGCGAGTCTCCCAAAGTTTTTTGCAGGTATCAACTAAGGTCAGCCGAAAGCCATCGCTGGTTTCGCTCGAGTGGTCGGCTTTGATGCAAGCATCATTCCCCACACTGCACATCGGGCGAGCTCTATCGGTCCGGGCGACTTCTGCGAACTGAGCACGACCGAATGGCCTCCAGTTTTTACTGCGACCGCTCGAGCCATATGTTCGGCGAGAGCGAGGTCTCCAGTGTGGCGACACCGATCCTCAACGATCATCGCTTTCGCTGATGCAGTCCACTTCAAAAGCTCCGCATACCCGACAATTGTCATACGCCGGCGGAGGTCAGGAGGGCAATGAATTTCTAGTGATGGCGTGCAAGCAAGACGGACGCTGGGGTCGTTCATGATGCGGACGACTTGCTCCCACATTTGGGCGGACGATTCCACGACGAAAGCAGTTTTTACGATGACGCGGTCACCATCAAAAGCCGAACCGATTCCGATGTAACGAGACTCATCAATGCTCGAGTCAATCGTGATCCACTGGTACGCCGGCATCTCATGGTCTGAGATTCTTTGAGACCAGAGCGACAGTGGAAGCCATGCACTATTCGAGTCAATCCAGAGGTTCAAGTGTCCTCGGATGAACGCTTGCCGATTCGGTGAGTCGTATGCGAGCTCTAGAGCTTTCATGGTGATCGTTGTCCCGAGCGCAGGATTCGCCCATCCCCAATAGCGACGGTCCTCTACTGAGACATCTGGTGGAAGTGACCACTCGGCATAGTAGAGCGCAGTTGCCGATCCTGAGTCAATTGCTGCCATGCCTTGCTCTCGTAATTGTTGGAGCACTGTTGAGGATTGATCGCCGGCGGTACTGAAGAGCATCATCATCGGATTCTTGACTGCGATCTGTGAAGGCCGTAGAGCTGTGAATACGACCTCAGGACTGATGTCCCACACTTCGTCCACGAGTAGCACAGACGCTGTCATACCGTGAGCGTGAGCTGATGCAGCGACGACTGAGATACTGCTTCCGTCTGGAAAGTTGATTCGTTCATCGCCGTTCTGCCAACGGACTTTACACTCGAACTTCTCGTCAAGGTCACGGACGACATCACGGAACAAGGCCATGCTCCGACGCTTCTGGTTGGCAACGATCACGATCGTCTGAGGCTCCATTCGAGAAGCTGCATACTCGGTCGCCATGAAGCCGGCGACGGCACGCATCACAAGACTCTTGCCGTTCTGTCTAGCGGTACTGATGCAGGCCTCACGAAATACGAAGTCACCGTCCTCATCACACATGAGCGCGTCGTTACAGATCCGCTTCTGCCATTCCATGAGATCAATGTTGAGCACGCGCTTCGCCCAAGCGGTCAGGGCAGGGCCGAAACTCTCGCCGGCTGGAACGGGTGTGACCAGTCTCGGCTCGATCCTTCCAAATGTTGGAATATCCGACTCGGTTCTTGCTGGTTCAGGCTGGTTCCGACTGATGGAGGGGATTTCCGAGT
>Ga0208916_10000786_pt1 | contig 14380 bp, 16 predicted proteins | sample DEB19_08_DNA_5_FD_184523 | JGI IMG/M metagenome (GOLD analysis project Ga0208916, IMG submission 184523) | Aqueous microbial communities from the Delaware River and Bay under freshwater to marine salinity gradient to study organic matter... | ecosystem: Environmental > Aquatic > Marine >... | reverse complement strand
CTACTCTGGGTAACTACACCCTTAAAAGCCTTCTCTAAACAATCTGACATAAATTGCACATACTTTATTGCCAGCTTAGTAGGGATAACGGATTTTTTACGAGCATCTGCTTTATCAGCAACAAGTTTGACATAACCCAGTACAGATAAATTTTTAAGCCTACCATGCAGCGTAGCTTGAGACCCGAGGTGGCTAAGGCCTATAAGCTCGCCTACCAATAAGGGGATCTTTCGTGCGTCTTGCTGCATGATGTATTCAAGTAACTGAATTTCGATGTAATCCAGAGAGCGCCCTGGATTGATGCGATCAAGCGCATCAATCAGATTTAAAAAGCGAATATAGGCATTTGGCATCTATGGATAGTAAGCAATCCTAGAGCTACATTCATTGACCATCGTCAAGCCAAACCAAAGCTCTCTTTGAGCGCTCCTTTAATTTTGCGGCAGTGCATTATAAAAATTAGAACCAATTCTCATAGTCTGGGCGTATAGTCATTTTTAAGGGGGATAGATGAAGCGGATTGTCGATATCTACCGAAAAGATCAAAGAGATCAAATGCTCTGGACTTATATCGTCTCTCTAGGCGGAGATGGCTCTCACCCGGGTCTTGAAGACTTTAAAAAAGAAGCTTTACGATTAGCCGTTATGGATAAACGTGGCTCACTTGCAAACTTAGATGCTTATGTCCATCTTGAAATCATCAAATAACCATGGGTAATAGCACATTACACGCGATCGCTATTGACGAGCTTCGCTACTCAAATCCAAACTTTTATCATGAGTATGAACTGTTAATTGAGGGTATTAGCGCACAAATTCGAGAGTTAGCCAAAAATCAAGCTGATCATTTAGATTACAGTAGCTTTACCGAAAGCTATGACCGAGCTAGCCATGAACCGGTATTGCAAGTGGTCATTGGAATTCAAAAGACAGAGTTGTATATTCATATCTATATCCACAAAGACAATTACTTTGTTATTGGACAATCTGGCAGTGGAAAAATTGCCAGAAATGCGGAAGAAGCGCTAGCACTTGTAGCGCAAAAGATAAAAACGATTAAAGAATGAGCAAGCAACGAACAATGCTTAATAAGACTAACCCTTTCCCTTCGGGAAAAGGCGGTGTGGTGTATGTCATTGATGATGACGAAGCCATGCGGGACTCATTAGCTTTTTTTCTAAAAGCTAATGGCTTTAGGGTCAGCCCTCATGAAAGTGCCGAAAGATTCTTGCAATCACTAGCCGCTAGTGATCAACAAACTTTGGGCTGTGCTTTAGTAGATATTCACCTTGGTGGCATGTCTGGAATCGAACTTCAAGAAACGCTTCTGAATATGGGTCTTAATATTCCCATCGCATTTATTACTGGCCATGGCGAGATCACCACTGCGGTAAACGCGCTCAAAAAGGGGGCTTTTGACTTTATTCAAAAACCAATAAATGAAGAGATTCTTAATAGCTTAATCAATGCAATGCTATCAAAGGCTTACCTTAGTAAGGAACAATCTACGGAGCTCAAAGAGATCAAAGAGAGATTTAGACTCCTAACCCAAAGAGAAGTTGATGTGCTTGATCGCATTGTTGCTGGCAGGATTAATAAGGAAGTTGGCATGGACTTAGGTATTTCAATTAAAACCGTAGAAGCGCATCGAGCGAACCTCATGGAAAAGCTTAAGGTAAATCGTGCGGCTAAGCTACTTCAGTTAACCTTGAGATATCGAGAGGCTAAAGCCAAAGGGCTTATTTAATGGGAACCGTTACTTAAAGTAATGCTTATATCGCGAAGGGCACTATTCGACCCATTGCAGTCGTACTTTGACCAACTATCACGAGTCCATCAGAGGACACCCCATTGGCCCTCTTAATTTCCTTGGAATCGCGTCGTAGAGAATTGGCAACTCTTAGAGTAGTTGGTGTAAAGCCACTGCAAATTTTCTTTTTAATTATTCTTGAGTCATTACTCATCGTCACTACTGGAATTATCTTGGGCTGGATATTTTTACAAGCTCTTGTATTTACTTTTTCCGATTGGCTAATGAAAGAATGGGGCATTTTAAGCACAGTAGGCCTTCCTACTGCAAACGATCTCACTGGATTACTAATGATTCTGATTGCAGCACTCATTTGCTCAATCATCCCAGGCATCAAAGCTTATCGACTCGCCTTAAATGATGGATTAAATCCACCCAATATATGAAAAAGCACTTGCTTACTGCCCTTAGTTTTTTAGCTCTTATTTTGCTAATGCCCCCCTCACATGCCCAGACTTATAAAGAGATTTTTTGGGATGAATTAATTCCCCCAGAATGGGCACGTCAAACCGCAAAAGAGTTCGCCAAGCTCTACAAGAAATCCGATTCTATGCAAGATAGCGACCCTCGCATAGATGCTTTGTATGAAAAATTACGGAAGCACTGGGATGCGGCACCAATCTCAAAGAAATATATAGGTAAACCTATCCGTATCTCAGGCTATGTTGTACCCCTAGATGCCGAGCGTTCATTGAGCCGTGAATTCTTATTGGTCCCTTATTTTGGGGCCTGTATCCACACGCCCCCGCCACCGGCAAACCAAATCATATTGGTGGTGCCCCCAGCTACAGGCGGCTTAAAAGTGAGAAGCATGGATGCTATTTGGGTTGATGGCATCCTATCAGAATCAAGGACAGATACGGATATGGGTCGTAGCGCCTATAAGTTAGAGGCCGCTAAGATGACACCATTTAAATAAAATATCATTTGGATACTTACCCCTAGCGTCTGTCCTATATATACAGCGTTGAATAAGCTCGGCCCTTACTGATCACTCCATAGCTTGCCTGCAGTGGCCCAGTCTGATGTTTTCACCTCTTGATAAATCACATCTACCGATTCAGCTGAGCAACCCATAATCTTTACAGCTGCCTCTGTAATAGCAATGGCATATTCTCGCTTAACCTCAGTACTGCGCCCTTCAAACAACTGAATTTGAATTAATGGCATAAGCCCTCCTTTGAATTAGTGAAATGAATTGATTAAGTATCGTTGAAATGCTGGCCACTCTATTTGGCCTTCAGCATCACCATCCGCGCATAATTGTTCGTAGGTTTGAGTGCAAATAGAATCGCTTGGAAAATGTACTTGGTCGAGATTCGAAATCTTTAACTGAATATTGCAGGCTTTATCAAGGGTATGCATGAGATAAAAGGCTTGTGCAATTGTGGAGCCACAGACCAGACTTCCATGATTTCGTAGTAAGACTGCTTTCTTATTACCTAAATTAGCAATGAGTTCACTTTGCTCACTTGTTGATAGAGCTAAACCTTGATATGGATGATAGGCAAGATCTTTATAAAACCGCATGGCATGTTGCGATAAAGGCAGAAGACCTTTTGCTTGTGCAGATACAGCAATACCAGCCTCATTATGTAGATGAAATACACACATGGCATCACTACGGGCTGTGTGGATAGCACCATGAATCGCAAACCCAGAAATATTGACCGGTCCAGCACCATTCAAAATATTACCCAAGACATCTACTTTGACCAGATTGAAAGGGGTTACCTCCTCAAATCTCAAGCCAAACTGGTTTATCAAATAGGATTGGGGCTGGCCAGGAACGACTGCAGAAATATGGGTGTAAATGCCATCATCCCACTGCATTTTGGCTGAGAGTCTATAGCATGTTGCCAAGTCAATACGCGCCTGCTTTTCTTGGGCAGATATTTCTCCCAAGCAATCCCAGGATCTATTATGGATTGAAAAATAATGTTCAATATCAAGCATCTGATCTGACTAACGGCCTGTTTAGATTTCAGTTGTAGATAAATTTCGTAGATTCTGAACTTTCTCATGATACTGGTCATAGATCGGCTTAAGGACGGCGTCAGAGGATGCCATAAAATAATTTATCGCTGTATCTAGAAAGCATTCGTGCGCTATCAAAATAAATTCTGAGAGCACCTTTTGACTATTAACGGGATCTGCAATTCTTTTTTGAATAGGTACAAACAAATTCTTGCTAAGCATAACTACTAAATCTTTGTAATAAGAATCCAATTGATGCTCGTTTGCTAAATATGAAAGTCGCTCGAATGAATTCTGAATCAGCTCTTGATGTAGTTGCAAAATTTCATTTGCATTTAATAACTGCTGAGACCAATAATGAGCAATAGCCTCTGAGTCTAACTCACAAGACTTATATAACAAATCCAGTATTGGAAATGTACGGGATGACCTTTTATTTCTCATCATATAAGCTTGTAACATGGTCAACTCTCTAAGTTATAGAAAACAGACTTACCTGGGTAGGTAGCAACATCGCCCAAGTCTTCTTCAATGCGCAATAACTGGTTGTACTTAGCGATACGATCAGAGCGAGACAAAGAACCAGTCTTGATCTGGCCAGCATTCGTGCCAACAGCAATATCAGCAATAGTGCTGTCTTCTGTTTCACCGGAGCGATGAGAAATCACTGCAGTGTAATTAGCGCGCTTAGCCATTTCAATTGCAGCAAAGGTTTCAGTCAAAGTACCAATTTGATTGATCTTAATCAGAATAGAGTTGGCAATGCCCTTCTCAATACCTTCTTTAAGAATACGAGTGTTAGTAACGAAGAGATCGTCTCCCACTAATTGAATTTTCTTACCCAATTTTTGAGTAATGTCAGCCCATCCATCCCAATCACTCTCGTGCATTCCATCTTCAATAGATACGATTGGGAATTGATCGGCTAAGTTACCGAGGTAGTCTGAGAATTCACTAGAAGTAAGCTGTAAACCTTCACCTGATAAGTGGTACTTACCATCCTTGTAGAACTCACTAGCAGCACAATCTAAGGCCAGTAAGACATCCTCACCTGCTTGATATCCAGCACCCTCAATAGCCTTCATGATCGTCTGCAAGCACTCTTGATTGCTCTTAAAGTTCGGAGCAAAGCCACCTTCATCTCCAACAGTGGTTGGCATACCTTGAGCACCTAAGATTTTCTTCAGCTCATGGAAGATTTCAGCGCCACAACGTAAAGCTTCACGGAAACTTTGAGCACCGACAGGCATCACCATAAACTCTTGGATATCCAAGCTGTTATTTGCATGCGCACCACCATTGACGATATTCATCATTGGTACCGGCAATTGCATGCCTCCAGATCCGCCAAAATAGCGATACAAAGGCAAACCAGCCTCTTCTGCAGCGGCACGCGCCACAGCCATAGAGACAGCTAAAGTAGCGTTAGCACCTAAGCGAGCTTTGTTATGAGTTCCATCCAATTCAATTAAGGTGTGATCAAGGAATGCTTGTTCACTAGCATCAAGACCCAATATCGATTCAGCAATCTCGATATTGATATTTTGAACCGCCTTAAGAACGCCCTTACCTAAGTAGCGCGATTTATCGCCATCGCGAAGCTCAATGGCTTCACGTGAACCCGTCGAAGCCCCTGAAGGCACTGCAGCGCGCCCCATAACGCCAGACTCTAGCAATACATCGCACTCAACTGTTGGGTTGCCGCGTGAATCTAAAACTTCTCTACCGATGATGTCAACAATGGCGCTCATCGTTTTAGCTCTGCAATTTTCAGAAGGTTTGTTGATCCCGGTTTTCCAAATGGAATTCCCGCGCTAATTGCAATCTTTTTCTTAGCCTTAAACCCCATATCTAAGCAGGTATCAATTGCCAATCTTTCCATTTCTTCAATGTTTTTTGATTCAGCACCAATGACTGAACGCACCCCCCAAACCATGCAAAGACGTCTAGCTGTGCTGATATTTGGAGTAATACTCAATATATTTGTATCGGGGCGCTGTCTCGCAGCTCTCAGACTTGTATAGCCGCCACTGGTGTAGGTAACAATAGCTGCGGCATTAATCGCTTGAGCCACATCTCTTAAGGCGCCACAAATTGCATCAGCTTCATTTAAGACTTTAGCGCCCAATTGCTGCGCGTCTGATGCATTTGTTTTGGAGTAGCCAGGATCCTGCTCTACTTCACTGACAATCTTATCCATCATAGTCACTGCTTCAACTGGATACTTCCCACTAGCTGATTCTGCGGAAAGCATCACTGCATCTGCTCCGTCATAGATTGCATGCGCTACATCTGATGCTTCGGCGCGCGTTGGGACAGGAGTGTTAATCATGGACTCCAACATTTGCGTAGCTACAACTACGGGTCTGCCGTATTTTTTTGAAAGCGCGATGATATTTTTCTGTGCTTGGGGCACCTTTTCCGGCGGTAACTCAACTCCAAGGTCGCCTCGGGCAACCATCACACCATCAGAGGCCTGAATAATTGCATCTAGACTTTTCAATGCTGCTGGCTTCTCTAATTTAGACATGATCCAGGCCTTACCCTTAACCAGATGACGAGCTTCATGAATATCTTCGGCCCGCTGCACAAACGATAGGGCAATCCAATCGACGCCTAATGACAGAGCAAATTCCAAGTCAATTTTGTCTTTAGCCGTTAAAGCCTTGATAGGTAGGATCGCGTCGGGAACATTAACCCCTTTTCTATTTGAAATCGCCCCTCCCACCACTACCTCTGTCTTGATCTCTGTTTTGGTAGAGCCGATTACTTTTAAACGCACCTTGCCGTCATCAATCAACAGATTTTGTCCTTTTGCAACCACCTTGAATAATTCAGGATGAGGAAGATACACTCTCTGGCCGTTACCAGGTTTATTTTTACTATCCAAAGTAAATGATTGGCCCTGCTTGAGAACAACCGATCCCTGGGTAAATGTTCCCACCCTCAATTTTGGCCCTTGTAGATCAGCTAAAATTGCTAAAGGTTTCTTTACCTTATCCTCAACCTTCCGAATAGTTTGATATCGCAATTTATGGTCGTCATGTGTTCCGTGGCTAAAGTTCAAGCGAAATACATCTACTCCAGCTTTTACTAAACTTTCTATTTCTTTGGCACTACTACTCGAAGGACCTAAAGTCGCTACTATTTTTGCTTTACGCATGATTAGCTTTCTAAAATTAAAATTGCCCGAAAATCATTCACATTAGTTCTGGTTGGCCCAGTTCTAATCAAGGCATCTACTTGTTGAAAATAGGTATAGGCATCATTGCGCGCCATATAGTCCTTAATAGAAAGACCCTTTTCAGCAGCTAACTGAATAGTCTCTGGCGTTGTAATTGCACCCGCGTTATCTTCTGAGCCATCAATTCCATCAGTGTCAGCCGCAAGGGCGAAAATTCTTTTATCTCCATGCAATGATTCTGTAAGACCCAGCAAAAACTCGGCATTGCGACCACCCCTTCCACCGCCTTTAACTGTTACAGTAGTTTCTCCACCGCTTAATAGGAGTAAAGGCTTGGTGAAGGCCTCGGACTCTATATTAGATAAGCCCAAGGCAATTGAACCCAGCACCCTGCCAACTTCTCTAGCTTCACCTTCTATACAGTCAGATAACACAACAGCGTTAATTCCCTGCTTCTCTGCAAACTCTTTCGCCGCATCCAAAGATTGTTTTGCAGTACCCATCACCACAGGTTTTGCAACGTTACTAAAGATAGGATTTGTTTTTTTCGGGGTTTCTAGTTCACCCTTAGCAAGGCTATTTAATATCCGCATCGGCAATTGAATGTTGTACTTTTTAATAATTTCCAACGCATCTCTGCAAGTAGTCTCATCTGGCAAAGTAGGCCCGCTGGCAATCACACTAGGATCATCACCCGGTACATCAGAGATGACAAAAGTTACTACCCTGGCCGGGGAGGAAAATTGTGCAAAACGTCCACCTTTAATTTTCGAGAGGTGCTTCCTTACGCAATTAATTTCTGAAATAGATGCTCCGCAAGATAGCAATTGCTTATTGACATCTTTTTTTTCATCCAGACTAATTCCATCGGCTGGCACAGTCAATAAAGCTGACCCTCCACCAGAAATCAAGCAAACGACTAAATCATCCGCGGATAAGCCGCTAACTCTTTGGATTATCTGATGAGCTGCTTGCTCACCGGCCTCATCGGGAACTGGATGAGATGCTTCAACCACCTCGATTTTGTCGCAACCTAGCCCATGCTGATAACGCGTAATTACTAGTCCAGAGATTTTTTCGTACTCACTCTCCGGCCATAGAGCTTTAGCTGCCTGCTCAAAGGACTTGGCCATAGATGCGGATGCTTTGCCAGCACCCACCACAATCACTTTGCCTTTAGGTGGATCAGGAAACAAGTCCGTGAATTTTAAAAAATCTGGACTTGCTGCCTTGACTGCAACAGCAAAGAGTTCTTTTAATAAATTCTGTGCTGAGCTTGAGTTCATATTGCGCTTACTTAATTTGCAATCTGATGATTTGACATAATCTCAATGGCTCTGCATAGGGCTGAATGATCCATTTTGCTTAAGCCATTGGCTGCACAAGCATTCATTAGCTCCTGAGTAGTTGCAGTATTTGGCAACGAAATATTGAGCTGTTTTGCGCCCTGTAGAGCCAAATTTAGATCTTTTTGGTGAAGCTCAATCCTAAATCCTGGCTCAAATGTTCTTTTAACAATTCGCTCACCATGAACTTCGAGAATCCTTGATGAGGCAAATCCACCCATAAGAGCCTCCCTCACCTTAGCTGGGTTTGCGCCAGCTTTAGATGCAAACAATAAAGCCTCTGATACAGCCTGAATATTTAAAGCTACGATAATTTGATTTGCCACTTTGGTTGTTTGGCCATCACCATTGCCGCCAACTAAGGTAATATTCTTGCCCATTAACTCAAATAATGGTTTGGCGCGATCAAAATCTGCTTGCGAACCACCAACCATGATAGTCAAGCTTGCAGCTTTTGCACCCACTTCACCGCCAGAAACTGGCGCATCGAGATAGGTGGCTCCAATGTCATTAATCTTTTTAGCGAATTCCTTTGTTGCCATCGGTGATATAGAGCTCATATCCACAATGATTTTTCCTTTGGCGCCTGATTTCAGACCATCAGCAATACCATTTTCACCAAATAGAACGGCTTCTACATGTGGCGTATCGGGAACCATCGTAATGATGATGTTTGATTTTATTGCCACATCTTCTGAGCTATTGCAAACCACAGCACCTGCATCTAAAAGATCTTTAGATGGAGCCTTAAAATCGAAGACATTAACTTCGTAGCCACCCTTTAACAAGTTAAAAGCCATGGGCGTACCCATAATGCCTAAACCAATAAATCCAATTTTCTCTTTCATGTTTTATCCCTTATTTTTTTGCTACTGATGATTTAAACCATGTGTATCAACCCATACGAGCCCCAAAACCGTATCTTTGGCCGGCTTATATTCGCAACCTACCCAACCTTGATAGTTAAGCCTGTTTAGCGACTTAAATATATTTTTGTAGTTAATCTCACCAGTTCCAGGCTCATTTCGACCCGGGTTATCGGCTATTTGAATATGGGCGATCCGATCAAAATACTTTGAGATATTGCCCAATAGTTCACCTTCCATGCGCTGCGCATGGTAAATGTCATATTGCAGGTAGATATTGTCACTACCCACTGCATCCATGATTCCAATGGCTTTTTTAGTTGAATTCAAAATAAAGCCAGGAATATCATAGTTATTGATGGGCTCAATCAGTAACTTAATATTTGCACCCTTTAGTTTTTCAGCGGCGTACTGTAGATTGCTAATGAGTGTATTTTCCGCATCCTCATCGCTGACATTTTCTGGCTTAATTCCCGACAGACAGTTCAATTGATTAACGCCTAGAGCATTCGCGTACTCAATTGCAAGATCTACACCCTTCTTAAATTCATCAACGCGGCTAGGAATACAGGCTATTCCTCGTTCACCAGATTCCCAATTTCCCGCCGGAAGGTTATGTAAAACAATTTTTAAGTGGAATTGTTTTAGCTTTTCTTGTATCTCTTCCACCTTGTATTCATAGGGAAAAAGAAATTCAACCGCTGCAAATCCATTATCTGCTGCGCGTTTAAAGCGGCGCAAAAATGAGTCTTCAGTAAAGAGCATCGATAAATTGGCTGATAACTTAATCATGTCATCTCCTTAATCAAGCAAGCCAGCAAGCTCAAGCCCCTTAATACCTTCTGGGTGCTTACAATCAATCTCTTCAAATTCCATGATGTTGTCAATTTCAGTACCCATAGCGATATTGGTTACTTTTTCTAAAATTACCTCGACAACTACTGGGACACTAAACTCACGTGCCATCTTTTGAGCCTGCACTAAAGCATCCTGAATCTCTCCTGGATCAGTTACGCGCAATGTCTTACATCCCAAGCCCTCAATTACCGCTTGATGATCTACTCCATACCCTTTTAGGTTTGGATCTTCTACATTTTGATTTTCAAAAGCTAACTGAACACAATAGTCCATATCAAAGCCGCGTTGTGCCTGACGAATCAAACCTAGATAACTGTTATTAACCAATACATGTACATAGGGCAGATTAAATTGCGCACCAACTGCTAACTCCTCAATTAAAAACTGGAAGTCATAATCACCTGAGAGACCTACTACGGTTCTCGTTGGATCAGAGGCAACAACGCCTAAGGCCGCCGGTATTGTCCAACCAAGTGGGCCTGCCTGTCCGCAGTTGATCCAATTTCTTGGACCATATACATGCAAGAACTGGGCACCTGCAATTTGAGATAACCCAATTGTCGATACAAAAATCGTATCCCGTGGGAATGCCTTATTCATCTCCTCGTAAACTCTTTGCGGTTTTACTGGGATGTTGTCAAAGTGACTCTTACGTAACATCATCTTCTTACGATCCGCGCAACGTTCCGCCCACTCGTTAAAATCTTTTAGCTGGCCTTTTGCCTTTCTCTCTTTGGCGACTTCAACTAAAAGTTTCAATGCAGAGCCAGCATCAGAAGCGATGCCTAAATCTGGCGTAAATACACGACCAATTTGAGTGGGCTCAATATCAATGTGCACAAAACGACGACCTTTAGTGTAGGTTTCAACTGAGCCTGTATGACGATTTGCCCAGCGGTTACCGATACCGATTACAAAATCACTGGCGAGCATCGAAGCATTTCCATAGCGATGGCTTGTTTGCAAGCCGCACATTCCCGCCATCAAGGGATGGTCATCAGGAATAGTTCCCCAGCCCATAAGGGTTGGAATTACCGGTATTCCCGTAATTTCTGCAAACTCAACCAATAAATCAGATGCATCCGCATTGATAATTCCACCGCCAGCGACAATCAAAGGCTTCTCAGCACTCATTAACATATCGATTGCTTTTTCGATCTGTTTACGGGATGCATGTGGCTTGTAAACTGGCAATGGTTCATAAGTATCGATATCAAATTCAATCTCTGCCAACTGCACATCAATTGGAAGATCGATTAAGACGGGCCCAGGTCTTGCTGAGCGCATTAGGTGGAAGGCTTGCTGGAATGCACGAGGTACCAAGCCTGGTTCACGTACTGTGACAGCCCATTTAGTAACAGGCTTAGCGATTGACTCAATATCAACCGCCTGGAAGTCTTCCTTATACAAACGTGCTCTAGGGGCCTGCCCTGTAATGCATAAAATTGGAATTGAGTCAGCGCTCGCAGAGTACAAGCCGGTAATCATGTCAGTACCAGCCGGTCCAGATGTACCAATGCAAACTCCAATGTTGCCCGCTCTCGCACGGGTATAGCCCTCAGCCATATGTGAAGCGCCTTCAACATGTCGCGCAAGGATATGACTTATCCCACCGTGCTTTTTCAAAGCGGAATACATTGGGTTAATTGCGGCCCCCGGAACACCGAATGCTTGATTCACACCCTCCTTCTCCATTACCAATACCGCCGCATCAATTGCCCGCATCTTTGCCATATCGATCTCCATTAAAAGTTCTATTAGGTTCGAATCATAGGTATACTTTTTGGAAACATCGACAATGCTTTAATCAACTGAATAATTAAAAAAAGTATCGAATGGATAAATTCAGAGAAGCAAAAGCACTTATTCTGGTTGCTGATTTTGGCAGTCTTGCAAAAGCAGCGGTTCAGGAAAACGTTACTCCAGCAGTCATTAGCAGGCGTTTAGACTCGCTTGAGAGAAGGCTTGGAGTTAAGCTATTGCACCGCAGCACAAGATCCATTAAGTTCACGGATGTAGGTATTGCATTTTTAGAAGACTGTCGAAGACTGACTAAAGAATGGGATCAAGTTGAGGATGGGATCTCATTGGGTCCGCGAGAAGTCTCCGGCTATCTCAATGTCACAGCACCTGCAGCTTTTGGACGAATTCACATTGCGCCACATGCAACTTCATTTTTAAAGCAGCATCCAAAAGTTAAGCTCTCCTTTAACTTCACTGACAAAGTGTTGGGCTTTGTTCAGGAGGGTTACGATTTATCTATTCGTATCGGGGGCACCATTGACCCAAACCTTGTGGCAACAGAACTTGCAGTCAATAAGCGGGTTGTATGTGCAAGCCCGAGCTATCTTAAGAAGATGGGAATGCCAAAGCACCCTAAAGACTTGCTCAATCACGAATGCTTAGTTCTCAATTACAGAGATACCTCATCTAATGCCTGGCACTTTCAAGAGAATGGGGTACCTTTGCAAGTAAAAACCCATGGTGCGATTGATTGCAATGATGGTGAGATTTTGAAAAATTGGGCAATTGATGGACTTGGACTTGTTTGGAGATCTACCTGGGAAGTCCAGAATGAGTTACATAATGGCAAACTAATCACAGTTCTTGATGAGTTTAGTATTCCAGGGTACAACATCATGGCGGTATACCCGCACCAAAGAATCGTGCCAACTAAGGTTAAAGAATTTATCAATCATCTTAAAAAAATATATACGATTGAAATTCCTCCGCCTAAGGGCTAATGGAATACATTACCCATGACTAACCAGTTCAATCGAATTCCTCCACTGCATCTGCTAATTGCATTTGAGGCGATAGCCCGTCATAGTAGTTTTGCAAGAGCATCAGAAGAGTTGGCCCTCACTCCATCAGCTATATCCCATCGAATAAAGAATTTAGAGGAGTTGTGGGGTATCGAGCTTTTCAATCGAACCGGCAATCAACTTCGACTTACAACTGCTGGAGCAAGGTATTTACGCGAGGTGAAAGAATCACTCACGTCGCTAAATACCCTCGCAAGACCCGAGTTCAAGACTAAGAAAACCAGGCTTCGTATTGCGACTCCACCAACATTCGGCAGACAACATTTGCTGCCAAAACTAAGTGAATTTACAAGGCTTCACCCAGAAATAGACATAGAGCTTCACATTCAGATCCCTTTAATGGATGTCAATGCAGAAGAAGTAGACATTGAGATTCGATTTGGGGATGGCCACTATCCTGGATTCGAAGTAATTACCCTGATTGCTGAGCCCTGTGTACCCGCCTGCAGCAGAAATTACTTTCAGAAAATTGGCGGCTCATCAATCTTCAACCCAGTACAGAAACCAAAAGATCTCAAAGACCTGGTTTTACTGAGAAGCCCGCTAGAGCCATGGAAACCCTGGTTTGATGCCGCTGGTCTAGATTGGAAAGAGCCCGATGTGGGTCCACAATTTAATGATCTTGGCTTGCTGATTGAGGCAGTGGTTGCTGACATGGGAGTAGGATTGGTGCGGCCTAGGATGGTTAGATCCTTGATGGGTACAGGTCAAATTATTAAATTGATCGATATTGAATCTACCTCTCCACACAACTACTATATTGTCAAAAACCCTAATAAGAACTTCCCAGAAATTCAATCTTTTGTAAATTGGCTAACTCTGCAGCAATGGTGAATTTTATTCACCATCTTCATGTAAATCTTCCATCACCGATTGGCTCCTTTCTTCGTAAAGTGAGCCCATGGAAACCTCATCAACCACTCCTGACAACTTAGATGTAGTGACTGCCGCCCTACTAAGCAGGCAGTCACTATTGGTATCGGCCCTGCGCCCCATCCTCCCGGAGCATGCATTGCTGTGGGAGCCTGAGGACACGATTCCCTACGAATGTGACGGCTTAGCAGCCTATCGACGCATGCCCCTGGCAGTTGCTCTACCGGAGACTGAGGATCAAGTTGCCCAAATTCTGAAGATTTGCTTTGAAATGCAAGTGCCCATCGTCCCACGTGGATCTGGAACAGGCTTATCCGGTGGCGCCATGCCAATTTCCCAAGGTTTAGTGCTCTCACTAGCCAAACTCAAAAAAATCATCAGCATTGACCCATTCACTAGGACTGCGGTGGTTCAACCGGGGGTACGTAATTTGGCCATCTCCGAAGCCGTTGCCCATCTTGGCCTGTATTACGCTCCAGATCCATCATCACAGATTGCCTGCTCCATTGGCGGCAATGTGAATGAAAACTCTGGTGGTGTGCACTGCCTTAAATATGGACTCACACTTCACAACGTATTAAAAATCCGTGGCATTTTGATGAACGGCGAGATTGTGGAGTTTGGCAGTCTTGCTCCAGACT
>Ga0208916_10000785_pt1 | contig 14384 bp, 11 predicted proteins | sample DEB19_08_DNA_5_FD_184523 | JGI IMG/M metagenome (GOLD analysis project Ga0208916, IMG submission 184523) | Aqueous microbial communities from the Delaware River and Bay under freshwater to marine salinity gradient to study organic matter... | ecosystem: Environmental > Aquatic > Marine >... | reverse complement strand
ACAGGCGATGTTGATGGCGCATCTGCAGAAGCTGTCATGAGCGCAACCCGCGATGCTGGCTTTGGCCGCGAAGTAAAGCGCCGCATCATCCTTGGCACATATGCACTTTCTTCAGGTTATTACGATGCCTACTACGGCAGCGCACAGAAGATCCGCACACTGATTATTCAAGATTACGCAAAGGCATTTACGAAGGCAGATGTATTGGTATCTCCAACTGCGCCAACAACTGCCTACAAAATTGGCGAGAAGGTCGATGACCCTATGGCTATGTATTTGGGCGATGTGGCAACAATTCCTGTAAACCTTGCGGGCATCTGTGGAATGTCACTTCCTGCAGGTTTGGCCGATGAAGATAATTTGCCTGTTGGTTTCCAGATTATGGCTCCTGCAATGCAGGATCAGCGCCTGTATCAAACAGGTGCAGCACTTGAAGCGGCACTGCTCTCTAAGTGGGGCGCTCCTATTCTTTCCAAAGCTCCTGAGTTGAAGGGAGCGAAGTAATGGCTCTTCCAACATATGACGAAGTCATCGCTAAGTGGGATCCTGTATTAGGTCTTGAAGTGCACGTTGAACTCAATACTGCGAGCAAGATGTTTTGCTCTTGTGCCACAGAGTTTGGTGCAGCACCGAATACTCAGACATGTCCTGTTTGCTTGGCTCTTCCTGGCGCACTTCCTGTAGTTAACGAGAAGGCGATTGAATCAACGATTCTCATTGGCCTTGCACTGAACTGCAAGATTGCTCCTTATAGCCGCTTTGCACGTAAGAATTACTTCTACCCAGATATGCCAAAGAACTTCCAGATTTCACAGTATGACGAGCCGATCTGTTTTGATGGCTATGTTGATGTTGAGATCGATACAGAAGAAGGTCCTAAGCAGTTCCGTATTGAAGTCGAGCGTGTTCATATGGAAGAAGACACTGGTAAGTCACTTCACGTAGGTGGAGCAACTGGTCGTATCCATGGCGCTGACTATTCACTCCTTGATTACAACCGCGCAGGTATTCCACTTGTTGAAATCGTTACCAAGATTGTTCCGGGCACAGGCAAGTACGCACCAGAAGTTGCTAAGGCCTACGTTGCAGAGCTGCGCGATATCTTGCGCGGTCTGAAGGTCTCTGATGTGAAGATGGAGCAAGGCTCACTTCGCTGCGATGCCAACGTATCTCTCAAGCCAATTGGTTCAGATGTTTTAGGCACACGTTCTGAGACAAAGAATGTGAACTCACTGCGCTCTGTCGAACGCGCAATTCGTGGAGAAATGATTCGTCACGCAGAACTTCTTAATGACGGCAAGAAGGTCAAGCAAGAGACTCGTCACTTCCAGGAAGATACTGGCCTTACTCGTTCTGGTCGCTCGAAAGAGCAAGCAGAGGATTACCGCTACTTCCCAGATCCAGATTTAGTTCCCGTAACACCTGCAGCTGCCTGGATTGAAGAGCTACGCGCAACACTTCCAGAGCGCCCATCACTTCGTCGAAAGCGCATTAAAGAAGAGTGGAACGTGCCAGATAAAGAGATGCAGGCGATGATCAACGCTGATGTCTTAGATATCGTTGAAGCAACAGTTCTATTGGGCGCAGATCCCACCAAGGCTCGCACATGGTGGCTCGGTGAAATCTCACGTATTGCAAATGATCAGAACATTGCTGTTGCAGATCTTGCAATTAGACCTGCAGATGTTGCCGAAATTGTGGCACTGGTTGCCAAAGGTGAACTCACAGACAAACTTGCTCGCCAAGTTGTTGAAGGCGTTATCGCTGGAGAAGGAAAGCCAGCAGAAGTTGTCGAAAAACGTGGCATTAAAGTCGTCAGCGATGACGGTGCGCTGATGGCTGCGATTGAAAAGGTCTGTGCCGAGCAGGCAGATACTGCTGAGAAAGTTCGCGGGGGACACTTACCTGCAGCTGGAGCGCTTATTGGCGCAGTCATGAAAGAGACAAAGGGCCAAGCAGATGCTGCCAAGGTTAGAGAATTACTACTCAAGCATTTGGGTCAAGGCTAAGATTCGCATATGTCAAAGATGAAGCCCCGCTCTGGACTTGTCACCGATGGATTAGAGCGCGCACCAGCACGCGGAATGCTTCGCGCAGTTGGTATGGGCGATGAAGATTGGGTCAAGCCTCAGATTGGTATTGCATCTTCCTGGAATGAAATCACACCGTGCAATCTTTCACTGGATCGTTTAGCTAAGGCATCGAAGAAGGGTGTTATCGATGCTGGCGGGTTCCCTATGCAATTCGGAACTATCTCAGTCTCTGATGGAATTTCAATGGGCCATGAAGGCATGCACTTCTCACTCGTTTCTCGCGAAGTCATTGCTGACTCTGTTGAAACAGTGATGCAGGCAGAACGCCTTGATGGAATGGTCACCTTTGCAGGATGCGATAAATCCTTGCCGGGAATGATGATGGCTGCAGCTCGTATCGATGTTGCATCAGTATTTGTTTATGCAGGCTCTACCTTGCCTGGCCAAGTCGATGGCAAAGATGTCACCATCATTGATGCCTTTGAAGCAGTGGGCGCATGTGCTCGTGGTTTGATTACAAAAGATCGCGTTGACCAGATTGAACGCGCTATCTGCCCAGGTGAAGGTGCTTGTGGCGGTATGTATACAGCTAACACCATGGCGAGTATTGCTGAAGCAATCGGACTTTCACTTCCAGGGTCTGCGGCCCCTCCTGCAGTCGATCGTCGTCGCGATGCTTATGCTGAACAAGCAGGAGCTGCAGTTGTTAATTTGATTGCAAAGGGAATTACTACTCGCGATATCTTGACGAAGAAGGCATTTGAAAATGCCATCACAATCTTGATGGCTCTCGGTGGCTCAACGAATGCAGTTCTGCACCTACTTGCCATCGCTCACGAAGCAGATGTTGATCTGACTCTAGAAGACTTCCATCGCATTGGCTCCAAGGTTCCACTACTAGGAGACCTCAAGCCATTTGGTAAATATGTGATGACAGATGTTGACCGCGTTGGCGGTATTCCTGTTGTTCTGCGTATCTTGCTTGATGCCGGTTTCTTACACGGAGATACTCTGACTGTGACTGGTAAGACGATGGCTGAAAATCTTGCAGATATCAATCCACCACTTGCTGATGGAAACGTCCTCTTTCCTGCGAATAAGCCAATGTCGACAGATATTGGAATCACAATTCTTGGTGGAACTCTTGCAACAGAAGGCGCAGTCTGTAAGACAGCTGGAATTGGTATTGAAAGTTTTGAAGGACCTGCTCGAGTATTCGAACGCGAACAAGCTGCAATGGATGCTCTTGAGAATGGAACAATTCAAGCAGGCGATGTTGTTGTCATACGTTATGAAGGTCCAAAGGGTGGACCTGGAATGCGCGAGATGTTGATGATTACTGGCGCGATAAAAGGTGCTGGCCTTGGCAAGACAACTCTTCTTCTCACCGATGGTCGTTTCTCTGGAGGCTCAACAGGTCTGTGTGTGGGACACGTTGCACCGGAAGCCGTTGATGGGGGACCGATTGCATTTATTAAAGATGGTGACCGAGTCCGTATCGATATCCCAAATCGCACACTCGATCTCTTAGTAGATCCTGCCGAACTTGCAGCCCGCAAAGTTGGCTGGAAGCCACTGCCTCACAAATACACCCGAGGCGTTCTCCATAAGTATTCAAAGCTTGTGGGCTCTGCCTCCAAAGGCGCTGTCTGCGACTAATCGTTTCACTTATTGAGATGTGCATCTCATCTCTTGACTCATAGCCCTGCCCCGATGGAGAATACGGTCATGACTTCAACACGTGCTTCAGAACTTTCAGTGGTGGTGATTCGATAGCGCGTGCCTTCATGTCACGCGCGCCCTCAGATATCTGAGGGTTTTTTCATTTAAGAAAGTATTACCCGCAAGATCAAAAGACGAGAGAGAAAGGAGCAAGAAGATGGCGAAACACGTTCCAACAGCGAACGGCACAGAAATGACAGGAGCTACTTCACTGGTCAAAAGCCTTGAAGCAGCTGGCGTTGATGTGATGTTTGGACTTCCAGGTGGCGCAATTCTTCCTGCTTACGATCCGATCTATGACTCAACAATTCGCCACATCTTGGTTCGCCATGAGCAAGGTGCAGGACATGCTGCAACGGGTTATGCGCAAGTAACAGGTCGCGCAGGAGTTTGTATTGCAACGTCTGGTCCGGGAGCCACAAACCTTGTGACACCACTGATGGATGCTGCAATGGATTCTGTTCCACTTGTTGCAATCACTGGTCAAGTTCCATCGGCTGCAATCGGTACTGATGCTTTCCAAGAGGCAGATATCCGTGGCATCACAATGCCATTTACTAAGCACAACTATTTGATCACCAATCCTGATGAAATCCCTGGCGCAATTGCCGAGGCATTCCACATTGCAACAACAGGGCGTCCTGGTCCTGTGCTTGTTGATATTGCTAAAGATGCTCTGCAGAAGATGACCAAGTTCAATTGGCCTACCTCTATCAACTTAGCTGGCTATAAGCCAAAGACGACACCTGATGCGCAAGCAATCACCGATGCCGCAGCGCTCATCGCACAATCTTCTAAGCCTGTCTTCTATGTCGGTGGTGGCGTTATCAAAGCCAATGCACATGCCGAACTTCGCCAGCTCGTTGAACTTCTTGGCGGACCGGTTGTTACAACTCTGATGGCACGCGGAGCATTTCCTGATTCTCATCCACTTCATATGGGTATGCCAGGCATGCACGGAACTGTTGCTGCTGTAACAGCCCTACAAAAGGCTGATTTACTTATTACTTTAGGTGCTCGTTTTGATGACCGCGTAACAGGAAAGCTTTCAACATTTGCACCGAATGCAAAGATTTTGCATGCAGATATCGACCCTGCTGAAATCGGTAAGAATCGCCATGCAGATGTTGCAGTTGTGGGCGATGTGAAAGAGACAATCGCAGCACTTATCCCGGCGCTCAAAGCTGCCCTTGCTAAGAACAAGCCAGATCTCACCGCTTGGCTACGCCAGATGAACTCACTGAAATCTACCTACCCATTGGGCTTTGATACTCCCGATGATGGATCACTTTCACCACAACTAGTTATCCAGCGCCTTGGACAGATTTCTGGCACAGACACCATCTTTACTGCAGGTGTTGGCCAGCATCAGATGTGGGCATCACAATTTATTTCATACGAACATCCACGCACATGGCTTAACTCAGGTGGTGCGGGAACAATGGGTTATGGAGTTCCTGCTGCAATGGGTGCAAAAGTTGGCGCACCAGATTCAACTGTGTGGGCTATCGATGGCGATGGTTGCTTCCAAATGACTAACCAAGAGTTAGTTACTTGCGCACTTAACAATATTCCAATCAAGGTTGCCATCATCAATAACGAATCTCTCGGCATGGTTCGCCAATGGCAGACCCTGTTCTATGACAGCCGTTACTCCAATACATCCCTTGAATCAAAGCGCGTTCCAAACTTTCCCATGCTTGCAGAATCTATGGGCTGCGTTGGACTCTCATGCGAACGTCCAGAAGATCTTGATAAGACAATCGAAAAAGCGATGTCAATCAACGATCAACCTGTTGTCGTTGATTTCCGCGTTCATCGTGATGCGATGGTCTGGCCGATGGTTGCAGCTGGAACGTCCAATGATGAAATCATGATCGCCCGCGCTACTGCGCCCGACTGGGATTCACAGGAGCTCTAATGACTACTAGTCGCCGTCAGCACACACTTGAAGTTCTCGTTGAGAACGAACCAGGCGTTCTAGCCCGCGTTGCAGGCTTGTTTTCACGCCGCGCATTCAACATTGAAACTCTCAATGTTGGACCCACTGAGGATTCATCAATTTCCAAGATGATTATTGGAGTAGCTGTTGAAGGCCACTCTCTCGAGCAAGTAATTGCTCAGCTCGACAAGCTCATCAGCGTCATCTCCATCAAAGATGTGACTGCTAAGGCAAAAGAAGTGCACGATACCCAACCCGATTATCAAAACTAAGCAAGAAACTACTAAAGGAGAAATACTGTGGCAACGATGTATCACGAAGAGGATGCAGATCTATCAATCATCCAGGGTCGCAAAGTCGCGATCATCGGTTACGGCTCACAGGGCCATGCGCATGCACTGAACCTTCGCGACTCAGGTGTTGATGTTCGCGTTGGTCTTAAGGAAGGTTCACCTTCCCGCGCTAAGGCTGAGGCAGAGGGACTTCGTGTCACATCTGTTGCTGAGGCAGTTAAGGAAGCTAACGTCATCATGATCTTGGCTCCTGATCACTTGCAGCGCCACATCTATGCAGAATCAGTTCTGCCTAACCTAGAAAAGGGCGATGCCCTCTTCTTCGGTCACGGTTTTAATATTCGCTTCGGTTACATCAAGCCATCTGCTGATGTTGATGTGTGCATGGTTGCGCCAAAGGGTCCAGGACACTTGGTTCGACGTGAGTACGCAGCAGGTCGCGGCGTTCCAGTCATCGTTGCAGTTGAGCAAGATGCAACTGGTAGCGCATGGCCATTGACACTTTCTTATGCAAAGGCAATCGGCGGACTTCGCGCAGGCGGAATCCTTACAACATTTACAGAAGAGACAGAGACCGACTTGTTCGGTGAGCAGTCAGTTCTCTGTGGTGGAGCATCACAGTTGGTTATGTATGGCTTTGAAACTTTGGTTGAAGCTGGCTACCAGCCAGAAGTTGCTTACTTCGAGTGCTTGCACGAACTTAAGCTCATCGTTGACCTTATGTATGAAGGTGGAATCGCAAAGCAGCGCTGGTCAGTATCTGACACTGCTGAATTTGGTGATTACGTATCAGGCCCACGTGTTATCGATCCACACGTGAAGGAGAATATGAAGGCAGTTCTTGCTGATATTCAATCTGGTGCATTTGCAAAGCGCTTCGTCGATGATCTCGAGAGCGGTGCTAAGGAATTCACAGCACTTCGCGCAAAGGGTGAAGCTCACCCAATCGAGACCGTTGGTCGCGAACTCCGCAAGATGTTTAGCTGGATGAAGAACACCAACAAAGATGATTACAAAGAGGGAAGTGCTGCGCGTGGGTAAACCCGTCGTTCTGATTGCTGAAGAGCTCAGTGCTGCAACGCTTGATGCTCTAGGTCCTGACTTTGAAGTTCGTAATTGCGATGGTGCAAACCGCGCAGAACTTCTAGCAGCACTTGGTGCAGGCGTTGACGCTGTTCTCATTCGTTCTGCAACAAAGATGGATGGTGAAGCGATTGCCGCAGCAAAGGGCCTTAAGGTCATTGCTCGTGCAGGTGTGGGTCTTGATAACGTTGATATTCCTGCGGCAACAGCTGCAGGTGTCATGGTTGTTAATGCGCCAACATCAAATATCGTCTCCGCTGCAGAACTAGCAATCTCACTTCTTCTTGCTTCAGCTCGTTTTATCTCACCAGCTCACGCTGCACTTAAGGCAGGTAAGTGGGCGCGCTCTAAGTACACAGGCGCTGAACTCTTTGAAAAGACTCTTGGTGTTGTTGGCTTTGGTCGTATTGGTCAGTTGGTTGCCCATCGCATGCAGGCATTTGGAATGAATGTTGTTGCATACGATCCATACCTACAGCCTGCAAAGGCTGCACAGCTTGGCGTTGAACTCGTTGAGCTCGATGAACTCTTAAAGCGCTCTGACTTCATCACTATTCACTTACCTAAGACTAAAGAGACTGCAAACCTCATCGGCGTTGAAGCACTGAAGAAGGTTAAGAAGGAAGTTCGCATCATCAACGCCGCACGCGGTGGAGTACTTGATGAAGCAGCTCTTTATGATGCAATCGTTGAAGGTCGCGTGGCAGGTGCTGGTCTTGATGTGTATGTCACTGAACCTTGCACAGATTCACCTTTGTTCCAGCTTGATCAAGTTGTTGCAACGCCTCACCTTGGCGCATCAACTGATGAAGCACAGGAGCGCGCAGGTATTGCTGTTGCCGTCTCAGTGCGTAAAGCACTTGCTGGCGAATTGGTACCGGATGCAGTTAACGTCAAGGGTGGAGCAATCCACGATGAGATTCGTCCATCACTTCCACTTGTGGAGAAGATGGCACAGATTGCAACTGCAATTGCAGGAGAGACTCCTGTATCTATGGAGATCACTGTTAAAGGCGATATCTCAGGACATGATTCATCAGTTCTTGCAATCAGTGCGCTCAAGGGTGCTCTCGTTGCTTCAGGATGCGAAGACGTTACCTATGTCAACGCTCCAGGACTTGCAACAGAACGCGGTGTTACATCTAATGTGACAACTACACCTGATAGCCCTGAATACCGCAGCATGATCTCACTGCATGCAGCGCTTTCAAACGGTAAGTCAATCAAGGTTGATGGAACGTTGATGGGCATTCGCAAGGTTGAGAAGATCATTGCAATCGATAACTTTGATCTCGATCTTCCTCCAACAGATAACCTTCTTTTCTTGCGTTATGCAGATAAGCCAGGTGTTGTTGGCGCAGTCGGAAACGCACTCGGTAGCTCAAAGATCAACATTGCAGGAATGCAGGTTGCTCGTGAATCAGCAGGCGGAAGCGCACTCATGGCTATCACTGTTGATTCTCCTGTCTCAGATGCAGTAGCAGAGGCAGTAAAGAAGGAAACTGGTGCAGATCTCGTTCGTTCAGTGACTTTGGTGAACTAATGTCACGAACAATCAATCTTGCAGTTATTCCTGGCGACGGTATCGGCAGTGAAGTTGTAGGCGAAGGTCTGAAGGTTCTTGATGTCGTTGCCGCGAAATACGGCGTGGCATTTAATAAGACTCACTACGACTTGGGCGCTGGTTACTGGCACCGCACACGTGAAGTTCTTCCAGATTCAGTTCTGGCTGAGCTTGCGAAATCTGATGTCATCTTGCTCGGTGCGGTGGGGGACCCAACTGTTCCTAGCGGCGTGCTTGAGCGCGGACTTCTTCTTAAGCTTCGCTTCGCCTTTGATCACTACATCAACCTTCGTCCTGCGAAGTTGATGCCTGGTGTGACAGGTCCACTTGCTACTAAAGCGCCAATCGATTTCATCGTTGTGCGCGAAGGAACTGAAGGACCTTATGTTGGAGCAGGTGGCGTTCTTGCTGAAGGCACTGATGCAGAGATTGCAACGGAGGAATCACTGAACACCCGTCGTGGTGCTGAGCGAGTTATCCGCGATGCATTTGCTCGCGCTGCAGCTCGTGATCGTAAGAAGCTCACTCTTGTTCATAAGAACAACGTTCTTACACGCGCAGGTGGATTATGGACTCGCACATTTAATGAAGTGGCAAAGGAATTCCCAAACGTCACAACTGATTACTTGCACGTTGATGCAGCTTCCATGTTCTTTGTGACCAACCCTGAGCGCTTTGATGTTGTCGTCACAGATAACCTCTTCGGAGATATCTTGACTGATATCGCAGCAGCTATCTGTGGTGGTATCGGACTTGCAGCTTCTGGCAATATCAACCCAACCGGTAAATTCCCATCAATGTTTGAGCCAGTACACGGTTCAGCTCCAGATATCGCTGGAAAGAACCTGGCTGATCCGACTGCCACAGTAATGTCTGTTGCAATGATGCTTGATCACTTGGGGCTTAAGGATGCTGCTCGCGATGTCGAAAAGGCTGTTGCAGCTGACTTGTTAACTCGTGGAGATTCAAAGCGTGGCACAACCGAAATCGGTTCAGCGTTAGCGGAATTGGTGAAGTAAATGAAGATCACTCTCAATCCACATGCAGTTCCAACAGCAGAGCGCGAAGAAAAGGTCGCTAACTGTGGTTTTGGAAAGTATTACACCGACCATATGGTTGTGTGTGAGTGGACTGAAGGAGGCGGGTGGCAAGAGCCAGAGTTAAAGCCATATGGCCCAATCTCACTTGACCCTGCAACTGCTGTTTTTCATTATGGCCAAGAAATCTTTGAAGGCATGAAGGCATACCGCCAACCAGATGGTGGAATTTCACTGTTTCGTCCTGAAGCAAATGCTCGTCGCTTTGCTAGATCTGCAGCACGTCTTGCTCTTCCTGAAATGCCGGAGGAGTTATTCCTTGAAACTATTCACGCTCTCGTTAAACAAGATGCAGGTTGGACTCCAGGAAAAGTTGGGGAAGCGCTCTATATCCGCCCATTCATGATTGCCACAGAAGTTGGACTTGGTGTTCGCCCAACCAATAAGGCGACCTACTTACTGATTGCAACTCCTGCAGGTGCTTACTTTGATCCATCGAAGGCAGTATCTGTTTGGATCTCAACAGAGTATGTTCGCGCAGCCCTTGGCGGAACAGGGGAGGCAAAGTGCGGCGGAAACTACGCAGCATCCCTCGTTGCACAGAAAGCTGCAGCGAAAGAAGGATGCGATCAAGTTGTCTGGATCGATGCAGTAGAGCGTAAATGGATTGAAGAGATGGGCGGCATGAACCTTTACTTTGTTAAGGGTAAGGGCGCTGATGCAACTGTCGTTACTCCAAAGCTCACCGGAACTTTATTGCCAGGTATTACTCGAGATTCCATTCTCTCTGTTGCAAAAGATCTTGGTTATAAGACTGAAGAAGTCATGCTCTCTGTCGATGATTGGCGCGAAGGTGTTACATCAGGTGAGATCTCTGAAATCTTTGCATGCGGCACAGCAGCTGTTGTTTCCCCAGTAGGACAAGCTAAGTCAGCGCTGGGCACATGGGTCACAGGAGATGGACAACCAGGTCCGATCACAATGCAGATTCGGAATCACCTCCTAGCCATTCAACATGGAACAACAGAAGATAAGCACGGCTGGGTCAAGAAGGTTGCGCTCTAATGTCATTTGATAAAGAGGCACTGCATATCTATGACACCACTTTGCGCGATGGTGCGCAGCAAGAGGGCTTGAACCTGTCTGTCCATGACAAGCTCACTATTGCTCGCCACCTTGATGATTTAGGTGTTGGCTTTATTGAAGGTGGTTGGCCTGGTGCTAACCCAAAGGACACAGAGTTCTTTGCACTGGCTAAGAAGGAATTGAAATTAAAGAATGCAACTTTTGTGGCATTCGGTGCAACACGTCGTCCTAATGTGAAGGCTGCAGATGATGTGTTACTTGGTGCACTCCGCGATTCTGGGGCTCCAGCGGTAACACTGGTTGCCAAGGCATATGACCGCCATGTTGATCTAGCCCTTAAGACAAATCTCGATGAGAACCTTGCAATGATTCGCGACTCTGTTACTCACTTGCGCCAAGAAGGTCAGCGCGTATTTCTTGATGCAGAACACTTCTTTGATGGATACCGCGCTAATCGCGCATATGCCCTCGAAGTTATCCGCGTTGCGATGGAAGCGGGAGCTGATGTTGCAGCGCTGTGCGATACCAACGGTGGAATGTTGCCTGATGAAATTGCTGATGTTGTTCACGATGTTTTGGGTGCTACATCTGCTCGTCTAGGTATTCATTGCCACAACGACACAGGATGCGCCGTTGCTAACTCAATGGCAGCAGTTGCAGCAGGTGCTACCCACGTTCAAGGAACTCTCAATGGATATGGTGAGCGCACAGGAAATGCTGACCTTGTCACCATTATTGCTAACTTAGAATTGAAGAAGAAGAAGGACGTTCTGCCACAGAATGCGCTGCGCGAGGCATTTCGCATCTCACATGCAGTTGCTGAAGTGACCAATATTTCTCCTTCACCTCGTCAGCCATACACGGGCGTGTCAGCCTTTGCCCATAAGGCAGGCCTTCACGCATCTGCAATCAAGGTAGATCCATCGCTCTATCAGCATGAAGATCCTGAATCTGTTGGAAACGATATGCGCATGCTTGTCTCTGATATGGCAGGGCGTGCATCTATCGAACTTAAATCAGTTGAACTAGGCATTGATCTCAAGGGCGATAGAGAACTGATTGGTCGTGTTGTCGATCGCGTGAAAGAGATGGAATCTCGTGGCTTTACCTTTGAAGCAGCCGATGCATCATTTGAACTTCTTCTGCGGGAGGAGGCAACAGGTAAGCGTCCATCGTTCTTCACCATTGATCATTGGCTCACCACAACTGAGCGCGGTGCAAAGAATTCAATCATTACAAAGGCAGAGGTAACTGTTACTGCGCAAGGTAAAGAGATCACATGCTCTGGAGAAGGTAATGGTCCGGTTAACGCATTTGATAATGCGCTGCGTGATGGACTCAACCAGCTCTACCCAGAACTGGCTGCACTTGAACTCACCGATTACAAGGTTCGCATCCTCGAAGGTCGCCTTGGCACAGGGGCTATCACCCGCGTTCTCGTTGAGACTTCAGATGGCAAGGGCGAGTGGAATACCGTGGGCGTTCACGAGAACGTGATTGCGGCATCCGCCATGGCGCTAGAAGATGCTCTCACATTCGGACTTTTGCGACAGGGCCGCAAACCCGAATAAGTTCTTCCATTTTCACCAGCGCCTGATATATATTTTTTCTCATGCGCACGAATACTGTGGGTAGGAGATATACCCAAGAAGAGTCTGCTGAGTGGCTTGCGCAAAGAATGGTTAAGTTAGATATCGCCACATATGAGGATTTTGCTGCCTTAGTGGGAATTGATCGTGGAACTATTTCACGTTACTTCAGACAAGAACGCAGACCATCTATTGATGCAATTGCGCCGATGTGTGAGGTGTTAGAAGTTTCACCAGAGACTCTACTTATTGCTCTGGGTGCTATCGATAAGAAGTAGCTAAAAGAGATTGTGCGTTAGCGCAGATCTATATAGAAATCTGTTGTGCCCGGGATCGGCGTGAAGACTCTCTTAGTCTCATCATCTGCCCAGAGTAAAAATGCGATATCTCGCTCACCTGGTTCGAACTGATCTCCAATGAACCCTTCAATATCTTCAAATGATAATTCTGTGTTGATATTGAGAATGACCGACCCATCGAGTTCTCGGCTCAGTGAGGGAATCGCGATGGAATCTGAGACTCGAATGCGCATGCCTGCACCGTATCGCCTTTGATGCGTATCCGCATCAAAGTCAGACGGGGGTATCGAGAGGGTGTGGATATATTCTTTAACCATGTCATCCTTTGAGAACGTGCAGGTGGAATACACCCGCTACCTTGAAAAGGAACGCAATCTCTCTGAGCATACGATTCGCGCTTACTTGGGAGATCTTGAAAGTTTCCTGAGCCACCTTGAAATGCAGAAAGTTGATGATGTCGCATCGATCACCATTGCGCATATACGTTCTTGGCTAGCTAATCAGCAGGTTAAAGGGGGAGCGCGCACAACGCTCTCACGTAGGGCAGTCTCTATTCGCCTCTTCACCAAGTGGGCAACGAAAAAGGGATATCTGAATAAGGATGTAGGGGCAACCCTTGCAACACCTAAAGGACATAGAACCCTGCCTGAAGTCTTATCTGTTGTAGATGCATCTACTGCGATGGATTCACTTGCTACTCGTGTTGCCGAGGAAGAGACTCCACTTTCAAAGCGTGATTGCGCAATCGTTGAAGTGCTCTATGCATCCGGTGCCCGCGTCTCAGAACTCTGCGGACTGGACCTTGATGATGTTGATTACAACCGCAACACCATCCGAGTATTGGGTAAGGGAAATAAGGAGCGAACGATTCCTTTGGGCGGACCTGCGATCAAAGCCTTAAATGATTGGCTTAAGAATGCTCGTCCATCTGTTGCAACAGATAAATCTGCTCGCGCAGTTTTCTTAGGTTCTCGTGGGGGTCGCATTGATCAGCGCACCGTGCGGACAGTTGTCTATGAAGCACTCTCTGCGTTAGAGGGAGTTGAGCGAATGGGACCACATGCTCTGCGACATTCAGCTGCAACACATCTTCTTGAAGGGGGCGCTGACCTTCGAACGGTTCAAGAAATTCTGGGCCATGCATCCCTTGCCACAACCCAGATCTATACCCATGTGTCGACGGAGAGATTGCAAAAGGCCTTTAAACAAGCGCATCCTCGCGCTTAGGTCACGGTTTTCGGGTGGATTTTGCACCCCTTGGCGGCAGGTAAGATTTGCCCTGCATCAATCGCGAGATTGATGACATCTCAGCATCTATGTATGAACTGCTTTGCAGGGAATACAAGCCACTTCGGTCCGCATAGAAATTAGCGGTCGGCGTTGTAGGTGCGACGGTCTTAGTAAATTGCTAAGACATTAACCGAGCAGGTTTTTTAGTGCTGCGCACAAAAAACCTAAGAAGGAGCGTGCCGTCATGGCAGTAGTAACAATGCGCGAACTCCTCGACAGCGGAGTCCACTTCGGACACCAGACTCGTCGTTGGAATCCAAAGATGAAGCGTTTTATTTTCACAGAACGCAATGGCATCTACATCATCGACATCCAGCAATCACTTGCACTTATCGACTCTGCATATGCATTCGTTAAGGAGACAGTAGCTAAGGGTGGCCACGTCCTATTCGTAGGAACAAAGAAGCAGGCTCACAAGCCAATCATCGATCAAGCAGCTCGCGTTG
>Ga0208916_10000784_pt1 | contig 14385 bp, 16 predicted proteins | sample DEB19_08_DNA_5_FD_184523 | JGI IMG/M metagenome (GOLD analysis project Ga0208916, IMG submission 184523) | Aqueous microbial communities from the Delaware River and Bay under freshwater to marine salinity gradient to study organic matter... | ecosystem: Environmental > Aquatic > Marine >... | reverse complement strand
AATGTGTCTTAATTTTAGAAATCAACATTGCTATTGGACCAGAGATAACTGCAAAAATGAACAGAGCTGCAACGATTATTGCCAGACTTTCCATTTAAAGACCCTGCCAATCTTCTCGTGTGGCCGCATAGAGCACCATATCTATTTGTGTTCCATCTTCTTTACGTGATTTCTTTCGCATGATGCCTTCTAGGCTATACCCAGATTTCTCAAGAAGCTTACGTGAAGCGATATTTTCCACATTCACAACAGCTTCGATACGCTCAAAACCAATGCTCTCAAAACCAAACTGAGTTAGAAGCTTTGTGGCAATTGAACCAATCCCTTTGCCGCGCATTGGTGCGCAAAGCCAGTATCCAATTTCTGCAACATGTTCGCGCAAATCCATACTGTGGAAAGAAAATGCACCACCAAACTTCGCATCCGCGCCATTGCCGTATTCAAGTGCTAATTGCAGTTCAGTTTGGTTTGCAAAGGCATTTGGGGATCTATCACGAACATAAAACTCAGCATTGGCCATTGAATAATTTGATGGAATGCGAGTAAAGACTGGGATGAGGGGATCCTGAGCGCCTTCAAATATTGCAGGTATGTCAGATTCTTGTGGTGCACGCAATGTGATGAGGCCATGCGTGAGCGTCGGTACTTCTGTGGGCCACCAAATCATTCGTGAAGTATGACAGGTGGGGCTTATCAATCAACCCTGCTGTAGATCCCTGGGTGCTCCGTGCACATCTAAAACATCGGCAGGTTTTGAATCCCCGCCTAGCTTTGTTCCCGCACCACTTCGATTCAGAGGCTTCTTTGCATCTTCTTTATAGATTGCAGGAATTGAACCCAGTAGACCTTTTTGGAAATCTTCAAAAGCTTGGAGAACTTCGCGCTTTGTATTCATTACGAAGGGTCCCATCCAAGCAACAGGCTCCTTAATTGGTGCTCCACCCAAGATGAATAGCTCCATTTCAGGTGAGCGAGATTCCTGATTATTTGCCGCGCGAATAACAATTGTGTCGCCATCACCAAAGACTGTTAATTGACCTGTGTGAACTGGGCGTTCTTCATCGCCAACAAAACCATGACCAGCCATTGTGTATACAAGTGCGTTGTAATCACGTCGCCATGGCAAACGAAGCTCTGCACCGGCTGCGATGGTTGCGTGAATCAAAGTAATTGGAGTTTGTGTTGTTCCTGGGCCTGCATGTCCATCTACTTCACCTGCGATAACGCGAATCAGTGATCCACCATCGCTAGAAGAAAGCAATGCAACATCTTGTGCACGAACATCTTGATATGCAGGAGGTGACCATTTTTTGGCTGCGGGCAGGTTCACCCAAAGTTGGAAACCATGAAACAAGCCACCACTCATGACTAAATGCTCTGGGGGAGTTTCAATATGAAGGATTCCAGCACCGGCAGTCATCCACTGTGTGTCACCGTTGGAAATCGTTCCTCCACCACCGTTGTTATCTTGGTGGTCGAAAATTCCATCAATAATGTAAGTAACAGTTTCAAAACCACGGTGTGGGTGCCAAGGAGTTCCCTTTGGCTCTCCTGGTGCGTATTCAACTTCACCCATTTGATCTAAGTGAATAAATGGATCAAGTTCAGCTAAATCAACTCCGGCAAAAGCGCGGCGAACAGGAAATCCTTCTCCTTCAAAACCTTGAGGGGCAGTTGTGATGCTCTTTACAGTGCGAGCTCGGGCATGTGGGGCTTCATTCACGCGCGGCAAAACAGTTATATCGCTAACGCTTACAGCAGGCATCTCAACTCTCCTTTGTTAAACACAAGGTTAGTTGAACATTCAACCACCTGCAACTTGGAGTTAGAGCGCTTTAAGTGCAGAAACAACCTTAGTCAGTGAGGCTTTAGCATCACCGAATAAGAGCATCGTCTTTGGATCATAAAGAAGCTCATTCTCAATTCCGGCAAAGCCAGGACGCATTGAACGCTTTAAGAAGATGATGTTTGCCGCCTGATTAACTTCCAAAATAGGCATTCCATAAATTGGGCAGCCTGGAGAAGTTTGAGCAGCTGGGTTAACAACATCGTTTGCACCAATAACAATTGCCACATCAGTTTGACCAAATGTTGGGTTTACTTCATCCATTTCTGCAAGCTGTTCATATGGAACATTTGCTTCTGCAAGCAACACGTTCATATGTCCAGGCATACGTCCTGCCACTGGGTGAATTCCATAAGCAACATCAATTCCTTTAGCAATCATCATGTCTGCAAGTTCGCGAACAGTGTGCTGAGCTTGTGCGACTGCCAAACCAAATCCAGGAACGATTACTACGCGACGTGCATAGTTAAGCAAGATCGCAACGTCATCAGGTGAACCTGAACGCACTGGGCGCTCTTCGCCTGAGCCAGAAGCCTCCTGTGGCTTTGCAGTAAATGCACCAAAGAGAGTTCCAAATAAAGAACGTCCCATTGCTTCTGCCATTAAGCGGGTCAGAATTGTTCCTGATGCTCCAACCAAAGTTCCTGCAATGATGAGTAGAACTGAATCTAGAACGTAACCACTTGCTGCCACAGTTAAACCAGTGAAAGCGTTCAATAGTGAGATAACAATTGGAACATCTGCGCCGCCTACTGGGAGCACAAAGAGAACACCGAAAAGTAATGACAAAGCGGCAAGAACGAGAAGTGGTGTGGTTCCAAGGGCGGTTACAACCCAGCCTCCAACACCAATAACGCTAGCCAGCGTAGCTGCAATGATGAATCGACCCGCTGGAAAAATTACTGGGCGAGTAGTCATTAACTCTTGAAGTTTTAAGAAAGTAATTACTGAACCGCTGAATGAAACACAACCAACGATTACCGTAAAGACTGTGAAGACAACTTCAGCAGTAGTTGCTTCTGCGCCTAAGTGCAGATATTCAACGATTGCCACTAAAGCAGCTGCGCCACCACCCACACCATTAAACAGAGCCACAAGTTGTGGCATCTGAGTCATTTGAACTTTACGTGCAGCTGGAACACCCACTGCCAGGCCAACCAGCATCGCACCGAGAATCCACCCTAAATTATTAAGTGGAAGTGATGATCCAGGATTGGTGTAGAAGAAGACAACTAATGTTGCCAAAGTTGCACCAAAGGCACCGATTAAGTTTCCACGGCGTGCAGTCTTTGGGTGCGATAAACCTTTAAGCGCCAGGATAAATGCAACACCAGCAGCCAAACCTATGAGGTCATATAGCGTGCGGCTCATTTTTTGTTTCCTTTGAACATTTCAAGCATTCGATCGGTAACGACGAAGCCGCCTACCATATTGATCGTTGCTAAAACAATTGCAGCTACTGAGAGTCCTAGTTCAAGATTGGTTGAACTGTGGTCGGCAACAATGATTGCACCCACCAAGATGACTCCGTGAATGGCGTTGGCACCTGACATTAGGGGAGTGTGCAGGGTTGAGGAGACTTTTGAAACAACCTCAAATCCCACGAAAACAGCTAATACAAAGATTGAAACAATTGCCATTGGTTCCATTTATTTGTCTCCTCTTCGTGATCCAGCATGTGTTAGCGCAGAACCATTAATAATTTCATCCTCAAAATTAAGGTTAAATGCAACGGCTTCACCCTCTTTTGCAGGCGTAGTCATAAGAGTTAACAAATTAACCACGTTACGTGAATAAAGGAATGAAGCGTGGAATGGGAGCTGGCTTGGTACATCTTTACCGCCCCAAATCTTCACACCACCAGAAGTAATGACAATTTCTCCAGGTTTAGATCCTTCAACGTTTCCACCAGTTTCAGCGGCCAAGTCAACGATCACTGTGCCAGGACCCATGGAATCAACCATCGCTTGAGTCATCAAGCGCGGTGCTTGGCGACCAGGCACTGCAGCGGTTGTAATAACAATGTGTGATTTAGCAATGTAAGGCGTCAGAAGTTCACGCTGCTTAGCTGCGCGGTCTTCAGTCATCTCACGTGCGTAACCACCTGAACCTTCTAGTGATTCAAGTTCTAACTCAATAAATGTTGCACCCATTGATCGAACTTCATCTGCAGATGCAGGACGCACATCGTAAGCAGAAACAACTGCGCCAAGTCGACGAGCAGTTGCAATTGCTTGCAGTCCTGCAACTCCTGCACCAAGTACAAGTACTTGTGCAGGTGTAACTGTTCCTGCAGCAGTCATGAGCATTGGGAAAAACCTTGGTGATAATTCTGCGCCAACTAGTACGGCGCGGTATCCGGCGCACAACGCTTGAGAAGTAAGCGCATCCATTGACTGTGCACGCGAAATGCGGGGAACAAGTTCTAGGGAAAATGCAGTGACTCCTGCAGCTGCTGCAGCATCGATCGAATCACCTGCAGTAACTGGAGAAAGGAATGAAATGGTGATTGCACCCTTTTTTAACTTACCCATTTGAGCCGGCGTTAGTGGTTGTACTGAAAGAACTGCATCAGCAGTGCTGAGTACCTCTCCATCAGAGATAGTTGCACCCGCAGCTTTATACTCAGCATCTACAGCCTGAGAATGGACTCCAGCACCGGATTCGATGACAACATCAAAACCAAGTCGAGTTAATTTATTAATGACATCGGGGACAAGCGCCACGCGCTTCTCACCATCTTTTATTTCTTTCGGGACGACTACACGCATGGTCAGAATGCTAGTGCTAGTTGCCTTTCAAGTCACCCTTTGTGAGGTGAAAAAGTAGCGATTGAATCGTTGTGCGGCGATGATATGCCTCACGCCAAATCACAGAACGTGGACCATCGATAACAGAGGCCTCAACCTCTTCACCTCTGTGCGCAGGTAAACAGTGCATGAATATTGAATCCTTATTTGTCAGTGAAAATAAATTCTCTGTTACTGCAAATGGTGAGAGTGCTAGCACTTTCTCATCACGTTCACTTTCAGAATCTCCCATCGACATCCACACATCGGTATATAACACCGATGCATCTTTAGATGCACTTTCTGGATCATGAACTACTTCAACTTTTCCACCGCTCTTTGCTGCAATGGTTTTAGCAATTTCTACAACTTTTGGATTTGGCGCCCATTTACCTGTTGGCGTAGCTGCGACAACGTGAGCCCCCATAATCGCTCCCATGATGAGCCAAGCATGTGACATGTTGTTACCATCACCAAGATAAACAAATTTTCGTCCAGCAATATCTTTTCCAAAGTTTTCGCGAATTGTTAACCAATCTGCAAGTAACTGGGTTGGATGATCATCATCAGTTAAGGCGTTAATAACTGGAATAGATGCATGTGCACCTAATTCATCCACATCAGCCTGAGCAAATGTGCGAATGATTAGTGCGCTGCAATATCCGCTAATAATCTTTGCTGTGTCGGCAATTGTTTCCCCGCGGCCCAATTGCAATTCATCGCCACGAATAAAGATAGGCGTGCCACCTAAATGAGCAACAGCGGTTTCAGAAGAAAGTCGAGTACGGGTTGAAGGCTTTGTCATATAAATGGCAACGCTCTTATTGGCCAAAGCGCTTTTAGAACGAAGTGGATCTTCGGCAAACGCTGCAGCGGTTTCCAGCAAAAGCTCAACATCATCACGGCTGAGATCTTGTGTGCGCAGTAAGTCCTTCATTTGTGAATTCTACTAGGTAGTTTTGCCATCGCCAAAGGTATTCTTATCCACCTCATGGGCCTCTTTGGAAAGCGCGGAATTGAGACGGAATCTGATACCGATCTCTTAACTAGACCTGACCTCCAAGAAGATGATGGCGGCCATGATCGGTTTGCTCATTATGTGAAAAAGGAAAAAATCACAGAATCTGCTGTGACTGGAAAAGCTGTAAAAGCCCTTTGTGGCAAAAAATGGATACCTTCTCGTGATCCAGAAAAATATCCAATCTGCCCAACGTGCAAAGAGATTTATGCAGGGTTAAAACCCGAACCAGAAGATAAGTGATGATGAGGCGCAGTTCTTACATTGCTCTTGCACTACTAATGACGATTTCATTAGTACCACCTGCACTAGCGGTCGATAATCAACCTCGCAAGATTGTTTCTGGTTGGATTCCTTATTACTCTGTCAAGACAGTATTGCCATTTATTAAGAAATTACCAACACTTCCAACTCCTGCAGCAAACTCTCCCGTTACTTGTGAAGACAAAGAGTATTCAGCTGAAGACTTGGCACTTCTTAATTCTTCATATTTGTATACAAATAAAGATTTAATGAAAGAAGTAATGCCATTTTGGTATACCTTGAAAAGCCCAACATTGATCAGAGATGATTATTCAACAGCGAACCCGTCATGGCCTATCGCCGACACAATCTGCTTAATGCGAAAGACTGGATTAAAGCTGATTCCAACTATTACTGACGGTACGGATAAATTAGTTTTGTCAGGCTACCTAGCTAAGCCTGAACTTCGAACGACTATCGTGAAAACGATAGTAGATCTTGTGAACAAATATTCATTTGATGGAATTGACCTAGATTTTGAAGGCTTTGCATTTGTGGATGGAAACACAACTTGGCCAAAAACCGCACCCAACTGGGTCTTATTTGTAAAAGAATTAAGCGTTGCCTTGCGTGCTCAGCAGAAACTACTTTCAATATCTGCACCCTATTCTTTTAATCCAACAGAGAAACAAAAGGGTTATTACGTTTATTCTTGGGCTGAAATTGCTTCAAGTATTGATCGCTTACGAATTATGACTTACGACTACTCAGTTGCTAAACCAGGTCCTATCGGCCCAATTAGCTGGACAGAGAAAACACTTCAATACGCAATTTCAATTATGTCGGCATCGAAAGTTTTTATTGGTCTTCCTGGTTATGGCAGAGATTGGATAACTGGTGTTACAGGGACATGTCCGGCCACGGCCCCGCCTGGACTTCAAGCTGGCGCTAAAGCTTCAACTTTTAGAATGAATTATGCAACTACCAAGGCAGTAATAGATCAGGCAGTTCCAATTTTTGATGTGAAAAATAGTGAGGCTACCTATTCGTATCAACAAACTTTTAATGGGTTAACTGCCAAAGGCGCAGCAACTGCCTGCACAGTAAATCGAACCGTTTGGTATCAAAATGATCGTAGCTACCAAGAACGCATGAATCTAGTTGCTAAGTATCGATTAGGTGGAGCAGCATTGTGGACTCTAGGAATGGAAGACTTAGCAGCTACAACAGCAATGCGAAATGTTGCTCTTGCAATTGCTCCAGATACCGTTTTAAGCACGCTTACTGTAGAACAAGTAAATAGCAAGGGCACTTTCTATGGGGGAGTCTTCACCTTGAGAAACGCGCTCACACTTAAAGACAAGTCACCTGTTGTAGGAATTCCTATAAGTCTTGAAATCAAAAGATCATATGAAAGTACATGGACTCCTATTGCAGAGCTTGTAAGCGGCGTGGATGGAAGCGTAAGTGTTCCCGTAACAATTGGTGCTAGTGCTTCATTCAGGTTTACGACTCAAGGAACTTGGGAACGCGCAGAGTCAGTAAGTAATGAAGGAAAAGTCATCCTGCTTTCTCGCATTGCTCTCGAACGTCCAGCCACAGTGAAGTCAGGTAAAGAATTGCTTGTGAAAGGAACTTTGTTGCCTGTCTTGGCGGGACAAGTTGTTGTGCTTCAGAAATTTGTATCTGGAAAGTGGCAAAATGTAGGTACTGCCACTACCACTGGTCCAAGTGGAGAATTCCAAGTGAGCTTGATTGAAGCCAAGAAGGGAGTTACTAAATTGCGAGTCCAAATTAGCTTAGAGGAAGAACAAGTTTTAACTCCAGAATTTACAGTGGTGGTTCGATAACTATGGTTAAAGTCGATGACAAAATTGAAGAAGCAATAAAAGAGATATTTAGTGGTGATAAGCCTTGGGTCACAATTGTTTGGGATGACCCAGTTAATTTGATGACATATGTGACGTATGTGTTAATGGAACTCTTTGGATACCCGCGTGAAAAAGCTCATGAGCTCATGATGAAAGTCCACACAGAGGGTAAAGCAGTTGTTTCAACGGGCAGCCGTGAAGAGATGGAACACGATGTTGCTCGTTTGCATGAATACGGCCTCTGGGCAACATTGCAACGAGGTGATCAAGCGATATGACAGATCATGATTCAGATGAGCAACACGGTTTCCATCGCCATGGAGATAATGCCTTTGTAGCAGAATTTTCTGAATCAGAACGTGAAGTTCTCATTAATCTGGTTGAACAAATCATTGAGCTACTTGGAGAGCGAACTGATAACCATGTAGATGACCCGCTGGCTGCTATGGTTGGAATTACAACGCATGATTCACCTCCAGAAGATGAAGTACTGCTTCGACTTTTACCAAATGCATACGCCGACCAAGTAGATGCGGCAGAGTTTCGCCGATACACCGAATCAACCTTAAGAGCGAAAAAGTATGCACACTCTATGTCCATGCGCATAACATTAAAGAGTGCGCTTGATGGAATTATTGAAGTAGATCATGAAGGCGCAAATGATTGGTTAGGCGCTATGAACGATATTCGCTTGGCACTTGGCGTTCGGTTAAAGGTTGAACAAACCAGCCATGAAGAGTTAGAACTTTTAGCACCAGATGATCCAATGCGTGGGGTCTACGCTGTTTATAGTTGGTTAGGTTGGCTGCAAGAATCCTTAATAGTTGCGCTTATGGATGAAGCTATTTAGTTTTCACATCACGCTCACGGTAGGCTTGGCCTGTGAGTAATGCACCCATTGGAATCTTCGATTCAGGAGTAGGTGGACTTACCGTTGCCAGAGCAATTCTGGATCAACTTCCTAACGAATCAACAATATATATCGGTGATACAGCTCGAGGTCCTTATGGTCCACGTCCACTTGCCGAAGTGCGTGAGTTTGCTTTAGAAACTTTAGATTTCTTGGTAGAACAAGGCGTCAAGGCATTAGTTATTGCATGCAACACTGCAAGTGCAGCAATGCTTCGCGATGCTCGTGAACGGTACAAGATTCCAGTTATTGAAGTTATTCAACCAGCAGTAAGGCGCGCAGTGGCTGCAACAAGAAGCGGTCATATTGGAGTTATTGGAACTCGTGCCACAGTTGATTCCAAGGCTTACCTAGATGCCTTTGCTGCTGCGCCTCAGTTACACATTACTTCCATCCCTTGTCCTCTCTTTGTTGAATTCGTTGAACGAGGAGAAACTTCAGGGCCAGAAATTACTAAAATTGCTCGAGATTACTTAGCACCGGTGATGGAAGCAAAAGTAGACACATTAGTTTTGGGATGTACTCACTACCCACTTTTAACAGGAGTTATCTCTTATGTAATGGGTGAAGGCGTCACTCTTGTTTCAAGTGCTGAAGAAACAGCGAAAGATCTCTATCGCACTTTGGTTGAAAACAATTTACTCCGTGACGCACAAAGTGGTGCCCCAACACATAAATTCTTAGCAACTGGCGATGCGAAGGCTTTCGAAAGCTTAGCTCGACGTTTTCTAGGTCCAGAAGTAACCCGCGTCGAACACCAAGATCTATAAAACATAGGAGCAGCACATGGCACGCAATGATGGACGACAAGTTAATGACCTGCGCGAAATTAAGTTCACACGCGGATGGCTTGACCATGCCGAAGGATCTGTTCTAGTTGAGTTCGGCAAGACCCGTGTCCTCTGCGTTGCATCATTTTCTCCCGGAGTTCCACGTTGGCTAAAAGATTCTGGAAATGGATGGGTTACTTCTGAATATGCGATGTTGCCTCGTGCCACTCACACACGCTCTGATCGTGAGAGCGTAAAAGGCAAGTTAGGTGGCCGTACGCAAGAGATTTCCCGTTTAGTTGGCCGCTCACTTCGTGCAATTGTGAATATGAAGGAACTTGGCGAAAACACAATTGTGATCGACTGTGATGTTTTGCAAGCAGATGGTGGAACTCGCACAGCAGCTATCACCGGTGCCTATGTTGCATTGTCAGATGCAATTACTTGGGCTAAAGCACAAGGCCACCTCAAAGCAACTGCAAATCCTTTGAGTGACTCAGTGGCAGCAGTGAGTGTTGGAATTATTGATGGAGTTCCAATGTTGGATCTTTGCTATGAAGAAGATGTTCGTGCTGAAACAGATATGAATGTTGTGGTTGCTGGAGATGGCCGATTTATTGAGGTGCAAGGCACAGCAGAAGGTGCTCCATTTGATCGTGCATTACTTAATCAACTTCTAGATTTAGCAGTTGATGGTTGCGCAACATTGAGCAAGCTGCAAAAAGAAGTTCTCTCAAAATAGTGCAACAAAAATTAGTTCTTGCCACGCGCAATAAAGGAAAGCTAGTTGAGTTCCGCAGAATTTTGGAAGCTCTAGCACCCGGGGAAATTAACCTGGTCGGGGTTGATGAATTTCCTGATTTAGTTGATGTGGAAGAAACAGGAACTACTTTTGAAGAAAACGCTTTACTAAAAGCCAGGTATACGGCTGAAGCTACTGGCGTACCAGCGATCTCAGACGATTCTGGATTATGTGTTGATTTTCTCAATGGTGATCCAGGGATCTATTCAGCTAGATGGGCAGGTTCACACGGCAATGATCAAGCCAATTTAGAAAAGCTGCTCAATGAATTAAAAGATGTCAGCGAAGACAAACGCACCGCGCATTTCACTTGCGTTGCTGCGCTAGCAATGCCTGATGGTCGCACCCATGTTGAAGAGGGTCTATTTCATGGCCAGATCTTGCATGCACCAGTTGGCCAGGAAGGTTTTGGTTATGACCCCATTTTCCAACCCCTTGGGATGAGTATTTCGAGCGCACAAATGAGCCCACAAGAAAAGGATGCCATCAGTCATCGTGGAAAAGCTTTGCGCCTAATTGCGCCTCATGTCATACAAATGCTGAGGAGCCTGGGGTAACCTTGTCCTATAGACGCGCGTTTTTGACGTGCGCACCACTATCCAAGGAGTTCTCGTGGCCGTAAAGAAGAAGAGCGCAGCAAAGAAGAAGGTTGCTAAAAAGGCACCTGCTAGAAAAGCTGTAGCAAAGAAGTCAGCTGCAAAGAAATCTGCAGCTAAGAAAAAGACAACCGCAAAGCGCGCAGTAAAAAAGAGCGTTGCTAAGAAAACTGCGAAGAAGGCACCAGCTAAGAAAGCTGCTGCAAAAAAGGTTGCCAAGAAGAAGAGCGCTGCAAAGCGTCCAGTAAAGAAGAGTGCAAAGAAAGCGGCTGCACCTAGAGTTACTGTCACATCTTCTCGTCCAGTAGCAGCACCAGTAGCAGCACCAGTTAAAGCGGCTGTACCTGCTAAGCCAACTGCTGCACCAAAGCAAGGTGCTTCAGGACGTGTTGTATTTGCTGTTGTAGTAGGAATTGTTTTGCTTGCAATGATCGTTTGGTCAAAGTCAGGTACAGATAGTGATGATGGCGCAGCGCCTGCACCTTCAATGTCACAGTCTGCTGAAGCATCAGAGTCAGCTTCACCAGAGGAAACAACAGCTGCGGTTGCAACAATTGAAGCTCCATCTAAGTTTGTTGCACTTAAGAGTGCAGATGGCTTGAATCTTCGCTGGGTAGCACCAATGGCCACAGAAGGTTTGACTGGCTATAACGTTGAGATCCGCGCAAATGGAACTGGTGATTGGACAACAATCGCAACTGTTCCAGCAGATCAACTAACTCAAGCTGTAACAAAGAGCGGTGACGCTGGATGGACTCAGTTCCGTGTGTCTTCTGTTTATTCAGATGGACAAACAGCTCCTGCGACAGTCTTTGGAATTCCAGGTGAGTTCAAGTAAAAAGAATTAGTAAAAAACCCTCGCTAATTAGCGGGGGTTTTTTATTTCCCTAAAATTAATTATCTATAACGTTGCGGTGATTGCATCCACGTAGGCTCGAACTCCTGCTGGAACTAAGTGCACACCATCAGGTGCAAAGTATTCAGGATGGCCCATAGAGATACTGGCCCAATCGATAACTGTCGCTCCATATAAAGCTGCATATTGGGCAATGAGGGCATTGTTTTCATCACGCCAGCCCCTTGGCACAGCAGTATTAACAACGATGATTCTGGGTTGATTCTTCACTTCTTCGAACACGGAAAAGACTTGCTCGGAGGTCAACTTGTTGTTGTTTCCCAAATTAAAAATCACTGGTGAATCTGGTGCATTAGCTTTATCTGCTCTCATTACTTCAATGAGCTCGGAGGCTTGACGGCCAACGCGTGCATTAATAATTGCTATATGGCTACGAGCATCTAGCTCATAGTGAATTCCTAAAATTACAGAATCACCCGTTACCCATAAACCACCTGGTTGGGCTGAAGATGTTTCACTTGGTTGAACTGGTTGTTCAAGTTGTTGTTTAACAATTGCCATTTCTTTATCACTTTGTGCAATAGCGTTTGCACTGATGTATGAGGTGCCCAAAACCAAAAGAAGCACTGAAGCAACAACTGTGCTCTTCTGCCGTCTCTGCACACTCTTAGTGCGATATTTCATCCCTTTGAACCAATATTCAACAAGGCCACTTCGAACTGGTAGCTCTACTAAGCGAAGTGATATGTCGGCAAGTGCAAAGACAACTAAAATACGCAGTGCATAAAGCGCCCAAGTCGATCCTTCAAGATCAACTGCAGGGCGAGTAACTTGGAATACAACCCAGTGCCAGAGGTAAATGGCATAGGAGCGCTCACCAATCCAGACCGCCACTCTGCTACTTAAAATTGGCGCAAATCGAGAAGCTGGATGAACGATGCTCGTCAGGATTGCACAACCAAATACGCCAGCAAGCGGGAAAGCTAATTTATAAAGTGTTGGATCACTTTCATTGACTAATAAAAAGACTCCAAGTAATCCAACAAAACCGATGACTCCAATGCCATCTATAAAGTCTTGCGCTCGTCTATTGACTTGCTCTTGCAGATTCTGCGGAACCCAACTAACTGCAAGTGCTGCACCTAGAAATAAACCAATGCTGTGAGTATCAGTACCAAAGTAAACATGGCTTACTTGTGAGGCATTAGCAGCGTCAACCTCAAATGAGACTAGTAATAAGGCAATGCCTGAAATGGCAGCGATCAATAGTGCAGCACCAGGGATTTTGGCTTTTCCGAATTGGCGCAGAACGAGAAGCAAAATAAGTGGCCAAACTAAATAAAACTGAGCTTCCACACCAAGTGACCAGGTGTGCTGAAGAAGTGGTGGGCGAGAAATGGTGTCGAAATAGTCTGTATGTCTAAAAACTAACCACCAATTCATTCCACCAAAGAGTGCAAATGGACTATCGCTCACAAAGCGGCGCATAGTTTCTGGTGCCCAGATTCCAATGTAAAGAATCGTCACAAAAATCATAAATACAAGAGGTGGAAACAATCTACGGATACGTGCCTTATAGAAAGCACGTAGATCTAAACCACCACTGCGCTGGATTGAATCCAAAAGTAAGCGTGTGATCACGTAGCCAGAAATTACAAAGAAGAGGTCTACGCCTAGGAATCCGCCTGGAATCCATGAAAAACCTAAGTGATAAAGCATTACCGCAATAACTGCAACAGCACGCAACCCATCAATGGCAGGGATATAACGAATACCGCGGGGAGTAGACATAACTAATTACTTACGCGATGCAGATTTCTTTGCAACTGCTTTCTTAGCGGTTTTCTTGGCAGGCTTTTTTGCCGCTTTCTTAGGAGCAGATAACGCTGGCTTAGTGCGCTGACTAGCAACACGGATTGGGCCAGCGTTAATGACGGTGTCATCAGAGTTGAGATTTTCAAGGACATTGCGCTGCAGATCAGCCAGGCGAGTAAATGCGCTCTCAAGACGTGCTCGCGATTGATGAATCGCAGATTCTGCAGCATCTAGTGATTGAGTTTGAATCTTGTAGAGGCGCTCCGCTTCAGTGATAACACTAGAAAGCCATTGACGATAATTAGAAACTTCTACAGTAGCCTCACTAACAATGCGCTCACCTTCACGGCGAGCTGCAGTTGCTAGAGCTGATGCCTCACGTCGCTTGCTTTCAATCAGTGATTCAGCTTCAACTTCGGCTTCAGCTATCTTGTCTGCAGCCTCTGATTCAGCAGCTTGAATGTATTTACGTCCCCGTGATTCTGCGCCACTTAAAATAGTGCGAGCTTTTGCGTCGGCTGCTTCAATCTCTTCTTTAGTGGTGCGATTAGTTTCTGCAATCAATCGAGTCGCAATAGATTGCGCCTTGCTCTCACGAGCTTGGGCTGACTTAATCATTGACATTGCTGTCTCAGTTGCAAGAATTTCGAACTCTTCTTTACTCAAACCAGTTATGTCGCGACGTGATTTGAGATCTGCTAACTGTGATTCAAGTTCGCGAATACGGTCGACGGATGAAGGCGCTTGTTCTTCTTCGCCCTTAAATCCGACCCAGTTAAGGAAGGAGTTTTTCTCAGCCATTGTCGTACCTCGCAACTCGTTGATAAGAGAGCCTTAGGTTAGAGCAAGGCCTTACTTACTGTAAATCG
>Ga0208916_10000782_pt1 | contig 14390 bp, 29 predicted proteins | sample DEB19_08_DNA_5_FD_184523 | JGI IMG/M metagenome (GOLD analysis project Ga0208916, IMG submission 184523) | Aqueous microbial communities from the Delaware River and Bay under freshwater to marine salinity gradient to study organic matter... | ecosystem: Environmental > Aquatic > Marine >... | reverse complement strand
ATGATGAAGTACCTACTCCCATTGTTATTTGTCGCTTCTGCCTACGCTGAACCGGCGCTAGTTATGTGCCACGGCAAGTACGCACTCTGCGCCGCCAGCCCGACAACGCCAACCGGCAAGACGATGGTTATTGGCGGCGTGACGTTTCAAGAAGGCGTATCGGTCTGCCCCGTGCTAACCGGCAAAGCTGTTGGGGATCAAAACCTAATCGGATCCTGCAAGCCGCCCAAAGGCAAGCATATGGTCTGGTCACTGTTCAGCACTGAGATGAACTATCCCCAAGCGCCAACCTGGGCGGTGGTCAAAGCGCAGCCCCGCACTTTTGTAACTACTGCTGGCGCTGGCGGCATGGCAAACCAGTGGTCTTACCCATGCGTTATTCGGCCCAAGAAGGTCAACGGCGCTACGCTGGCAGATTGTTTAGGCCCACTCAATGAAAGTCCTTGGGGAGGCGCTGTAGTGCCTATTGGGGCGACTGTCGTGACATCTGCGCCTGTTGGGTCTGCTTATCCTGTTGGCGGTAATCTTCCGTGAAAGCCAAGTTGACATTTTGCGTGACGTTGATGGTTAGCCTGACGCTGTGCATCGTCGTGATTGGCATGGTGGCTGTGCTGATGATCGGCTTGTTTGATGAGAAGGTGGACAACTCGGAAATCTTCAAACTCATCTCCCCGGCATTTCAAACTATCGTAGGCGGTTTTATTGGGCTGCTGGCTGGCGTCAAACTATCGCATGATGAGGAAGAACCAAAATGATTACTTTAATTACCACATTGGTTAGTTTCTTGGCGGGGGGCTTACCAAAGTTGTTGGGGTTTTTCCAAGACCGCGCCGATAAAAGCCATGAAATGGCAATGGCTCGGCTCCAGACTGAGCGTGAACTAGAACTCCGCAAAGCTGGTTTTGAAGCCCAGCAACGGGTGGAGGAGATCAGGGTTGAAGGCCAGATGATAGAGGCGGCATCAGCAGAACGCAGCGCCCTATACGCCCATGACATTGCTATTGGTCAAGGTGCATCGCAGTGGATGGTTAATCTCCGTGCGGGGGTCAGGCCAATCATCACATACGGGTTGTTCTTGCTGCTAGTGTTTGTTGACGTTGCTGGGTTTGTTTATGCGTGGCAGCACGGCGTTGACTTTCAAGTCATGTTGAATAATATTTGGGACGATGAGACTCAGATCATTTGGGCAAGTGTCATTAGCTTTTGGTTTGGAAGTCAGGCCTTCAGTAAAAAATGAAAGTCTCTCAACGGTGCAAGGACATGATCAAGCACCATGAAGGTGTTAGATACAAGCCGTACCGTTGCCCTGCTCGACTTTGGACAATAGGAGTAGGCCATGTTCTCTATCCCGTTCAAGGTCGTTTACCCTTGGATCAAAGAGACTCTTTTCCATTGGAGCCAAAACACAATCGGACGTTTTCCAAAGAGGAAGTAGATGGAATCCTTAGTGCTGATCTCCAGCGATTTGAAGTTGGCATCACCAAACTTTTTCCTGTGGTGCTTACCCAAGGTCAAAACGATGCTCTTGTCAGTTTTGGCTTTAACCTTGGTCTGGGAGGCGTACAGCGAAGCACCCTCCGTCAGAAGGTTCTTCGGGGCGAGATGGAAGCGGCGGCAGATGAGTTTTTGAAGTTTACACGGGGCGGTGGCAAAGTTCTGCCGGGGCTAGTTAAACGCCGTCAGGACGAACGCTCACTGTTTTTATCCTGAGTAGCTGCATGGCATCTCGCAGGTCTTGCCGTAGCTGCTCCAACGCCTCCTGTTGGGCCTGTAACCTCAAGTAAGAGTCCAGGGCGAACCTGTCCAGCGTCTGACGCTCCCAGGCTGCAAAGTTCGGTAGATCGTTCAATTTGAGTCCTTAACCACTGTGGGCCACCCAACTGCATCAACTTGATGCGCTGTGCCTTGGTCAGTTTAACGGTGTACACCACCTCAAGATTTTGGGTGGGACGTTTCAAGGGCGTTTCCTTGGTAGGGGCGCCCAATGCGTCCAGAACTGCGTACCCGGCGTGTTTTCAAAGTGACCCATAGTCGCTACACCTGATCTACCAAGCAGCAAGACTTTCATGTATTTTGGCGTGTCTTGGTCAATTGGAATCCAGTAGTAATCATCCGCCACTACCGTTGACCGGGTGCTGTCCAGCTTGTACTTGATCTCGCGCTCAAGGCGCTCGAACTCATCGTCTTCAGTGATCACGATATTCCCCCTTAATAATCCAAAACCAGTAAAAATCAACAGCCGTAAGCCAAGTGTCTATCAAATAGTCAACAATCAATTTTTCAAACATTTTTAGCTTTCAGCTTGGCTTCCACAGTACGGGCAAACTCAATCCATTTGCTGCCGTAAACATTGTTTCGATCAAACAAATCAAGTATCTCTTCGGGTTCAAGCCCTACCCACTCACGTTTTATTTGCAAGTCTTTAATGATCTGGTGGCAGTTCCTCACTTCTTCACGCAGATGCTCAAGCTCACTACTTGCTATTTTCATGTGTTGCGCTCCTCAATTTTGTCCAAGGCAGTCTCAATGCTGGCTCGTACTCCAAGACCCATCTCGTATATTTCAGTAATCTCCTTATCCGTCAGCCCTACCCACGGGCGCTGTGCTGCTTTCCACTCCGCAACAAAGCTGATTGCCTGTAGCCCGTACTCAGCAATGATGTTGTTGATGGCTTCCCATTCGGGAGGTGGCTCTGGCTGTGCTGCGGCTTTTAAGCCATCAACGTAGCCGATTGCCCAATCAGCAGCGGCAATTAACACCGGCTCCTGCTCTGGCTGTGCTACTGGCCGTGCCTTCGTATCCCCACAGTCTTTGTAATGACACGCATCACCATCTTGACAAGGGCATCGCGGGTCTTTTCCTATGCATGGCTCGGCTTGCTCTTGCTCTATCTCTTGTCCCAGCCGCGCAAGATCGTGCATAGCGTTTGCTGCTGCCTTACCGTCCGCGAAACCTCGCTGGTAGACAACCGTCAGCGTGTCGGCATACACCTGCGTGTCATCGTCATCAGGCAGTTTGGCTAGTGCCATCTTGCGCTTTGAATCAAATCCTGTCATTTCAACTCCTATAAACCAGAATCGGCCAAGAACTCGGCCAGAATTAAATAAAACCATGAATGGTCAGGCTTACCCTGCCAGGAATCAAAATACTCTGAAAATTCATTCGCGGCGACATGAGCAAAGAAAACTTCCCAATCTCCACGGTAAGAACTATCTTCAGCCATCTCCCGCAACGCCGTGCTGATCGGGCCGTATTGGAGGTGTTCGTCTGCCGGGTGGATGCGGTAGTCGTATCTTGTGTAATCAGCGGTAGGAATATACGCAGCAGCTATCCAGCTGTTTTGATAATCAGTTTGTATTCGCGCTCCACGGGCGGCAGCAAAAAGTAAGCGGCTCATATCACATACCCCGCAACAAAGCCAATTGCCGCAATGACGCACAAGACAGCCACGGCCACTGCAGTGTCACCCCAGCCCCATGCGAATAGGTCTTCGATCTCATCGTCTTTCATTTGGCTTCTCCTCAAAATGGAATATCGCTATCTTCATCTTTTGGCAAGCCCTGGTACTGCTCTTTAGGCTTGGGGTCATTCAGATATGCCCAGCCATCCCAACCACCTTCTTTAAGTGGGATAACGTCCAGCTTGAGCATTTCTCCGCGCTGCGTCTGGATGATTGACCCGATACGCTGATAGCGGTTTTTTGTTGCGCCCTGCGCGTTGGTGTATGTGCCGACTACGCAGCTGATTTCTTTTGTGATTGCCATGATTTCTTTCAGTAGGTGTGTTGTTTGCTGATTTCTTGGATAACCTGGTCGTAATAGACCCTGGCCGCTTCGACTTTGGTTCTGATCTTGTCTTCCAGTGCTTGATCACGTTCATACGGCACGACGGTTACGCGCAGCTCGCGATTGATGTGATCAACCTGGTGGAGTGATTTGCTTTCGTAGCCAATCAAGTCTTCTGGCGTAGAGACCAGGCAATACGCAATGTCTGCCCGTGGCTTGTCCCACAGCATCATGTAGGCTCGCAGCTGCCATTCGTAGCCCTTATCCTCACCCTGGTCAGCCAGCACCGGGAAGGTGGTCAGACACCAGCTTGATTTGATATCAATGATCCTGTCCTCCGCCACAATGTCAGCCTCGCCAGTTATCCAGGCGTTGTTCTTGCGCTCAGTGTTTTTGCTGTGGCTTGTCAGATGGACAGCGTTGTACAAATCAATGGATTCGTCTTCAACCTGGATGCCTTTCTCCATGTACTTGCTGCTGACCCGATCGTCGTAGCCGTAAATAAACTCTTTGGCCAGCTTGGTCACGTAAGTCTTAGCCCCAACAGACAATTCATCTTTGCCTTTGCCGTCGGTCATGATTGCGCTCAATGCGCTGGCGCGAAATAGGATGCTCATAGTGTTGCCTTTCTTGCGTCTTTGGCCTTGGTGATCTGATCACGGGCGATCTGGTCATCACCCACTGTTTTGATTCCCCTAAAGAATGCTTCTTTCAGTTGGTCAGGCGTTGTGCAGGCTTCAATGTCTGCCAGAAGTGCTTTAACTGTGGAGTCCGTCACTTTGGATTTGCTGCCAGCATCGTCATCTAGGTGTAAGTCACCCTTGTGCCACAAGTCCAAGGCTGCGCCAAAGCGCATTGCAGCATTACGCAGGGCATCACCAATTACTTCCTTGATTGCATCGCCACCTGTTTTGCTGCCTGCGTGACCGTAGCCCAGCCGGGTAACACCGCAGACTGTCAAGCGGATCCACATACCCCCCATGTCATCCATCACTGGCAGACCGTGAGGGCTGATGGCAAGCGGCTCCCAGTTCCATGCCGGGTCAGTGTCCAGCAAACGATCAGTCAATGCTGCGTGTCCAACGTAGGCTAACTTTACCCCGCCTTTCGGCAGGTAGCTGATCTGGTGATCTGGGAATGGTTTCCGCAGTTCTTGCAATTTATCCATAAAAAGTCTCCTTGATTTCTAATGGTTCTTCGCTTTCAGCAAAAAGAGTGATTTCCGTTTTGTTGCCGTTTTCGTCAGTTATTGACAACTTGCGCCGCCAGTACAAACCAACTTTACTTGTCAATTCATTTGTCTCAGTCAGTTCAATTAATTTAACTCGGTGAAGCATGATGGTTGTCATTTCATTTCCTTTCGTATGCAAGTTCAATTTCAAGTTCTTTAACGTGTTCCGTAGCGTTAGCCAGCAGGTACGACATTTCCCGCAGCTTGCTGTGCAGCATCCCAACCTCAAATGCCAGCCGGTCAGCCGGGTCAGCGCCTTCGTAAGCACGGTTGGCAATGTCTGTAATTCCAGACAAGATATCTTCGATCTTCACAATTGCACTTTCTGGGTCTTGTGACCCCGTTTAGTAAAACATTGGACACTGCCGTTTTCCAGCTTTGTCCAGCCTGCGTTATCGCCACACATCTGTTGTGCAGCCTTCTCAAACCTCGCCAGAGCCGCCTGCTCACGCTGAGTAGCCTTGGCATCACTTGCCGCATCAATCGCAGCCTGGTGATCGCTAGGCCCGTCTAGCAGGTATGCCGTAGACAGCACCGCCGCCACCGCTACAGCCAGCGTCCAGTTAATTGCGTGATTCATTCTGCGTTCCTATCTTCGTAGCGTTCCTGGCCCTTGTCGTACTGATCATGTTCAGCCTGGACCGCCATGTCCTCAAGCGCTTCTTCTTCAATCGTGCCGGCCAGATCGCCAATCACTTCGCTGATATCAACGCCTTCAACCAATGCCCAGATAAGTTCGATGGCGGCTGCACTGCCAGGGTGATCGTAGGTGGCACGTTCTTCTTCCTCGAAAGTTAGATAGCAATCCAGCACCAGGCCGCCGCTTGTCTCGAAACGATGGTTGTACAGACCGTACAGATCTGTCTTCGTTGGCTTGTAGCCAGTTGTCCAGATGGGAGTTTTCATGATGTTCTTTCAGGGGCCGTAGCCCCGTTTGGTTTAGGTTGAACGAACACACCCATCGCAATTGCATGGAATTACGCTGTCTTTGGCGTATTGCCGCAACTCCTTCATTGAGTCAAAACCCATCGTGTGGCAAAGGTCTTGTTCATCAAGGCGAAAACCATCAGGCAGATTTAAGATGTAAACGCCATCGTCAGTGTCTACGTCACGGGAAACATTGAGTTTGTATTTCATAAATTTTCTTAAAAAGACCCCTGCGGAATTGCGTTGGGGATTGACGCTATTGTATAGCTAGCTAAACCAGCGTCAAGCCTTTTTTCAACTATTTTTATCTTTTTTTCTAGGTACTTTCCCTATGTTCATGTGTTAAGCCTGCTATACAATCCTGCGATGCAACCTGACCTAGACACCATCATTGCGAAAGCTGGTAACAAGACTCAACTGGCGAAGCTGCTAGGCGTGACCAAGGCCGCGATCAGTCACTGGAAGGTCATCCCTGAGAAGCGCATCTGGCAGCTGAAAGTCTTGCGACCAGGGTGGTTTGCATAGTAAAATTTGGGCACGGCTAGTCTTAGCGGACGAAAAGAGGATTCTTCACCCTCCTGCCGATGTTCTTTCTCAGTGAAGCAGGCCAACGAAGTAAGGTCAAAAATGCACTATTACCGTCACCACATTGGTGACTTTCTCAAAGACACCGGACACCTAAGTAACGACCAGATGGGCGTTTATCTCAGGATGCTCTGGCGATACTACTTAGACGAAAAGCCGCTGAAAGACGAATGCGAAAGCATTGCGTTTGCTATGCGTTCGGATGAAAAAACAGTCAATCTGATCCTGCGTCATTTCTTTGTTTTACAAGATGGTGGCTGGCGTCATAACCGCTGCGACAAAGAGATTGCCGACTATCACGAAAAGAAAGGAAAGGCGGCAAACAGTGCGAACGCACGATGGAGCAATGCGAATGCAGTGCGAACGCATACCGAACGCAATGCGAACGAACTTGTTTTTGATGCTAACCAAGAACCAAGAACCAATAACCAAGAACCATTATTAATACCAGTAGCTAAAGCTACTTTGTCCACAGCAAAGCTGATGAACTGTCCGCAAGATGAGATTTTGAAACTTTGGGCAAAGCACTTACCGCACCTGGCGCAGCCGAGAAGCTGGGAAGGAACGCGCAGAGCAACCACCAAGCAGCGATGGAATCAGGCCAGCAGGCCAAGCGCATACAGCCCCGATGGGTACGAGACCGAGGCCGCAGGCATCAAGTGGTGGGACAGTTTTTTCAACTACATTGCCAGAAACACCAGCTTGGCAAACGGTTTTGAGTCTGAGGGCAGAACGTGGCGACCAGACTTGGAATGGGTTTTGAACGCCCGAAATTTTCAACGCATCATTGATGGAAAGTACACAAAATGAGTTTTGCACCACCAGAATCAAAGAACCGTGATGACGGCCCAAGCCTGCTATGCAGCGTCAATGGCTGCGGCAACCTGTGGTCGGTAAGGATGGAAGGATCGCCACCAAAGTGTTCGCATCACCAGTGGGGCGCAAAGCCTGTCAATCAATCAACATCGACTTACAAGCAATGGGCTGACCGCCAGCCGCTGAGTAAGCCTGTTGCTGATTGGTACAAACAACCCGATGAAAAGTGGTGAAATATGCCTCTAACCCGCATGGATATTGACGTTATAGCTACAAAAGGAATAGCATGAACAAGATTGAATTTGGTGACTGCCGTGAAACCATGCGCCGATGGAAAGAGTTGGGAGTGAAAGTGCAGACTTGCGTGACCAGCCCACCCTACTACGGTTTGCGCGACTACGGGCATGAGGGACAGATTGGCCTTGAAGAAACGCCAGATCAGTACATAAAAGCAATGGTCGAGGTGTTTCGATGCGTCTGGGATGTGCTGGAGGACGATGGGACGTTGTGGCTGAATATTGGGGATAGTTACTACAACTATCGGCCTGGCCAAGGTCAACGCCAAGGCAAACAATCAATTGCAAGTCAGAAATTTTCAGAGGTTGAGATTTGCCATAAGCGAGGGTTAAAACTTGACGGGCTAAAAGAAAAAGACCTGATCGGCATCCCGTGGATGATGGCGTTTGCACTCCGCGCTGATGGTTGGTATTTGCGTCAGGACATTATTTGGCACAAGCCAAACCCGATGCCTGAGTCGGTGCAAGACCGATGCACGAAAGCGCATGAGTACATTTTTTTGATGAGCAAGTCCCAAAAGTATTATTACGATATTGATGCAATTAAAGAGCCGCTAAAAGGTGAACCAGAAACACGCAACAAAAACGGTGAAGGCTATCAGGCTGACTACGCGCATGGAGACAGGTTTAGTAAAGGAGAAAGAGTGTTTGGTGCTGACGGAATGGCTAACAAGCGCAGCGTTTGGACAGTAGCCACTAAGCCTTACAGCGGCGCTCACTTTGCCGTTTTTCCGTCAGACTTGATTGAACCTTGCATCCTTGCTGGCGCACCGGTTGGCGGTATTGTGCTTGACCCGTTTATGGGCAGCGGGACTACAGCGCAGGTAGCGCAAAACCTTGGACGTAAATATTTGGGGTGCGAATTAAACCCTGATTATTGCCAACTGCAAAACATTCGAACTGCACAACAATCATTGGAACTTGCATGAACTACTACCAAGCCCATAAGCTGCTAGACGAAACCCGCAATGGTCACAACCACACCGAAGCCGACATCACCGCAGCCCTGGAACTCACTGGAGACATTGATCCAGACGTATGCACTGATGGCGTTAGCTGGTGGGGATCAAGCCTTGAAGGATGGACGCCGCGAGTACCTACTGCAACGCTTCAAGGAATTGGAACAAGATTTTCCGGGATTGCGATCAATGATCATCGAGCGAATTAAGGCGCTGAAATGATGCAAATTATGTTCACAGTGCCTGGACAGCCGCACGGCAAAGGGCGACCGCGGTTTGCTCGACGAGGAAACTTTGTCAAAACTTACACCGATGCCAAGACAGCCAGTTACGAAGACCAGATCAGGTTTTATGCACTTCAAGCGATGGGAAGCAGTGAACCGCTTAAAACGGCGCTAGAGGCTTTTATTTACATTAGGCTAGCAGTGCCTAAGTCATACCCTAAAAAGCGAGTGGAGGCCTGTTTAAGTGGCTCTGAGTGGCCTTGCAAGAAGCCAGATCTAGACAATGTTGTGAAATCTTTCATGGATGGCATGAACGGCATTGTTTACATGGATGACTCGCAAGTGGTGGAGATCCACACAACAAAGGTGTACGCAGAGACTGCTGGCGTGGATGTACTGATTAAGGAAAAAGAATGAAAGTCACAGTATGGGAACCCGTCCAGGCACACAAAGAGATGCTGACCGTGATCTGGCCGATGCTTAAGTCAATGCTGATGGCAGGCCACCGGATGACAATTGAGATCAAGCAGAGCAAACGCAGTGTGGAACAAAACTCAATGTTTCACAGCATGATTGACAAAATAGCCAAACAAATGGCCACGGCTGGCAGCACCTGGACAAGTGACGATTGGAAACGGCTCTTGATCGACCAGTGGGCGCACGACACAAACAGGAAAATCGGCAAGGTCTGTCCGAGCCTAGATGGGGAGCGAATCGTCCAGCTGGGCCTGCAAAGCCACAAATTCACGACAACGGAGAGCAGCGAGTTTATTGAATTCTTGTACGCTTGGGCAACAAACAAAGGATTGACGTTGTAATGTGCTACATTTGCAAAGCAGTTGCCCTTTTGGGGGTTCGCCCCCGCTTTTTGGACAGATATGCCAAACATTGATGACATTGCTGAATTCATTGCCCAGCTGTTCCACAGCAGCACGGTGACGCATCTACTCCACCTGAGTACCGACAGCTACAGCAAGCACAAGGCGCTGGGCAAGTATTACCCGCAGATCGTTGAACTGACCGACAAGTTTGCTGAAAACTTCCAGGGCAAGTACGAGAAGATTAAAAAATACCCTGAAGAATTCCACAGCGCAACTGACCCAATTGCTTATCTGCAAGGCATCCAGGCGTTTGTAACCGAGGCACGAGTGTCATTGCCTGAAGACACAGAATTGCAAAACATTGTTGATGAAATCGCAGAACTCATCAACTCTACTCTGTACCGACTGCGCTTTTTGGAGTAAACATGGATAGCAAAATGGAAAAGATGGAGCCAAAAGCTGAAAAAGCACCAATGCAGCCAATGGCCCAGCCCATGATGAAGGCCAAAGCGCCAGCGCCAATGAACTTCAGCGGCGGCAAATCCAACGGCGGCAGCTGCTACGACCACGGACGCAAGAGCAGCCAATGAATTGTGGATCTTGCAGGATGTTCCAAGACCAGCCTATCATGGGCGTCTGCCGGTTATATCCACAAACGCAAAACAAGCAACGCACCGATTGGTGTGGTCAATTTGCTGCAATTGAAAACAGAAAAGTTGCAGAAGTACCTGTTTACGACATAATGACTGACACAATCAAACCGCAAGTTGTTGCCCGAATCAAACGAAAGTACGAGCGTAAAAATGTTCAAACCTCTGCGTGACCGTGTTGTTGTTAAACCCCAGGTAAGGCTATTGAGCGATCTAATTTATGTGGACAACAAGGAACCCTTTAACGAGGGCACTATTGTGGCTATAGGCCCACTGGTGACGGATGTGGCGGTTGGTGACTTCATCAAGTACGGCAACGGCGACTATCTCAACTGGCCCACTCAAACGGAAGATGGTCAGGATTATCAAATCATTCAAGAAGCTGACATTTGTGCAGTAGTGGAGTTTGAAAATGGCAAATAAACCCGGATTGTATGCAAATATTCACGCTAAACAAGAGCGCATCGAGCGTCAAAAAGATGCTGGCAAGACACCAGAGCGCATGAGGTCACCAGGCGCCAAGGGCGCACCTACTGCCGCGGCGTTTAAGGCCAGTGCCAAAACCGCTAAGAAATAATGGCAAAGCACGACAAACCCATTGCCCATACCACCACAGGGAAGGGTAAGAACTACAACGCCACTGAGAAGGGCGCTGGAATGACAGCCGCAGGACGCGCAGCGTACAACTCTGCGAACAGCGCAAATCTCAAGCCGCCAGCCCCAAATCCAAAGACCAAAGCAGATGCAGGCCGCAAAGCCAGCTTTTGTGCGCGAATGGAAGGGGTGGTTCAAAACGCCAAAGGCCCAGCAGAACGGGCAAAGGCATCCCTGAAAAATTGGAACTGTTAAAAAGGAAACATTATGTCAAACTCAGTCGCAATCGGCGTTGCTTACTCCGACCCCGAATTCACTACTTGCTACGCAAGCCAAGAATTTGGCTACAGCACAGCTGCACAAGGCGCAGTTACTCAAATAACTAGCAAAGCTACAGGCGTGACTTTGAACAAGTCTGCTGGCCGTATCACGATGCACGATGCAGCATTGGCAGGAGCTACCGCTGTGTCGTTTATCTTGACCAACAGTTCAATTTCCATCAATGACACCATCATTGTGAATGTCTCAAGCAATACTACTGGTAGTGCTGCCGGTGCGTATACCACTTACGTTTCGTACATGGCTGCTGGTTCTTGTTTAATTACGTTACGGAATCTGACTGCTGCGACTTCTTATTCTGAAGCTGTCATCATTAACTTTTCAATCATCCACGGCGCTAGTTAATGTTTCCTGGCCAAAACCTAATTAGCCAGATGCTCCCTGCCAGCAGGGACATTCGTGCTTTTCAGCAGCAGATGGGTGGCGGCGGTTATTCAGGCGTTAGTTCAAATCCTGGTTGGGATGCGTTGTCCAATGAGGAAAAAGCTGATTTTTATGGGCAAAATCCAACAATGGCAGGCATTACCCAGCTTGGTCAAAAAGCCTTTGGGTTAAGCAGCTACGGGATGTTGCAGAACGCTTTACAGCCTGCTTTTGTAAGCGAACAGAGAGCAGTTGCTCAAGGCCCGATGGCGTTGTCTGGGTTTACCAACTTTGGCAAAGAAAGCGCTATCCCCGGCGGCGGCATGGTCAGCCCGGGTGTGACAGCACAAGATTACGGAAAATCAGCTTTTGGCAAAACTGGCATCGAAAGTCAAGATATTGGGACAGGCGGGTTTGGTGATGCTGCTGTTGGCGCAGGTGGCGGTTTTGGCGGTAACGTTGGCACTGGCGAGAGTGGCGGCAGCCCTGCTGATGCTGCTAATATGGGTTATTCCCACGGTGGCAAGGTAAAGCTAAAAGACCTGATCCAACCAGGCCCAGGCAAAGATGATGGCTACGGTGGCCTGCAAGATGGCGAGTACGTCATTAAGAAAGATGCTGTAAAGAAGTACGGCATCAAGATGCTGGAAAACATCAACCAGCGCAAAGTATCAAAGAAACAAGTAAACAACTTCTTCAAGAATCATGGCTGACAACCGCCTGAGTACGTTTTTGCCCAACCGCAGCGTTATGGGCGCAAAAATGTTGCAGCGTCCAGCACAGCCATCCTTGCGCGAACACTTGCGCGAACAATACCCCGAGGTCTATGGTGGTCTGGGTGGGCTGATGGGCATGGCACCAGACGAGATGGGCGGCAGCGTGTTAGACCCAAACACCGCCCGAGTCAGGCAAGGCGCTGAGATAGGGTTTCCGCTTGGTACAGCACTGCAAATGCTGCCTTTTGCCAAACCAGCAACCGCAGGCGTCAAAGCACTAGGCCCCACAGCTGGTCGCATGGCAGAAGGCTACTTGCAGCGCCAGGGTCTGATGCCCAACATCGTTCCAAATTTCCCAACTTTTATTACAAACAGAAGCGAAGTAAAAAATATAGCTAACGATTTTGCTGATCAATTTAAGCAAATGGGCTTTGATGTAACCCTTGACCATTCTGGCAGTAAAGCTGGGGCATCAAGTTATCTTAGAGTGTCAGACCCACAAACAGGTAGATTTTTAAATAAACCGATTCGTATCTCTGACCACAGTAAAGGCGCTAAAGAATTAAATGCCAACATAAATGTTTTAAATCCTCAAGAAGATTTTGCAAAAATAATATCTTCTTTAAATGACATGAGGGCAAAGGGAGATACATTGGTTTTTAAGCAAGATAAATACGCTCAAGAACTTATTGCTAGTGGCGTTAAGCCAAAAACAGCTTATCAAAGAGCCAGAACTGAAATAACAGAAAATCAACCATCACCCTACCCCCAACAATCCTCCCTTGACTTAGCCCAGCAACGCGCAGCACTGCCAATTGAGCAAGGCGGTCTGGGGTTACCAGCCAACAATACTGCAATGGACAGGGCTAAGGCTATGAAATTTGAAGAACGAGGCTTTCATGAGACGGAAGGCGCAAATATTGAGAGTGGCCTAACCAATTTTGACGTTAGACGCGCAGGCGCTGCTGCTTCTGATGAACAAACTCCTTATGCCATGTTTATTAAACCTCATGGTCAATCCATAGGAATCGCAAAAAAGAACCCTGCACAGATGCCATTAATGGTCAAAAGTAATTTGACTGATGAGAACATTATGCAAGCGTTTGGCAATAGAGAAGAATTGCAACAATATTTAAATCAATATCCTGACATTCAAAAAGCAACTCAAGCAGTGAGTGATTTGGATAAAAAGATGGCTAATTACATGGGCGAGATACAAAAAAAAGCTGATGATTTTTATGCTCAAGGAAAAACAGAACAAGGCGATAAACTACTTGATTCTTTAAATGTTGACAGTAATTTAATGAAAGAATTTGATTTGCGAATGAATGAACTTTCAGCAATTTCAAAAGAAAAGATTACGGATTTATTTAAATCCAAAGGAATTGGAACTCTTGGGTTGACCAATGATGCTGGCGCTTTTGGTCGCAAAACAATTACAGAAGCGGTTTTAAATCCTGCTGAAAATGTGCGTTCACGTTTTGCAGCCTTTGACCCTTTTCGTAAGACTGCCGCTACCGCTATTGCATTTGGAGTGGCTGCACCGGATCTATTGGCTGCACAACCAAAACAGCAACCAAGTCGGAACAGTCTTAACTCATTTATTCAGTGATAACCGAGTTCCCCTTTAAAAAATGCCAATCTACCCACAAGAGGCCCACGAGCCAACAGATGAAATGAAAAGGCTGGTTGAAAGCACCAGCGGGTTAGGCTTGCCGCATGAGCAGATAGCTATTCTGGTTGGGATAGACGATAAGACGCTCCGCAAGCACTACCGCACTGAGTTAGACCTAGGCAAAGCCAAAGCAAATGGGCAGATAGCCAGGACACTGTTTGCCAAGGCCACAGGCGGCGACACCACGGCACTGATCTGGTGGACAAAGACCCAGCTGCGATGGGCTGAGACTGTCAAGCAAGAGATCACGGGCAAGGACGGGGAAGCGCTCCAGGGCATTCAGGTAACCTTTGTAAAGCCTAATGACTGACGTCAAAGCTGAATTCCCTCTCAAGCTGCAAAGCCTGTTCCAGCGCAGCCGCTACAAGGTTTGCTACGGCGGCAGGGGCGGTGCTAAGTCTTGGGGGAT
>Ga0208916_10000779_pt1 | contig 14419 bp, 14 predicted proteins | sample DEB19_08_DNA_5_FD_184523 | JGI IMG/M metagenome (GOLD analysis project Ga0208916, IMG submission 184523) | Aqueous microbial communities from the Delaware River and Bay under freshwater to marine salinity gradient to study organic matter... | ecosystem: Environmental > Aquatic > Marine >... | reverse complement strand
CGAGTCGGTGAAGTTTGCCGCGAACGGGCCGACTGCGAGCAACGGTCCCTATCAATTCAGGTGGAGGAGTTTGAGCGCCAGTGCGTGGTGATTGACCGTTAAGCAGGGTATTTCTCGGGCGTGATCACGTTGGTACGTTGCCACGGGTTTTTTGTTTGTTTTATTTGTTTTATTTGGGCTTCGCATGATCGGGATCGGGATCGGGAACGGGAACGGGAAATTTTCGAAATGAGCAAATAAAACCACGGGCTGGGTACACACTGAAATTCAAGTTGGAAGCGGTCAGGCTGATCAAAGGCGGTCAGGTGGCGGCCGTCACGGCCAAGATACTTGGCATCCTGCATTCCGAATGCAGACGCCTTTTCCGGCGACAAATAACTTTTGGGAAAATTCAATATTTGGCGCATCACGCAGTAAACAATCCACTCCATTAAGCAGATAAACGCATGGGTCGGTGCTTATTTCAGCGATCGCGGACGGCTGACACGGCGTGATCGTGGAAGACCAATGCTGTCCGGGCGGCTTGAGAAATGCCTGATGACATTATGAAATTTGAACTACTTTGAGCGCCGTTGCATGTTGCTTAGCCGAACGGCGGGGTGTTTCTCTGTACGCAGCCTTGGTACGCTGTCACAGGTTTTTTTAGTTTAGTTTGGTTTTATTTGGGCTTCGCTTAATTAGGGTCAGAAACAGTTAATTTTCACACTGCGAAAATTTACGCCTCCTTTTTTTAAAATGATTTGTACCCGGGTTTACCCTTCCAATTTGGTACCGTTTAGGTATTAAAAAGGCAGTGCAAATCGTTTCTCATAGAAAGATTCGGCAACTGCCCTGTGATATTGTCGACAAGCTTTAAACCACTTGGGGAAACTTTGACTGAAGAGCCATCAATCAAGTTAGCACGATCGATGTGCCAAGCCCCTCAAGGCATGGTGGACGCCGCATAAGGCCAATTACCACCGAGATCGTGAGTTAAATCGGCTGCGCTCAGCATCGCCAGCGGCAGCAGCCGCTCGACGGCTTCGTCAGAAAAGCGATAGATCGGAATCACCAGCGAGATGGCGCCCAGAAGTTCCGATCCGTTGGCAAAGACAGGGCACGCTATCGCAGCACTTTCTGGATCGCGCTCTTTTTGCGTGATGACAAAGCCTTGCTGCCGAATCTGGTCATACAAAGCACCTGAAACGCCATCATCAATGGCCAGAATGACGCGACCAGCGGCGCCTTTATCCAGGGGAAACATCTCGCCCTCCAATACATGGCTGCGCACTGAGCGTGGCGGCTGAACGTGGTGAAGGCATATTCGTTGCTGACCTTCGCGCACATAGAGCCCTGCGCACTCCCCTGAGGCCGTAGCGAGTGCTCGCAACTTAGGGAGCACGTAATCCGCAAGACGAAAAGACCGACGGTACATGTCGCTGAGCGGCAGCACGCTTGGCCCCACTACGTAACGACCATCGTTCAGTTTCTTGACAAAGCCAGCCCTCAACAAGGAGGCCAGTAGACGAAGAATGGTGCTCTCGTAAAGATCTGTCTTGATAGCCAACTCTGCCAAGGTGAGTCCTTCAGGGCTCATCTTGAAAGCGGAAAGCACCAACAAAGCGCGGTCAACCGCAGCCACACCATTTGGCTTCTCAGAACTCTCGCCGTTTTTATGAGTGTCAGGGTTTGCCTGCATAGCGTTGAAATCCACAGTAAAAGTAAACTTGCAAATAATAAAACAGAAATCAATTCTATTTTGCAAAAACACCGTATCAATCAAACATTCGCTGAGCTTTCGCACCGCAAGGCAAGCACATGAGTATTCATGGTCAAGCCTATGTGGTGGGCGCCTACGAACACCCTTTGCGCAGAGCGCCAAAACATTCTGTCGCTCAATTGCACGCCGAAGTGGCGCGGGGAGCGCTTGATGATGCGGGCTTGAGCAAGGATGACATCGATGGTTATTTTTGCTCGGCTGACGCACCGGGCATGGGCCCGACCTCGATGGTCGAGTACCTGAACCTGCGTCCTCGGCATGTGGACTCCACCGATATCGGCGGAGCCACGTATTTGTCACTGGTCAGCCATGCCGCGCAGGCCATTGCAGCGGGTAAATGCAACATCGCCCTGATCACGCTGGCGGGACGACCGCACAGTGAAGGCGTTGCAACGGGTACCCAACCCAAGATTCGCAACCCATCGCAGCCAGATTTTCAGTGGGAGTACCCCTACGGCATTGCCAATGCCAATGGCTACGCGATGTGCGCCAAACGGCACATGCACGAGTACGGCACCACTTCGGAGCAACTCGCGTGGATCAAGGTGGCAGCCTCCCACCACGCTCAGCACAATCCCCATGCCTTGCTGCGCCAAGTGCTGACGGTGGAGGACGTGCTGGCATCGCCACTGGTGGCCGATCCACTGCACCGTCTGGACTGTTGCGTGGTCACGGACGGTGGCGGTGCGCTGATTGTTGCCCGTCCCGAAATTGCCAGATCGCTCAAACGTCCGCTGGTCAAGATCCGCGGTGCCGGCGAAGCCGTGAAGCACCAGAGCGGAGGCTACTTTGACCTGACTTACTCCGGCGCGCGACAAGCGGGTGCCCAGGCGTTCGCCGATGCAAAAGTAACTCCAGCAGACATCCAGTACGTGTCGATATATGACAGCTTCACCATCACGGTGTTGATCCAACTCGAAGACCTCGGCTTCTGCGCACCGGGCAAGGGCGGCGCTTTCGTCGCTGATGGCAACCTGATCTCGGGTGTTGGCAAGCTGCCCTTCAATACCGACGGCGGTGGCTTGTGCAACAACCACCCGGCCAACCGCGGAGGTATGACCAAGGTGATCGAGGCCGTGCGCCAGCTCAGAGGCGAAGCGCACCCTGCCGTTCAAGTGCCTGATTGCCGGTTGGCTCTGGCTCAAGGCACAGGCGGCATGCTGGCCACTCGGCATGGCAGCGCCACCTTGATCATGGAACGGGAGTGATGTGATGAACGCCTTCGAACGCATTTTGCCGGTACCTATTCCGACGCAGGATTCTCAGTTTTTTTGGGAGGCCGCAAAGGAAGGACGCTTTCATGTCAAACGCTGCTTAGCCTGCGGCAAGATTCATTGGTACCCACGAACGCTTTGCCCGTTTTGCTTGAGCGAGAACACTGTTTGGCAGGAAAGCGCCGGCACCGGCGTGATCTACACATTCAGCGCCATGCTCCGTACCGCACAGCCGTACATCGTGGCATTTGTCACGCTCGACGAAGGCCCTACCTTGCTGACCAACATCGTCAACTGCGACGCGGCGACGCTCGCCATCGGCCAGTCGGTGCGCGTGCTGTTCCGACCTTCTGACGGCGAGTTCCCCGTTCCGGTGTTTGAGCCTGCCGGCAACCCGTTTTCCACGCTGTCCAAGTTACCCAATTCAATTCCCGCACACAAGGCGTCCGATGATTAACAAGATAGTCCCCAGCCTAGACGAAGCGGTAGCCGACATTCACGATGGCGCCAAGATACTGGTGTCAGGGTTTGGAGGTGCGGGCCTGCCCACGCAACTGCTAGATGCATTGGTCGCGCAAGGCGCTAAAAACTTGACCATCATCAGCAACAATGCGGGCAGCGGCGGCGTCGGGATTGCCAAGCTGGTGCTGGCCAAGCAAGTCAGTAAAGTGATTTGCTCTTTTCCGCGTCAGCCCGGTTCATCGGCATTTGACGAGCTGTTCCGCTCAGGCGCCATAGAACTTGAACTCGTTCCGCAAGGGACTCTGGCCGAGCGTATCCGTGCAGCCGGCGCCGGCATAGGCGCCTTTTTCACACCCACGGGGGCCGGCACAGAGCTGGCCATAGGCAAAGAAAGCCGCATCCTTGATGGCGAGGAACAAATCCTTGAGTACCCCATCCATGCTGATTTTGCGCTTATCAAGGCCAATCTCGGCGATCGCTGGGGCAACCTGACTTACCGACGTTCAGGCCGCAATTTCGGCCCACTCATGGCGACAGCCGCGACCTGCGCCATCGCCCAAGTCAGCCAGATCGTCGCCTTGGGCGAGCTGGACCCCGAAACAATCATCACCCCCGGCATTTACGTCCAACGCGTGGCCTTGGCCGAAAAGGTAACAGCATGAGCACCCGCTACACCGGCTACACCCGCCGCACCATCGCACAAATCGCCAAGCGCATCGTGCAAGACATCCCTGACGGCGCCTACGTCAACCTCGGCATTGGCCAACCGATGACCATCGCCAACCACTTGCCCGATGACAAAGAAATCATCATTCAAAGCGAGAACGGAATTTTGGGCATGGGGCCGGTTGCCACCGGCGAGGACATCGACACCGAGCTGGTGAACGCAGGTAAGCAAAACGTCACCTTGCTCAAGGGCGGCTCTATCTTTCATCACGGCGAATCCTTCGCCATGATTCGCGGTGGCCATATCGACATCTGTGTGCTCGGAGCTTTCCAAGTCTCAGTGACGGGCGATTTGGCCAACTGGCGAACACTAGACCGCGGCGCTATTCCTGCCGTAGGCGGTGCCATGGACTTGGCAAAAGGTGCCAAGAAGGTGTTCGTGATGATGGAGCACCTGAGCAAATCCGGCGAGTCCAAGTTGGTGACTCAATGCACTTACCCACTCACCGGCGTTGGCGTGGTGGACATGATCTACACGGACTTGGCGACCTTGCAAGTCACACCCGATGGTTTGCTTGTCATCGACCGCGTTGATGGCCTGTCGCATGCCGAACTTGAATCACTGTCAGAAATTAAATTAAGGGAGACAAACAATGACTAGACGACTTAAGCTAAAACAGCTGTTGACGCTCACGGCTTTCGTGGCCTTGGCCACTCCAGCGCTAGCCGCTTATCCAGACAAACCAATCAAGATCATTGTGGGGTTCACTGCCGGGGGCACCGCTGACAACGTGGCTCGGATCTTGGCATCTACCATGGGCGCGCGTATGAACCAAACCATGATCGTCGAAAACCGCCCCGGTGCTAACGGCAACTTGGCAACGGACGTCGTCGCACGCTTAGCGCCCGACGGCTATACGATTTTCTTCACCTCGGTCGGCCACGCCGTGAACCCGTCCCTGTACAAGGAAGCCAAGTACGATCCGGTCAAGGATTTCACGCCCATCGGTCAAGTGCTGAGTGCACCCAACGTACTGGTAGTTCCCGGCAATTCACCATTCAACACCACGAAGGAATTGGTGGCTTACGCCAAGGCAAACCCCGGCAAGCTGAATTTTGCATCCTCAGGCAGCGGCACCTCGGTACACCTCTCCGCCGAGATGTTCAAAGTGCAAGCAGGAGTTGACATCGTTCACATCCCTTACAAAGGGACAGGTAGCTTGATGCCCGATCTGCTGTCTGGCGTGGTCGACTTGGCTTTCCCCAATTTGCCCAGCGCCCTGCCGCACATCAAAAGTGGTGCACTCAAAGCGCTGGGGGTGACAACCGCAAAACGCTCAGCGGCTGCCTCGCAGATTCCGACATTGGCCGAATCCGGAGTGCCCGGCTACGACATGTCAACTTGGTACGGTTTGATCGGACCTGCCAACATGCCGGCCAGTGTGGTCAGCAAGCTCAATCATGAACTGCGCCAAGTGCTGGCCGATCCAAAAGTGCATAACCGACTGGTCGTCCAAGGCGTCGACCCTGTGAGCGGTAGCCCGGAGGAATTTGGAAAGTTCATCCAGGATGAGACACGTAACTGGGCAGCCATTCTCAAGCAGGTCAAGCTCGCGATCAATTAAGAGCGCAAAAACTAGGCCCCTTGGGACGCAGCAAAATTCGTCCCACTTTTGGCGCGACAAAGGGCCGCTGGCGGTATGTCGTTAGCGGCCTTTTTTGGGCACAGTGGTATTCAAGTGTGGGCACTGACTCGCTTTTGACTCTACGTGCCGACTTTGACTTCGTCAGGGCTAAATGACTGAAATCATTGCTGCGAAGTAATCTTCTGAATCCCAGAGGAAAATCGGACGATCAGGAAAATCAGACCCCATCACTGAGTTTTCTTGCCATCTCGAGCACAGTTTTCACGTGACTTAGTTGGTAGCGGTTACTCGGCATGGTCAGTGTCAACGCGCCAGCCAGAGAACCGTCGGTTTTAAACACCGGTGCAGAAATACCAGCGACGTCGGACAGCCTGTCACCTACTGCCGTACAAAAACCCTGCGCCCGAATCTCAGCGTAAAGCTGCTGATCTTGGACGGCAATCGCTCCTTCTTGATCGGGGTCAAACGCGATCAGAACGCGGGCACCTGTTCCACGATCGAACGGCAACAGGTCGCCTGCCCGAATATGGTCCCGAACAGGATGAGGCGAGTCGACTCGATACAAACACAGCCGGGCCTCGCCCTGTCGCACGTGGTAAGCGGCACTCTCGCCGGTCGCCGTCACCAGCTGACGAAGTACTGGCAACACAACTCGGTCCAACGAAAAAGAAGCGGCGTAAACACCGTGCAGTCTAGCCACCTGAATGCCCAGCGCGTAGCGACCATCTTCAAGTTGCTGTATCAAATGGGCGTGCGCCAAAGATGCCAGTAGCCTGAGCACCGTGCTTTTATAGAGCTGTGTACGCTGCGCCAGTTCGTTCAAACCTAAGGACGCGTCCTCCGATTTGAACGCTGCCAAGATTGACAGGGCTCGGTCTACGGCGGCGACGCCGCCAACTGCGGCATCAGCATCGGCAACGGATTCAATTTTTGCTTTGCGTGGCATCACAAACCTTTGTTAGTAGTTTGGGTTGACAGCTTGGGATTGCTGCACGATGATAGAGTTTCATCTTAAAGAATATCATTCTATCTTATAGAATAAAAAGCTCAAACTATGACAATTCTTTCTCATTCGAATGCTGTTCTGATCAGTGAAGTTGGGCCGCGTGACGGCTTGCAAAGTGTTGCCGCGACCATGGCAACGACTGACAAACTGCGCTGGATCAGCGCTTTGTATGCGGCTGGCCTGCGCGAAATTGAGGTCGGTTCCTTTGTGCCGGCTAAGCTGTTGCCGCAAATGGCGGATGTTGCCGATGTTGTTCGCCACGCCCTGACTTTGCCAGGTCTGACGGTGATGGCATTGGTGCCAAACCGAAGAGGTGCCGAAGCCGCTTTAGCGGCAGGCGTACACAAGATAACAATGCCAGTTTCAGCCAGCATCGCCCACTCCATAGCGAATGTTCGCAAAACTCGGGAAGAAATGGTCGCGGAAGTTCGCGCTGTAGCAGCACTCCGCGACGCCATGGCACCGCAAGTCCTGCTAGAGGCAGGCATTGCTACTGCGTTTGGCTGCACACTGCAAGGCTCCGTGCCAGAAGACGACGTCATCTGGTTGGCGACTCAGTGCATCGAGGCCGGGGCCAACGAATCCGGACTGTCGGACACAGTTGGTTATGCGAACCCAGCGCAAGTGCGCCGACTGTTCAAGCGACTACGCGCCGAGATCGGTGTGCACGCAGGTGCCGCACACATGCACAACACCAGAGGGCTTGGCATCGCCAACTGCCTCGCAGCCTACGAGGAAGGCGTTCGGACCTTCGACTCATCGCTGGGCGGTTTGGGTGGTTGTCCGTATGCTCCGGGCGCATCCGGGAATGTAGTGACAGAAGACTTGGTCTTCATGTTTGAAGCAATGGGTATATCGACCGGTGTTGACTTGGATAAATTGATAGATGCCCGTCAACCCTTGATGGCTGGACTACTTGGCGAGCCCATCTATGGCATGACACCCGATGCAGGCTTGCCCAAAGGCTGGAAGCAACAACATTGATGCTTCAGCAAAATCTGAATCAACCGGACATGGCGCCCGCTCTGCCCTACACAGACCTGCGTGTTGTTGAATTTACCCACATGGTGATGGGCCCGACCTGCGGCATGATGCTGGCGGATCTGGGTGCCGAGGTCATCAAGGTCGAACCAATGGCAGGGGACAACACCCGAAAACTGCTCGGCTCAGGCGCTGGATTTTTTCCGACATTCAACCGGAACAAAAAAAGTCTAACGCTAGACCTTCAAACAGCACTTGGCAAAGAGGCTGCGCTTAGGTTGATCGCGACTGCCGACATCGTCAGTGAAAACTTCAAACCCGGGACGATGAAGAAGTTAGGGCTTGATTACGACAGCCTGAAGGCTTTGAATCCACGCCTTATTTACGTGAGCCACAAAGGCTTTTTGCCCGGCCCTTACGATCACCGCACGGCACTGGATGAAGTCGTTCAGATGATGGGTGGCCTCGCCTATATGACTGGCCGACCCGGAGACCCACTGCGCGCGGGCACTAGCGTCAACGACATCATGGGTGGCATGTTTGGCGCGATGGGTGCCATGGCTGCGTTAGCTGCTCGTGAAAAAACGGGCCTAGGCCAAGAAGTCCAAAGCGCACTGTTTGAAAACAATGTGTTTTTAGTCGCACAGCACATGATGCAATTTAGCGTCACAGGCCAACCAGCAGCGCCCATGCCAGCCCGAATTTCGGCATGGGCTATCTACGATGTATTCAACGTCAAAGATGGTGAACAGATCTTTTTAGCCGTGGTGAGTGACACGGCTTGGGCCTTGTTTTGTCAAGCTTTCGGGTTTGATGACCTTCAGCACGATCAGCGTCTGGGCAGCAACAACGACCGGGTTCGGGCGCGCGACTGGATGATGCCGTTGCTGCGCGAACGGCTGGCCGGTTTCAGTGCCGCCGAACTCAGCGCGGTGTTTGAAAAACATGCACTCCCCTTTGCACCCATAACTCGCCCACAGGACTTGATGGATGACCCACACCTGTTGGCTACCGGTGGTTTAGCGCCGATTACATTGCCAGACGGTCGTCCAAGCAAAGCCGTGCTGATGCCAATCACGCTTGGCGGCAAACGACTAGGCGTTCGCATGAACCCCCCAAGTTTGGGCGAACACAGCGCCGAGCTACTGGCCGAGTTGGGATTCAGTGCGGCAGACATTCAAGCACTCACAGGACCGGCTGTCGGCACCGTAATTTAAAAATTGAAACAAAAGGAGACAAGCAATGAGATTTACACAATCTGCGGTGGTGGTGCGAGGACTTTTAGCAGGCTTAGTCGCCTTGGCTGGACTTCAAATCAGCCACGTGCAAGCTCAATCAGACTGGCCAACCAAACCGATTCGATTCGTAGTGCCCTACACCCCGGGGGGCGGCACGGACACAGTGACCCGATATATCGCAAACAGTGTCGATCCAGATAACAAATGGGTTTTCATGATCGACAACAAACCAGGCGGCGGCGGCAACATCGGCCTCAACTTGGTCGCAAAGGCAAAGCCGGACGGATACACCATTGGCATGGGGCAAACATCCAATCTGGCGATCAACCCTGCGGCCTTGCCAAGCATGCCATTTGATCCGGCTAAAGATTTAGTGCCTGTGGCATTGGTAGCGGAGGTTCCCATGGTGCTCGTGGTCAGGCACGACTCACCCTACAAGTCACTGGCCGACATAGTCAGCGCGGCCAAAGCCAAACCAGGCGAGCTTAAACAAGCCGTCGCAGGCTTGGGCACCGTCGGTCACCTTGCTGGCGAAATGCTGGCGCGCAATGCAGGTATCAAAGTGTTGACGATCCCCTACAAAGGAGCTTCGCCGGCAGCGACAGAACTTTTAGGCGGCTTAACAGACTTCATGTTTGCAACACCACAGTCTGTTATGGGCTTGGTTCAGAGCGAAAGACTGCGGATACTTGCCGTCACCTCATTGAAGCGCTCCCCCGTGCTGCCAAATGTGCCGACAGTGTCCGAGTCCGGTTACAAGGGCTTTGAGGCCGTGGATTGGAAAGTCATCGTAGCGCCAACTGGAACTCCTCCAGAAATAATTAAACGACTCAATGCCGCTATTGAGAAAGCCCTTGCAACGCCTAAGTTGCAAGCCCAACTGGCTGCAGAGTCCAGCACTGGCTTAGGCGGGAGTCCAGAGAAGGCGGCTCAATTTATAAGTGCCCAGCAGGTGGAATGGGGGGTGCTAGTTCGCGAAACTGGCATTCGTTTTGACTGACCCTATGACACAGCAGACCGCGACGCTTCATTGTGAACAGCACCCTAGATGGGCATTGCTTCGGATTGACCGTGAGGCCAAACGAAACGCTTTGGACCGAGCTACGCGATACAGTTTGTTGCGTGTGCTTGAAGCCTTGCGTGGCAAAGCTCAGGTCATTGTCTTGACGGGCACCGGTGGTAGCTTTTGCGCGGGCCTAGACCTGAAGGAGCGGGAGGCGGAAATAGCCGCAGGTCAACCCGACAGCGCCGGTTCAGAGGCCATTGAAATCAACATGGCATTGCGTGAGCATCCAGCCATCATTATTGCGGCAGTCAATGGCGTCGCGCTCGGCCAAGGCGTGACGCTCATCAACTCAAGTGATTTGGCACTGGCTGCAGACTCAGCGACCTTAGGTTGCCCAGAGATTAGTTTTGCGGCATTCGCGAGCATGGCCGGTCCAACCAGTCAACTCCTTGTCAACCGCAAACGGGCTGCTTGGTTATTACTGGCCAACACGCCACTTGATGCGCTGATGGCAGAACGCTGGGGGCTGTTAAATGAGGTGGTGCCCGGTGATCAATTGATGGCACGTACAGCCGAGCTAGCCCGAACCATCGCTGGCTTCGATCCAGCAGCACTAGAAGCAACGAAAAAAGCACTGCAATCCGTTCACGAAGGTTTGAACCCTTGGCGCACCGCCATGGAACAAGGACAAAAAGTCAATGCAGATATCCGCAAAAGGCGAGAGTCAAAAGTTGGCATAAATCCCCTTCCATAATTTCACATACGAGTCAAAATGAAAAAACGCCAATTCTTAAATGCAGCTCTGTCCATGGGCGGTTTAGCTGCTATCAGCACATCAGCTTTAGCCCAAGGCTTAACGGGGAAACCCACCACCATCGTCGTCCCATTTTCAACGGGCGGTGCCACCGACATTGTTGCCAGGCTGGTTGCACAGCAATTAGGCGGGCCGCTTGGTGCACCGGTTTTGGTCGAAAACAGGACGGGTGGTGCTGGTGCGATTGGATGGGGCAGCGTGGCACGTGCAGCCCCAGATGGCCACACGCTGATCACCACGGAGTTGTCTTACGCCATCGCTGCGGGACTCAACCCCAACCTTCAGTTTGACGCGCGCAATGCCTTTTCCCACATCACCACAGCCGTTTCCGTGCCCCATGTCTTGGTGGTCACCCCGGGCCTGCCAGCCAAAACCATGAAAGAGTTTCTGGCACTGGCCAGGGCCAAGCCGGGAAGCCTTAATTACGGTTCAGGCGGTATAGGCACCAACACGCACCTAGGGTCTGAGCTGCTCAAATCGCAGACCGGCATCTTCATCACCCACATTCCTTACCGTGGGGCGGGTGCCGTTTTGAGCGACCTAATGGGGGGTCAAGTTCAGATGATGATCTCAACAGTCACCACCGTACTGCCGCACATCAAGTCCGGAAAACTTCGGCCATTGATGGTGCTGAGCAACACAAGATCGCAGGTGCTGCCTGATGTGCCGTCGGCAAAAGATGAAGGTCTGCCAAATATGGCCATGGACTTTTGGGTCGGGTTTTCTGCTCCTGCTGGGACACCTCAGCCCATCCTAGAAAAACTCAACAGAGACATCAACGCAGTGTTGAACTTGCCTGATGTAAAAAAGCGCAGTGCCGAGATGGGGCTAACGACCGTAGCCAGTTCGCAAGTTGCAGCCACGCAGCAAGTTGAAAGCGAGATCAAGCGCTGGTCGGCGTTGATCAAGCAACAGGGCATTAAGCCGGAATGAGATGAACACTGTCCATACGTCTACGCAAAATCAAAACAGGTCTGACCCACTTCAGTCACCTGGGAAATGGCATGCACTCGCCGAGTTGATGGCGATCCGAGGTCAGGATGGGCTGGCTCCGGGCGAGTTAAGCATGACCGGCAACGACCCGTTTTTCCCAACGCCTTACCGGGTGGGAGAAACTGCCGCTGCATCGTTGGCCGCCATCGGTGTTGCCGCCAACGACCTATGGGAAATCAAAACTGGCTTGCGGCAGCAGATCCACATTGACGTTGCCCACGCGGCAGCAACGCTGCGCACCGTGGACTACACACGGGCGCTCAATCAGGATGAACAGTATGTGCATGTACCCATTCCCACAGCCATGTCACACATGCTCGGTGTGACCCAGCCTTGGCCGACGAAAGATGGCCACTGGTTGCTGCCCCACCTCAATCTACCCCACCTGAGTCGCCGTGTACTAGACGTGCTGCGTTGCGAAGACACGCCTGCGGCTGTACGCCAAGCAGTCTCCGGCTGGGATGGTGTTGCACTGGAAGATGCCATCGCCGGAGCTGGAGCCTGCGGAGGCATGATTCGCAGTCCCCAAGAATGGCTTGAGCATCCACAAGGCCGCTATCTTGCGGAAAGACCCGTGATTGAAATCACAAAAATATCGGACACTGCGACTGAGCAACTGCACCGTGGGGACAGGCCTCTGTCTGGTGTTCGAGTGTTGGACTTAACTCGAATTTTGGCTGGTCCAGTTGCAGGTCGCGCGCTGGCAGAGCACGGAGCTGATGTACTGATGGTCGGCGCTGAAGGACTTCCCCAAACACCAGAGCATGTGCGAGACACCAGCCACGGAAAACGCAGCTGTTTTCTGAATATTCAAGAAGCCTCTCAGGCTGAAGAACTGAGGACACTGGTGAGCCAGGCCGATGTGTTCATCAACGGTTACCGACCCGGACGACTTGCCGCTCACGGGTTTTCTGTAGAAGACCTTGTTGCACAACGGCCAGGGCTGGTTGTTGTGTCTGTGAGTTGCTTCGGCTCAGGCGGTCCTTGGGCTTCTCGTGCAGGATGGGAGCAGGTGGCGCAAGCGGTCACCGGGATCTGCCAAACCAACGGCCTGCTGACCCAAAACGGGCAACCCAAGCTGGTCTTTGCACCGTTGTGCGACTACACCACCGGGTACTTGGCCGCACTCGGTGCCATGCTGGCGTTAGCACGCCGGGCACGCGAAGGCGGCAGCTACCATGTGCAAGTCTCGCTGTGCCAGTCGGCCATGTTTGTGCAGCGGCAGGGCTTACTCGAATCCTTTGCTTCAGCGCCAGGGCACTTGACGGAAGACGAGCTCGAAAAACTGCACGTGCAAGCCAACACCTGTTACGGCCAGCTCAAGACCTTGGGCCCGGTCTTGAAGATGTCAAGCACTGCCCCACGCTGGGACCGACCATCACCACGCTTGGGGAGCGACGCAGCGCTGTGGCTACCGCGACAACACTAATTTTTTCTCAAAGAGCCGACCATGTGGAACCTGTCTTTTACCCCACCGCAGATCATTCAAGCCAACATATTGACCCGTTTGCCAGATGAACTACGGCGACCCGTGCGCAGCAACTGGGCGGATGCAAACAAGCCCGGACAAATTGTTGACTGCTTTCTTGAGGGCCCTTGCTTTGACCGCGCTGGGAACCTGTACCTGACGGATATACCGCACGGCAGAATCTTCAAGGTTTCATCAGATTTGCAGTGGCACTGCGTGGCCGACTACGGCGGCTGGCCCAATGGACTGGCTGCTCATGCCGATGGCAGTGTATGGATTGCGGACTACCGACAGGGCATTTTTCGACTTGATCCAGAGACCGGAAATATCAGCACATTGCTAGGGCACCGCAACAGTGAATCCTTCAAGGGCATCAACGATCTGACTTTTGACGGCCAAGGCAATTTGTATTTCACCGATCAAGGGCAAACCGGCCTGCATGACCCTAGCGGACGAGTCTATCGTTGGTGCCCTGACAGCGGCCAATTAGACCTTTTACTGAGCAATGCCCCCAGCCCGAATGGCATCGCCATCAGCGCTGACGGCAAGGCTCTGTTTTTAGCAGTCACCCGTGCCAATCAAATCTGGCGTGCCCCCCTGCTACCCGACGGCAGCATCAGCAAGATGGGCGCTTTTCAGACTTTTTTTGGCAGCAGTGGCCCGGACGGGCTGGCACTCGATAGTGAAGGCCGCCTAGTGGTCGCTCATGCCAGCTTGGGTGGGGCTTTTGTACTGAATGCACGCGGTGAAGTCACGCACTTTGTAAAAAGTCCGTCGGGCTCAACTGTGACCAACGTCGCCTTCCGGCCAGACTCCATGCAACTTATCATGACCGAGTCGGCAACTGGTAGCTTGCTGGTGGCCGATTTACCAGCCGTTGGACTAGCGTTGTACTCGCACACAAAACAAGCTGCACGAGCCCCTGTTTAAACGACAGTGCGCGGTGGGGTTTCAACCTCTTTTTTGAAGCAGTCCACCGTCTACAGGTAGCAGCACGCCTGTGATGTAGGCGGCTTCATCAGACGCCAAGAAGACCGCGGCATTGGCGACATCCCAAGCCGTTCCCATACGACCGATTGGAACAAGTGCACTGCGTTGCTGGCGGATTAATTCGGGGTCAACCCCCTGCTCTTGAGCGCGCCGATTGATCGCCATGGGGGTGTCCA
>Ga0208916_10000778_pt1 | contig 14425 bp, 14 predicted proteins | sample DEB19_08_DNA_5_FD_184523 | JGI IMG/M metagenome (GOLD analysis project Ga0208916, IMG submission 184523) | Aqueous microbial communities from the Delaware River and Bay under freshwater to marine salinity gradient to study organic matter... | ecosystem: Environmental > Aquatic > Marine >... | reverse complement strand
AAAAGTCCTTCAAAGGCATTTACGCGCTGCTGTCGCTGGCGGGTTTTGTGCTGCTGGTGTGGGGCTACGGCCAGGCGCGCCAGCAAGGCCTGATGCTGTGGAACCCACCCACCGCCATGCGCCACATCGCGGCGCTGTTGATGCTGCTGTCTTTTGTTCTGCTGGCCGCCGCCTACGTGCCCGGCAACCAGATCAAAGCCAAGCTGCACCACCCGATGGTACTGGGCACCAAGGTGTGGGCGCTGGCGCATCTGCTGGCCAATGGCTCGCTGGCTGATACCGTGCTGTTTGGCAGCTTTTTGCTGTGGGCGGTGGTGTTGTTCGCCGCGTCCCGCAGGCGTGACCGCCGCGAGCAGACTGTTTACCCGGCGGGTACTGCGGGGGCGACGGCGATGACTGTGGCGGTGGGCGTCGTTGCCTGGGCCGTGTTTGCGTTCTGGCTGCACCGGGTGTTGATCGGCGTGTCGCCATTTGTAGCGATGGGTTGAGTTCTTTGGCCTGCCGGCTTGCGATAAACCCCATTTTGTATATCAAACTATACAAAATTGTCAAAAAGAATAGCTTTATATACATTTAGTATGACACCGTTCGACTAATTTGATATTATTGCTACTCATTCATCAATAAATGAGTAGTTTTATGAGCTTTTTAATTGAAGAGTTAGAGGCCGCCCGCAAAGCCGCCGACCTGAGCCAGGAACAGCTCGCCACCCGTTCTGGCCTGAGCCGCATGACCGTGCAGCGCACAGAGGCCGGGGAAATTGACCCGCGCCTGTCGTCCGTGGCTGCCATGGCCAAAACACTGGGTATGGACGTGATGCTGGTGCCCACGGCACTGCGGCCTGAGCTGGAATCGTTTGTCCGTTCAGGTGGCCGCTTTTTGGGGCAACCTGCGGGCAGTGGTGCGCCTTTGTCGATTGCGCAAACCTTGGCCAAATAAACCATGACGGAGATCCGCTACCTGCGCATGTCGCTGCACTTGCCCAGCGGCGGCAAACGCGGTATTGGCTACCTGTCGCAGTACGGCGATATCTTGCGTGCCTCGTTTGATGCAGATTACATCGCCGACCCGCAGCGCCCCACCCTCACCCTCGCGCTGCGCGGCGCAACTGAGGCAGATACGCAAGCCATCCTTGGCGCAGCGCGCGACGCCCGTTTGTCGCGCAGCGATGGCCACTGGCCCAGCTACTTTCAAAACCTGCTGCCCGAAGGCCACAACCGGGAGCGCCTGGCACTGGAGCGGCGCTGCAGCCCGGATGACGAATTTCAGTTACTGGCCGCCGCTGGGCATGACCTGATGGGTGCCATAGAGGTGGAGCCGGTACCCCTGCGTGAAGGCATACCCGACACCGTGCGCCACTGGCACACCGCGTTGGGCCTGGACGTGCTGGAGCCGGGTTTTGTCGAGTCGCCCGTCGAAGACGCCGCCGCCCTGCCCGGCGTGGTGACCAAGTTTTCAGCCGTGCAGGACGGCAGGCGCTACGTGGTCAGGCGGCACGGCGCAGCGGGCTCGTTCATTCTCAAACTGCCATCGACCCGTCACCCGGACCTGGTCGCCAACGAGGCAGCAGGCTACCAACTGTGCGCAGCACTGGGGCTGGACTGCGCCGAGGCTCAAGTCATCTCACGGGCAGACGCGGACTTGCCTGAACAATTGCCGTTTGATGAGCTGTTGGCGGTCAAGCGGTTTGACAGAGGCCAAGACGGACAACGTATCCACATGGAAGAGTTTGCTCAGGTTTTGCAGGTCGAACCCAAACACAAATACGGCCAGGGTGTGATGACTGACTACCCCAACATGCTGCGCGTGCTCGACAGACTCTCAAGCCGCCCCGCACAAGACGTGCAGGAGTTCGTCAAACGTTTTGTGGCGTTTGTTTTGATGGGCAATGTCGATGCGCATTTGAAAAACTGGGCGCTGATGTACCCCGACGGCATCACCCCCAGGCTCGCGCCGCTGTATGACCCGGTGTGCGTGACCGCCCTGTTTGAAAGCGTACCGCCCACCGACTACGCCATCAACCGCGCGATTGACACCACGCTCAGAGCGTTCGACTTGAATCAGCTCGAAGCGTTGCTCAAAGCCGCAGGTTTACAGCGCGTCAGCCGCCTGGTCAGCATTGCCAAACAGACCGTGAAGCTGGCGCAGGCCGATTGGCCGGCTGTTCTTCAAAATGCGCCGCCTAGTGTCAACAGGGCAGTGACGGAGCGGCTGGGTGGCGGCTTGGCGCTAGGTCGGTAGTGCTATTAATTCAGGAGCTTTTCGCACTTGTATTTGTTGCTGAATCTTTAAATTAATCCCAAAAATTTGTGTTGTGAGTAGCTTATCAGCCTTGTCCGACCAAACCGTTTGGGACGATGAAACGGCTGTGCTGATTTCGAAATGACTCGAACAGATTTTGAAAGACACTCAAAATCTAACTTTCATAATCAAGCTGAGAAATCACTTCCTGATGACAGTAAAAAAGCAGGATTTTTCTACAAGAGCCACCGAATTAAATAAAGGATTTGAAATGGTTACTAGCAATTCAAATGTATTTAAGAGCGTAATTTTGTCTTTCGCTATGCTTGCAATGACAACTTTTGGCAGTCCAGCTGCTGCGCAAAGTGCAGCGGATATAGAAAGCGGCACACTCAAGTTTGTGCTGTCGCCCGAACCACCTTTTCTACTGACTGCGATCAATACCACCCTGCAGATGGGCATGGTGACCTCAAAGGTCATGGAAAGCCTGCTCTATTTGGATGCCGAGTTGAAACCGCAGCCCTTATTGGCTGAGAAATGGGACATCAGCGCTGATGGTCTAACCTACACCTTCAAGCTGCGCCCCAACGTCAAGTGGCATGACGGGCAACCGTTCACCTCGGCCGATGTCAGCTACACAATTTTAGAGGTGCTTAAAAAAATACACCCTCGCGGTCGCACTGCACTTGCGAAAATAACCAGTGTCGAAACACCCGATCCACTCACCGCCATCATCAAGCTCAGCAAACCAGCGCCCCCCATGCTGGCAGCACTCGCCTCCAGCTACGAGTCACCGATGATGCCCAAACATCTGTTTGCCGGATCTGACCCAGCTACGAATCCATACATCAGCAAACCGGTCGGAACAGGCCCCTTTGTTTTCAAGGAATGGAAGAAGGGTGATTTCATTCTTTTAGAAAAAAATCCTAACTACTGGCAGGCTGGGAAACCGGTTCTGCGACGCATCGTATTCCGGATCATCAATGATGCCTCTGCCCGCGCCGCGAGTTTCGAGACTGGCGAAGTTCACATTGGCGGTCTCAGTCCAGTGCCGCTTACCGATATGCCGCGGATTGCCAAAAATCCTGCGCTCAGCGTGGAAACCCGTGGGTACGCCTACATGTCGCCCTACTTGCTGATGGAAGTCAATCTGCGCAAGCCACCCTTGAACGATGTGCGCGTGCGCCGTGCAATTGCACATGCGATTGATCGTGACCGCATGACCCAGGTTGTCTGGATGGGCTATGGCAAACCGGCAGTCAGTCCGATCCCGTCACAGGTCACAACCTTTCATTCGACCGATGTACCCAAGTACGAATACAGCGTTGAAAAGGCCAAAAAACTTCTCGATGAAGCCGGCTTGAAGCCAGGCGCGAATGGTATGCGGTTCAAAATGACCCACGACCTGTTTCCTTTGGGATCCGACTACCAGCGTACCGGCGAATTTATCAAGCAACAGCTGGCCCGAGTTGGAATTGACGTTGAACTACGCAGCCAGGATTTACCTTCTTACTTCAGGCGCGTATTTACAGAGTACGACTTTGACAGCACCAGCGGGTACTACGGCGCTTTCGCAGATCCGACCCAAGGGGTGCAGCGACTGTTCTGGTCAAAGGCGATTCAAAAGGGTGTGGTGTTTACCAATGCCACCGATTATCGAAGTGTCGACATGGATCGCATCATCGAAGCCGCGCAAGATGAAAACGATCCCACCAAACGCAAGGCACTTTACCTGGACATGCAACGTCTCGCCATGACAGATCTGCCCGTGATTCCATTAATGGAAACCCGCTTCATCACACTGTCCAGTTCAAAATTAAAGAAGCATACGATCAGCGCCGACGGCGTGATTGGCGGGAACTTCGCTGACGCTTACTTTGAAAAATAAGCGCGTCTGGTCATGAAATTGCCTCAGATCAAGTCGCCGATGCTACGCCTGGTCGGACAGCGCCTGCTTAAGGCAATCCCGCTGATACTCGCCATTGTTATCTGCAATTTTGTCCTGCTCAAGCTGGCACCGGGCGATGCTGCAGACGTACTGGCAGGCGAAGCGGCAGCAGGTACGGCTGAATACCTGGCCGAACTGCGCGCACGCTTCGGTCTCGACCAGCCGGTGTACATGCAGCTGTGGCATTACATCGTCAAGTTAGCCACGCTCGATCTGGGCTTTTCGTTTCGACATAACCAAACGGTGCTATCGCTGATACTCGACCGGCTTCCAGCGACCTTGCTGTTGATGCTCAGCGGGATGGGGCTGGCAGTGGTTATTGGGGCGGCCCTGGGCGTACTGGCCTCGCAACGCGTCAATCAACTGCGAGACAACATCATCTCGGTGTTCGCCATTCTTTCTTTTTCAGTCCCGGTGTTCTGGTTGGGGCTGATGCTGATCGTTGTCTTCTCGGTGAATCTCGGCTGGTTCCCCGCAGGCGGTATGGAAACCATGGCCAGCGGCAAGCATGGCATGGCGCGTATGCTGGATATCTTGCACCACATGGTGATGCCCGTCACCACACTTGGCCTGTTCTATGTTGCACTGTATACCCGTGTCATGCGCGCTTCAATGCTTGAAGTCTTCAACCAGGACTTCGTCACCACGGCACGTGCAAAAGGTCTAAGCGAACGGCGCATTACCTTCAGGCACGTCTTTCGCAACGCGCTACTTCCTATGGTGACACTGATTGGCGTTCAATTTGGCACCCTGCTGGGCGGCTCTGTGCTGGTTGAAACCGTTTTTTCATGGCCGGGGCTCGGACGACTCGCTTTTGAAGCGGTCTTTCAACGCGATATTAATTTGCTACTGGGCATTTTGCTGATGTGCTCTGTTCTGGTTGTGGTGTCAAACATTCTGGTTGACGTGATGTATTCACAGCTTGATCCACGCATCAGGATTCGCTAAAAAATGAATTCCTTTATTAACTTTGCTAAACGATTTTGCCGAAATCGGTCGGCAGTCGTTGGCTTGCTGCTTTTGGTCTGTGTGGCGCTGATGGCGATTTCTGCGCCCTTGTTGTTTCCTGAAGATCCCTGGGATATGGTGGCTGCGCCATTTTTGTGGCCTGGGCAAGATCCAAAATTCCTGTTGGGTTCCGACATCATGGGGCGCGATCTGGCGAGCGGGCTGTTTCATGGCGCGCGAATCTCGCTGCTGGTTGGCTTTACGGCCACGCTGGCGGCGGTGTTGCTAGGGACTGCGGTCGGCGCCATAGCCGGCTTCTACGGGGGGCGAATCGACAGTGCATTGATGGCACTTACCGAGCTGTTTCAGACCATTCCGCAATTTATCTTCGCCATTGTTGTCGTGGCGATTCTCGCGCCTACCGTGACCACCGTGACGTTTGCACTGGCGATTGTTTCGTGGCCCGCCATTGCCCGGCTGGTACGGGCTGAATTCATGACGCTGCGTGAACGGGACTTTGTATTGGCCGGCATTTCTGTCGGCATGAGCAATTTCAGAATCATCACCACCCAAATTCTGCCGAACGCACTGGGTCCCATCATCGTCACCGGTTCGCTCATGATCGCCACAACGATTTTGACCGAAGCCGGCCTAGCTTTTCTTGGTCTAGGCGATCCCAACGTCATGAGCTGGGGAACGATCATCGGAGCGGGTCGCGATGCGCTGCGAAGTGCCTGGTACATCACCGCCATCCCCGGCCTGGCCATCATGTTCACTGTGCTCGGTTTAAATCTGGTGGGCGAGGGCTTGAACGATGCGCTCAACCCACGCCTGAAGAATCGCTGATGAACAATACGCCTGACGCACACGCGCTTTCAATGAGCGATCCATCGACCGACCCGGTGCTGGAGGTCAAAAATCTCAGCACGCATTTTCACACCTCCAAAGGTGTATTGAAAGCAGTGGATGGCGTGTCTTTCACCATTGGACGCTCGGAAATTCTGGCGCTTGTTGGTGAATCGGGTTGCGGAAAATCCGTCACCGCGCTTTCAATCATGCGACTCATCGCCACCCCGCCCGGCAAGATCGCAGGCGGTGAAGTAATCTTTAATGGCCAGGATTTGCTGCGCCTCAGTCCAGCACAAATGCAACAAGTGCGCGGCAACGGAATCGGCATGATTTTCCAGGAGCCCATGACCTCGCTAAATCCCGTTCTGACGATTGGCGAGCAAATTTCAGAGACCTTGATTGCGCATCGCGGTGAAAGTCTAAAAAGCGCAACTGAAAAAGCCTGCGAGTTGCTGGATCTTGTGCGTATGTCTGCCCCGCGGCAACGCCTTGGCCAGTATCCCCATGAGCTTTCGGGTGGCATGCGGCAACGCGTGATGATTGCCATGGCGCTTGCCTGCGAGCCCAAGTTATTGATTGCCGATGAACCCACCACTGCGCTGGATGTCACCGTGCAAGCTCAGATCCTTGATTTGCTGCTGGAAATGCGCGAACGCCTGGGGATGTCGATTCTGCTCATCACGCACGACCTGGGTGTAGTCGCTGAAGTGGCCGATCGTGTCGCCCTGATGTACGCAGGCAAAAAAATTGAAGAGGCTTCGGTGTTTGATCTGTTTCAGCGCCCTCAGCATCCTTACACACAAGGCTTGATCCAGGCTGCACCCGCAGCTTCTGGCGGTTTGGCAACCAGGCTCAAGGAAATTCGTGGGCAGGTTCCAGCGCTGCACGCCATGCCTGCGGGTTGCAGCTTCGCGCCGCGCTGCGAATGGGGCATTGACACCTGCCGCAGTACGTCGCCCGCACTGAGCGAATCCTTTGCGGCCCACTACGTCGCATGCCATCGACAGTACGAGAGTACTTCGCAAACCTTTGTCACCATAAAAAAGTCAACCTCATGACTCAAGAACTTTTACGTGTTGAAAAGCTCGTCAAGTATTTTGATGCGGGTCGCGGGCGTCGCGTTCATGCCGTGGATGGCGTCAGCTTCAGTCTGGCTCAGGGTGAAACCTTGGGTCTTGTAGGCGAATCGGGCTGCGGCAAGTCAACCCTTGGCCGCACCATCATCAAGTTATTGGTGCCCGATGCAGGGTCAGTGCACCTGTCTGGACAAAATCTGTCCGATATGAGCGCCCAACAGGTCAAGTCCTTTCGCCGGGAAGCGCAAATGATTTTTCAAGATCCTTTCGCCTCGCTCAACCCCCGCAGCACCGTCGGGCGAGCCATTGAGGAGCCGCTGATCGTGCATGGCCTGGGCGACCGGCGAGAAAGAGCTGATCGCGTCAACTGGTTACTGGAGCGCGTCGGCCTCCCCCCTGATGCTGCCCATCGTCACCCCCATGAGTTTTCGGGTGGCCAGCGTCAACGCATTGGCATTGCACGTGCGCTGGCTCTGAACCCAAAACTGATCGTGTGTGATGAGCCGGTCTCGGCGCTTGATGTTTCGGTTCGCGCGCAGGTGTTGAACCTGCTGGCTGACTTACGCGACGAACTCGGACTCTCCTATCTGTTTATCTCGCACGACTTGTCCGTGGTTGAACACTTTTGCGACCGCGTTGCAGTGATGTATCTGGGCCGCATCGTCGAACTTGCACCACGCAAAACACTGTGGCAGCAGCCGCTACATCCCTATACCCGCGCACTGCTGGAAGCGGCACCGCTGCCGGATCCGACAAGACGGCGCGGGCGCAGACAGTTACTGCAGGGCGAAATCCCCAGCCCAATTGATCCACCCACGGGCTGTCACTTTCATTCAAGGTGCCCGCACAAGATCGCCAAATGCGAGACAGTAGCCCCCCCATTACTTACCCGGTTCGATGGCCATCAAGTGGCATGCCACTTAGCCGACGATTTTTACACCCCAAAGCAGGAAGAGACGCATGTACAAGCTCATTAGTGCCACACCCAGCCCCTATGCGCGCAAGGTACGTATCCAGTTGGCAGAAAAAGGAATTCCCTTTGAGCTGATCACCGAAGTTCCGTGGAATTCCGATACGCAGACCCCCCTGCACAACCCGCTCGAAAAGCTTCCCGTTTTGATTTGCCCTGATGGGTCAAGCGTATTCGAGTCACGCTATATCAATGAGTGGATTGAGTACAAGCATCCAACGCCACCGCTCTTCCCAAAAAATATTGACGGCATTCTGGCCGTCAAACGTTACGAGGTCATTGCCGATGGTGCCTGCGACGCGCTGGTACAAATGTTCTTTGAAATTGCGCGTGATCCCGACAAGCAAAGTAAACCGTGGTTTGATCGTCAACAACGCAAAGTCGATGGCGCCTTGCGGTCGTTCTCGGAGTCGGTTGGCTCCAGAGAATTCTGCCACGGTGACACGCTGACGCTTGCCGATATTGCTGTCGGAACCTTGCTGCGCTACCTCACCGTGCGCTGGTCCACCAAGCCGTGGCGTGATCAGTATCCAGGCTTGGCCATCTACTCTGACCACCTTGAATTGCGCCCTTCATTTATGGCCACAGTGCCGGTGCCTCAGGTGATTCGGGATCGGGTCGCCTAGTTTCATATGCCTCTCATGCAAAAAATGACCTACAACAAATCAGAAATTAGGAGAATTCCAATGAAGAACCCGCCTGTTGCTGTTAGCCCAAATGAAGTTGAATCAATCGTGTCAGATTGGGTGGTTGGCAAGATTCTGTCCGAGCCCGCCATCACGGGCGTCCATTCATTAAGTGCAGTCTCGATTTATTTTGACCCCGGCCAGGGGCATACGCGTCACCAGCACACCGGAGCAGACCAGCTGATTTTCATTATTTCAGGCGAAGCCGAGATGATGATTGAATTTACCGAAGGTCAACCAGAGCACCGTTTAGTTCGTTCGGGCGATCTGGTCACCATTCCAAAAAACGCTTTTCACTCCACCATGAACAACAGCTGGGAGCCCGTTAAAATTCTCGCAGTCTATTCACCCGCAGGGGTAGAAAGTGGCATGCGCAGTGCCGACAGCTTTAAAGTTTTGGCGCCGGGTGTCGTTCCGGCGCGTCGGGACCCACCCAAAGTGGCCTAGGTGCTGAATTGATGGAATCGATTGAGGTTAAGCGATGTCGGGCGCGCTAACCGGTTTTCGTGTTCTTGATTTCGGGCAATACGTGGCGGGCCCTTTGGCCGCCATGCTGTTGTGCGAGCAAGGTGCTGAGGTCATCCGGATTGACCCCCCAGGCGGACCTCGGGACCCGTCCGCTGCTGGTGCGATTTTCAATCGTGGTAAAAAAAGTATTGTGTTGGATCTGAAAAGCGAAGCCGACAGACACGTCGCCTTGCAGCTGGTCGATACCGCCGATGTTCTGATCGAGAATTTTCGGCCAGGAAAATTTGCCGCGCTTGGCCTAGGCTACGAAGCACTCGCTCAGAGAAATCCGCGACTGGTGTATTGCTCCATTCCGGGCTTTGCGCATGATGACCCGCGCGCCCCACTCGCAGGATGGGAAGCGATTATTGCGGCCGCTACTGACACTTACCGTCCCGCTCAAGGCAGCAATTCGTCTATACCCAGATTTTGGAATTTGCCTGTCGCATCGAATTTCGCTGCGATGCTGGCTGCAACAGCTTGTGTCAATGCTCTGAACGCGCAGCAGCGCGATGGCCTGGGCCAGCATATCGAGGTAGCGTTGTTTGAAGCGATGTTTACCGCCATCGGGGCCCGGGGCATGCAGATGCCTACAGCTGTGGATATGTCGCTGGATTTCACCGGCTTTGGTGTCTACGAATGTCAGGATGGCCAGTATGTTCATTTTGCGCCTGTGGCACCTCGTTTTATGGACTGGTTTGTAGCGGCGGCAGGCATTGCGCAATGGGCGACCGAGGGATTGCTTGACCGCGCTGCGCTTTCGACCTGCCCTGAAACTGCCTTGCATTTGAGGTCTAAGCTCACCGGTTTATTTAAAACACGCACTGCGCTGGCGTGGGAGACCTTGGCCGATACAGCCGGCGTACCGTTGGCCGTCTGCAGAACAATTGCCGACTGGACCAACACAGCGCATGCCTTGACTTCGCAATCGGTTGTGTCGATAGATGATTTTAAATATGGCACCATGAAGCAACCGGGCATACCGGTTCGACTGTCGGTCTCAAAAGAGCAGATTCAAGGCTCAAGACACTCCCTCGATGCAGACCGTGCGAGCATCGCGGCCGACCTGTTGCAGCCAAGCGCACAGGCCGCACGGCATGCAACCTTTAAAGTCAACCCGTATTGCACAGATCCGGCGTTGAAAGGGGTGCGTGTGCTGGATCTCACCCAGATCTGGGCCGGTCCGACCGCGGCGCGGGCCTTGGCCGAATTTGGCGCTGATGTCATCAAAATAAACAGTCCGCACGAACCGATCATGTCGCATTACGATGTCAATCGCGGAAAGCGAAGCGTCTTGCTCGACTTCAAAGACCCAAAGGACATGGATCTCTTTCGTAAACTGGTCGAATCCGCTGACGTCGTCATGCAAAACTTCAGCCACGGTGTGGCAGAGGGGTTGGGAATCGGCTACGAGGATCTCGTCAAGATCAAACCCGAAATTATTTACGCATCAGTCAGCGCTTTTGGCTATGACGGCCCTTGGCGCGGTCGGCGTGGCTACGAAGTACAGGCGCAAGCCGCAGCCGGAGCACAGGTCGACTTTGGCTGGCCTGACCAACCCGCACGGCTGCCCTACGAAATCAATGACTACGGCACAGGCGTGCTCACGGCCTTTGGGCTATCGCTGGCGCTGCTGCATCACACACGCACGGGTCAAGGGCAACAGGTTCATGGTGCGCTTGGGTACACCGCAACACTGCATCAGTCGCTGCGCTTTGCGCAACTGGCACAAGTCGATCACGATCCCTCTGCATCCGCCAATACCCTGGGCGAACATGCGCTCTATCGCTTGTATAAAGCGCGTGATCAATGGTTTTTCTTTGCACTAGAGCGCGCCTGCCTGCTGCGGCTACAGCAAGTACTTGCTCTGCCATTGCTTGGCACGCTATCTGATGCGGATCAGCAGGATTTACTCGCGCGCACATTTGGCGAACAAGCGCTTGACTTTTGGGTAACCAAGCTGCGCACCTGCGGGCCGACGATGCATCGCCTGGTTGCGGTGCAAGAACTGATGTCCGACCCATGGGTCGTTGGGCATGGACTGAGTCTGACTCGGGAACACAAAAATATTGGCATGATCAGAACGATCGGGCCCGTTGCTCGACTCTCGCGTACGCCACTGGTAGCTGGCCGCCCAGCACCGCCACCCGGCTCAGATCGCACGGCAGTCATGCAAGCGTTGGCTGCACGCTAAATGATGTGGCGTTACGTTGAACGGCCGCGCCCTTTTCGTGACGGTACGCTTTGGGTGACAGGCCGACCTTCTTTTTAAATGCTGTTGCAAAGTGGCTCTGGCTTGAAAAGCCCGTTGCCAGGGCAACCTCCGCGATTGGTAATTCGGTCTCGACCAAAATCCGCGAGGCCTTTGCGATTCTCCGCTCAAGCAAATACTGATGCGGCGAAGTGGCGTGATGACTTTGAAACAAACGCTTCAAGGCACACACGCTCATATTCGCCTGGCTGGCGATCACCCCAAGCGAGAGGTCTTCGCCCAGCGAACGATCAATGAAATCCTGAACCCTCGCCATGCTTGAGCGAAAATTTTCGTAGCACTGCGATGTGGCTAGATGATGTTCGGTATGGACCGAATGGGCTTTAAGCAGCTGCGTGGCGAGTGTCCAGGCCAGGGTGTCCACAAAGGCAGGCGGGGTCGCAGGTGTTGGATGCTGCAAGGCCTCTAAAACCGCCAAAGCCAGTTGCTCCAGCAGTGGATCTGTCGCACCCAGACGAATCGCCACTTTCACATGGAGCCGCCCAAACACCTTCCTGCTTACGGCCTCGACAAGCTCTTTTTTCAAATAGAGCATTAGCATTTCTGACGAGCCTCGTCGATTCCACTGGGAAGACTCATCAGCTGGAATAATCAAGAATTGCCGCGGCGAAAGTGTGGCATCTTGTGCCACTGGATTTGTGGCGACCCACACCCGCAATTGAGCGGGCCCACGCAAGCAAAAACCGATGCAGTAGTGGCCAGTTGGGTTGAGTGTTCCAGACCAGCTGTTGACGGTTGCAACAGCCGCGTACAAATTGGACCAGCCCCGACCCTCACTTTGAAGCAGCAGTTTATTTCGATCCCAGCGTTCAATACTGTGCGTCTGCTGCACATCAAATTCGCATTCGGGCGTTTCAGCTTCGACGGGAGAGGCATGGAGTGTTTGCATAAATATTCATTTATATACTGATGCAATAGTAACGAGTCATCCCTGCAAGCCGACTTTTATCGATATCCAAAATAATTGAAATCGGCTTTTTCCAGCCAATTCACCCCCTTCAAGCCATCAGCCTTGTCAAAGCTTCCTGGTACTTCGCCGCCGTCTTGGCAATCACGTCATCCGGCAGGCGCGGGGCCGGTGGGGTTTTGTCCCAGGGTTTGCCGTTGATGCGCACAGCCTCTAACCAGTCGCGGACAAACTGCTTGTCGTAGCTGGGTGGGTTCAGGCCAGCGGCAAACGCCGCTTCATAACCTTCAATCGGCCAGTAGCGGGACGAGTCGGGCGTCAGCACCTCGTCCATCAGGGTCAGCGTGCCGTCTTGGTCCAGGCCAAACTCGAACTTGGTGTCGGCAATGATGATGCCTTTGGTCAGCGCAAAGGCGGCGGCGGTTTGGTAAATTTCGATGCTGATGCGCTTGATTTTTTCTGCCAAGTCAGCGCCCACTACCGCCACGACCTTCTCATAGCTGATGTTTTCGTCATGCTCGCCCTGCGCGGCCTTGGCGGCGGGGGTGAAAATCGGCTCGGGCAGCTTGCTGGCGTTTTTCAGGCCTGCGGGCAGCGGCACGCCGCAGACCGATTGCGTGGCCTGGTATTCGGCCCAGCCGCTGCCGGCCAGATAGCCGCGCACCACGGCCTCGACCGGAATGGGTTTGAGGCGCTTGACCAGCATGGAGCGCTGGGCCACTTGCGGCACTTCGGCCGGCGTGACCACGCTCTCAGGTGCATCGCCGGTCAAATGGTTCGGGCAAATGCGGCCCAGCTTGTCAAACCAGAACAGCGCCATCTGCGTCAGCAGCGCGCCTTTGCCGGGGATGGGCTCGCCCAAAATCACGTCAAACGCGCTGATGCGGTCGCTGGCCACCATCAACAGGCGGCCAGAGCCCACCGCGTAGTTGTCGCGGACTTTGCCTCGGGCCAGCAAGGGGAGCGAGGTAATCGAGGAAGTGTGAACAGTGGTCATAACGTCAGAGTCAAAGTAGTTGCAGGCGCTTGTCAATTGAAGCGAGGGTCAAAAAATCACGATCGGCGTGGAGTAGCGGAACATCGGCCTCAATGGCGCAGGCGGCTATCAGGCAATCATTCGGACTGCGAATGGTGATGCCCTGCCATCGGCACCTAGCGTAAAGCAATGATGCACTGCGTGCCAATTCAAAAGGGTCGGGGCTGATGTAATGCGCCAGATCGTCAAGCGCAGTTTGTAATTGTATGAAGTGCTGTACGTTACTGGCACCCTGCAAAACCTCACGGTAAACCACTTCGGGAATCCAAACTGCGCTGGCATTTTTAAATGTTTGTCTAAGTGTCAGGTCAGCACGAGAACCCGTGCCGCGCAAAAACTCAATCCAGGCAGATGTGTCAACAATCACGGTGCGTTACTCTGCAGCCAACTTGGTGCGCTTTTGTTTCACAAGCGGTTTCCGGCTGAGTTTCACAGGCTTGTCGGCTTTTTTGTGAAGCTCATCGAATTGCTTTTCATGCGCCAACCGAGCATCTTCAAACGTATGCCAGCCCCGCCGCTCGAGCGCAGCTTGCGTCAAGCCGTAAGGCCCCTTTGGGTCGTAGTCGGGGTCGATCAAGTTTTCACCCGGCATTGCTAGCAGGCTTGAATAATCAGGCTTGCGCACGTACGCCCTGAGAGCCGCCTCAACAGCCGCTTTCTTGGTCGTGACCCGCGCCAGCGTCATGGCTTGGGCTACCAGCTCGTCGTCTAGAACAATATTGGTTCGTGTGCTCATGGTTATACACCTTGGATGTGTATAACGATTATGCCACCCGGCCAGCCAGACTCAATCCCGGTTTCAATCGCAGTTCAATGCACCACTTGCGCCAACTCACCCTTGGCGTATTTGCCAGCCACCACTTGCAGCGTGTCGCCCTTGATCTTGGCGCCCTGGCCTTCGCAGCCGAATTGCAGGTAACGCTCTTTGCAAATGGCTTTGGCTGCAGCCGTGGCGGGTTTGAGCCATTCGCGTGCGTCAAACTTG
>Ga0208916_10000777_pt1 | contig 14430 bp, 16 predicted proteins | sample DEB19_08_DNA_5_FD_184523 | JGI IMG/M metagenome (GOLD analysis project Ga0208916, IMG submission 184523) | Aqueous microbial communities from the Delaware River and Bay under freshwater to marine salinity gradient to study organic matter... | ecosystem: Environmental > Aquatic > Marine >... | reverse complement strand
AAGTACGCGCACGGCATCAACATCACAGAGCCCAGCGCCTGCAACAAGAGTGTCTTTCTCATGAGCCTGCGGTGAATCACCATCACCAAGTGCTGCTGCAATGCCACCTTGAGCCCACTTTGTTGAGCCTTCATCAACGCGCGCTTTTGTCACAAGCAAAACTGATAATCCATATGTGCGACATTGCAGCGCAGTAGTTAGTCCTGCAATTCCTGATCCCACAACAATGACATCTGCTGTGGCAGTCCAGCCCGGAGTTGGCGCTAATAACTTCATGCGCGATTTCCCATAGACATATTGTCAATCAATCGCACACCATTTATCCACCCGGCGACAATCGCACGAACCTCACGAGTATCCGAATGAGCGTGAGCGAAGGTCTTCTCATCGATGAAATCTGCATAATCAACAGTCAGCGTGCTTTCACTGGCCAAAATCTCTCTCAATTCACTCTCCGACTGTGCTTGGGTCAACGCTCTATAAATCACCTGTGCAGCGTTTCGACCTTCTTCAGTAAGTCGCACATTGCGCGATGAGAGTGCAAGTCCATCGCTTTCACGAATTGTTGGTGCTGTGATGATTTCAATATCTCCTGCAATTGTTTTGATTAATTGCAGTTGTTGAAAATCTTTCTCTCCAAAGATCGCCACTTTTGGTTTTAGTAATTCAAAGAACCGATTGACCACAGTGAGCACTCCATCGAAATGTCCTGGTCGAGATTTACCTTCATAGATATCACCCATTGGCCCTGCAAATTTCTTTAGATAACCATCAGGATAAATCTCTGCTTGAGTAGGAAGCCAGAGATGTGTAACTCCAGCTTCTTCAGCAATTGCAATATCAATATCTGGCGTGCGGGGATATTGTGCTAAATCTTCCTTACTTTCAAATTGCAAAGGATTAACAAAGATACTTGCAACAACATCAGAGCTATATTTCTTAGCAAGTGCAAAGAGTGAAGCGTGGCCGGCATGAAGTGCGCCCATTGTTGGAACAAATGCGCAGGCAGAAGGAAGCTGGCGAGCATCTGTTACTACTTTCATGGCTCCAGTCCTTTCAGGTACCGGGCAGGCAGTGAGGTAATTCTAAGGCGTTAGGACAGTTGCGCCAAAAGCTCAGAAATTTTGCCGTGTGTAAGAAGAAGGGCATCGGGTTCAATCTCATGCCATGGTTCCAGAACAAAGCGACGTTCAAAGGCGCGTGGGTGTGGAAGTTCTAACTCTGTGGCGCTACTGAGCAAAGTGCCATATTGAATGAGATCGAGATCGATGGTGCGCGGTCCCCACTTTTCTATACGTTCACGCCCCAGTGATTTCTCGATTCCATGAAGTAGTGAAAGTAAATCTATAGCTGGCAAATCACTTTCAAGAATGCAGACAGCATTGATGTAATCAGGTTGTTCTGGACCGCCAACAGGTTTAGTTGTGTAGTAAGAAGAGACTGCAGTAACGATAGTTGCCTCTTTGAGCATCGCAACTGCCAGATCCATCTGTTCTTTAGGATTGCCGATATTGGCACCCAGTGCAACTACTGCCTTCATCGAGTGATGGTGACTGAAATATCGGATGTTTGTGCAGAAATCGGCGCCTTCGGTTTATGCACCGTGACAGCAATATTTGAAATCTCTGGGTGTGCACTCTTGATTCGATCTGCAATACGTCCCGCAAGTCTTTCAATGAGTTGAACACGCTCGCCGGTAATTTCTTCAACTACAACATCTGCAAGTGCTCCGTAATCAATCGTGTCCGCTAAATCATCACTCACACTTGCGCGCGCTAAATCTAGATGGATCTCAAGATCAACGAAGAAGTCTTGTCCATTTTTTGCTTCGTGGTCAAAGACGCCGTGATAACCAAAGCCCCAAATTCCCTTAAGTGTGATCACATCACTCATGAGCGAATTGCCTCAACATTTGCCTTCACACCATGAACTCTAACTGCCCAGATCCCCTTGCCGACAAGTGATTGAGTAACTGCAATGGTGGCTTCTTCTCGCTCATCAGGATGTTCTCCCCCTAAGAATCTCTTGCGGGAATGGCCAATTAAGACCGGGTAGCCAAGTGCGACAAATTCTTCAATCCGATTGAGGACTTCCCAGTTATGTTGCGCATCTTTAGCAAAGCCAATACCTGGGTCCAAGATGATGTTCTCGCGCTTAATCCCTGCTGCAAGAGCCTTATCCAACTGCACAGTTACCTCTGCAATCACATCAGAGACAACATCGCCATAAATAGCTTTTTCATTCATATTCTTAGAATGTCCACGCCAATGCATCAAGGTGTATTTACATCCAAGCTTTGCAACAGTTGAAAACATTTCCGGGTCTGCTGCCCCTCCGCTGACATCGTTAACAATTGTGGCTCCAGCTTCAACTGCAAGCTTGGCAGTTGTTGCTCGCATTGTGTCAACACTAATTACAACACCCTTTGTTGCAAGCTCACGAATAACTGGAATGACTCGTGCTTGCTCTTCTTCCTCTGGAACACGGTCTGCTCCTGGGCGAGTTGATTCACCACCCACATCAATAATATCGACACCATCTTCAATCATTTCAAGGCCATGTGCGATTGCAAGAGATGCTTCATAGTGCTGGCCGCCATCGGCGAAAGAGTCAGGGGTGACATTGAGAATGCCCATCACCAACATAAGTTTTATCGATTCGTAATAAGGCTAATTGCTTCAGCACGCGTTGCTGCATCGCGCAAAACTCCACGAACTGCAGAAGTTGTCGTGCGAGCCTGAGATTTGCGAACTCCGCGCATTGACATGCACAGATGTTCACAATCAATAATGACAATCACTCCCATAGGTTTGAGGATTTCAACAAGTGCATCTGCAATTTGAGTTGTGAGACGCTCCTGAACTTGAGGGCGACGCGCAAAGAGATCAACAAGGCGAGCGACTTTAGAAAGACCAGTGATCTTTCCACTGGGGATATAACCAACATGTGCAACGCCATGAAAAGGAGTGAGGTGATGTTCGCAATGAGAAAAGACTTCAATATCGCGAATAATGACAAGCTCTTCGTGACCGATATCAAAGGTAGTTGTTAATACATCCTCTGGCTTCTGCCAAAGTCCTTCAAAGTTCTCTTTAAATGCACGCGCAACGCGTGCTGGAGTCTCTTTCAAGCCTTCACGTTCAGGATCTTCACCGAGAGCTAAGAGAAGTTCACGCACTGCCTTCTCTGCGCGCTCCTGATCATATGGATGCGCCGCACGACCATCGCTAGGCCCCATTGAAACGGAGGAAATATCAGTCACTCGAAGTTGCTTTCTTCACGCGACGTGACTTGCGCGGTGAATCTGTAGTCGCTGGTGTAATTCGCTCAGGAATATCAACAGGTGGCTGCGTTGAAGGTAAACGATTTTCTGATCCTGTCCATGCCGGACGCTTTGGCCATGACTTCACCTTTGCAAAGATTGCAGCAATCTCTTCCTTGTTCAAAGTCTCCTTTTCAAGAAGTTCTAGAACCATCTCATCGAGAATTCCGCGATTGGCTTCAAGAATGTCATAAGCCTCTTGATGCGCCTTCTCAATAAGTTTGCGTATTTCACCATCAACAATGGCTGCAACATTTTCAGAGTAATCGCGTTGATGTCCATAGTCACGACCCATAAATGGCTCTGATGCATCTGTGCCAAGTTTGATTGCTCCAATTGCTTCAGTCATTCCGTATTGGGTCACCATGGCGCGAGCAAGCGCTGTTGCCTTCTCAATATCGTTAGAAGCTCCCGTTGATGGATCATGGAAGATGAGTTCTTCTGCAGCACGCCCACCTAATGAATATGCCAATTGATCGAGGAGTTGATTACGAGTTGTTGAGTACTTATCTTCATCAGGCAGAACCATTGTGTAACCAAGAGCGCGACCGCGCGGCATAATCGTGATCTTGTGAACAGGATCTGTATGAGGAAGTGCGTAAGCAACGAGTGCATGTCCTGCCTCGTGATAAGCCGTAACGCGACGCTCTTCTTCAGACATCAAACGTGATTTACGTTGTGGTCCAGCCATGACGCGATCGATGGCTTCATCAATCTGTGTATTGGTAATCGTCTTCTGGCCCTCACGCGCAGTAAGTAGCGCTGCTTCATTCAATACATTTGCAAGGTCTGCACCAGTAAATCCAGGTGTGCGACGGGCATAAGCAACGAGTTCAACATCCTTGGAGAGCGGCTTGCCCTTTGCATGAACTTTAAGAATATCTTCACGTCCCTTGAGATCTGGACGCTCAACCGGAATCTGACGATCAAAGCGACCTGGACGAAGTAGTGCAGGGTCTAGAACATCAGGGCGGTTAGTTGCAGCAATCAAAATAACTTGGCCATTTGCTTCAAAGCCATCCATCTCGACAAGGAGTTGGTTCAGAGTCTGTTCACGTTCATCGTGACCGCCACCCATACCTGCACCGCGCTGGCGACCTACTGCATCAATTTCATCTACGAAGACAATCGCAGGTGCATTTGCTTTAGCTTGGTTGAAGAGATCGCGCACGCGAGCTGCACCAACTCCAACAAACATTTCAACAAAGTCAGAACCAGAAATTGAGTAGAAAGGAACTTTTGCTTCACCCGCAACTGCGCGAGCAAGGAGAGTTTTTCCTGTTCCTGGAGGACCGTAGAGAAGAACGCCCTTAGGAATTTTTGCACCAAGGAGTGCATACTTCGCAGGATCAGCTAAGAAATCTTTAATCTCTTCAAGTTCTGCAATAGCTTCATCCGCTCCTGCAACATCATCAAAGGTATTTTGTGGAACATCGTTATCTTGAAGCTTCGCACGAGACTTTCCAAATGAGAAGACGCGATTTCCACCTTGGGCATTGCTCATCATGAGGAAGAACAAGAAGCCAATAATCAGAATTGGTCCAAAGGTGAAGAAGAAAGTGGTCAAGAATGATTGCGATGGAACGCTGACGCTCCACCCCTTTGTTGGAGGGTTTGCAGTCAGTGCATCAATCAGGTTTGGCTCTTGGCGCGCAATATAAGAAGCTTCAACTTTCGTTGCACCCTTAATTGTGTTGCCACTATTGAGAATAAGGCGGATCTTCTGTGATTTATCAACAAGGACTGCTGACTCAACTTGGGCCCTTGAAATAGCATCGATTGCTTGAGAAGTTTTGATCTCTGTATAGCGATTAGCAGCGTTGGTGATCTGCCCAAAGATAGTCACACCAAAGATTGCAACAATGATCCAGAAGAGGGGACCACGGAAAATCTTCTGCGAACGAGTGAGAGGTGCCTTCTTACCGCCATCTTTATTCGTTGGCTTTGCAACCTTTTTCGTTGGGTTCTTCTTCAATTTGTTAAGTGGGTTCTGGGAAGACATGTATTTCCTTATGAGTACATGTGCTTAGCAAGCACACCGATGAATGAGAGGTTGCGGTACTTTTCGTCAAAATCAAGTCCATAACCCACGACGAATTCCTTAGGAATATCAAAGCCAACGTATTTCACATCGACATCTACCTTTGCAGCTTCTGGCTTACGAAGGATTGCAAGAATTTCAACAGATGCTGCACCGCGCGAGAAAAGATTTGATTTAAGCCAAGAAAGTGTTAAACCGGTATCAACAATATCTTCAACGATAAGAACATGGCGGCCAGTAATATCGCGATCTAAATCTTTAAGGATGCGAACCACGCCACTTGATTTAGTTCCTGAACCGTAAGAAGAAACAGCCATCCAATCCATCTCGATATGAGTCTGCATCGCACGTGTTAGATCAGCCATCGCCATAATTGCGCCTTTGAGCACGCCAACAAGAAGAACATTCTTATCTTTGTAATCTGCATCAACGCGTGCTGCGAGTTCTGCAATCTTCGCTGAAAGTTGCTCTTCCGTTGCGATTACCTTTTCGACATCGGTTCCGACTGCTGCTAAATCCACGTGGTCTGCTCCTTGATACCTAGGGCTGGGCTAAGAGCGAAAGTCTGCCCGAAATTCGCTCAACCTTCACACCACCAGGAAGGCTTAAAGCCCCCTGCCCATGCCAAGAAGTGACCAGGGCCTCAACGCCAGCCAGATGGTCTGCGGTAATTGAGCCTGAAGGGGCGCCAGCGGCGTAGAGAGCTGCTCTCAGGACTCGAGAGCGAATAGCGCGCGATAAGGTCGAAAGGTGCTCGCAATCCAGATTTGCCAGGTCAGATACTGAGATTTCACTCTGCGCGATCTCATCGAGGGCATCAGCGTCATCCCGCAAAATTCCAGCGCTTCGAGCAAGTGCTGCTGAAATCCCAGGTCCTAATTTCTCCTCCATTACTGGAAGAACTTCGTTACGAACTCTCACTCGCGAGAAATCAGTATTTCCATTATGCGGATCATTCCAAGGTTCGATCCCTAGCTCACTACATGCAGCAACGGTTTCTTCTCGAGTGATCTGTAATAGTGGGCGAAGATAAATTCCATTCTCTACTGACATTCCTGAAAGTGAGCGAGTCCCAGATCCCCGAGCAAGTCCTAACAGAACACTTTCTGCTTGATCATCACGAGTGTGACCTAAGAAGACTTTCGTTGCTTTCTCTTGTGCAGCGCACGCACTAAGAGCTTCATAGCGTGCATCACGAGCGCCAGCTTCGAGGCCGGACTCAGTAGTAACCACAACTTTCTTAACAATGACTTTGCCATATCCCATCTCTTTCAATTGTTTCTCAACTTTTTCTGCCTGCACATCAGAACCACTTTGCAATTGATGATCGATAGTCACGGCAATTGCAGTAATTGCATATTGCTTCGACTCTGTGAGAATTGCAGATGCCAGTGCAAGTGAATCTGCACCGCCAGATACTGCAACCAGCACTGTGTCGCCGGCTTCAAGCCGCGCAAGATGAGGTTTTACAGCGTTGCGAATTGCAACGATGGAATCAGTCATAGGTGAAGGTTAGACCCGACCACCAAATGGCATAAGCCCTTTAACGCTATAGATATTGGAGTAGAGCAAGCCTTTGCCCTTTGAATTGGCCTCCCACATCATTCCGCCACCTGCATAGATGGTGATGTGGTGGATAGTTGAGATTGTGCCCTTATAGGAATAGAAGAGAAGATCGCCAGGTTGCAGCTCTGTAAGGGATACATGCTTTGTATAGCCTGAATACAGTGCAGAGTTAAGGCGATCCCAATTTGGCCACCCAAGCCCAGCTGACTTATATGCAGCATAAACAAGTCCTGAGCAGTCAAATGAATTCGGTCCTTGAGTTCCCCAAATATATGGCTTACGTGCAAGAACTTGTTTCTTTGCAAATGCAACTGCAGCTAAACGCTGCTCCTCAGTAGTTCGAATTGTTGTGCGGCCCTTGAATCCACGATCTGGCCAGACCTTTGCTTGATTGATGGTGTTAGCCGCCGTAGAAGCTTGGCTCTCTTCGAGCAAGGCTAACTGGCGCTGTTGTTCAAGAGTGATTCGAACGTTGCGTGCATTAGCAAGTTCTTTTATCAATTTATCTTGAACTGCTCGAAGTTTATTGACTTCCCTCTGCTGCAAGGCCTGTGCATCATCTGCAATTTTCTTTGTGGCAGCAACTTTTGCAGTTGCAACTACCTGAACAGCTTTGGCTTCATCAGCTTTTTTCTTGGCTGCCTTAGCAATAATTTCTGCCGCTTTATAGCGTTCAAGGGCGGTTGTGTTTTGTGCACCTAATGTGTTGAGAGTGGAGAGCTGATCAATGAGATCTTGAGGTCCATCAGAACTGAGCAGTGGCTGAATATCACTCATATTTCCACCGAGAATGTATGCATTGGCTGCAAGTTTTCCAATTACCCGATGGGCTTCTGCGACAGCTGCTGCAGTTTCGGCTGCATGCTTGGCAGCAGCATTGGCTTGTGCTGTTGCAATCTCAAGTTCTTTCTTTGCTTTGAGATAGAGAGCTTGCGCTGCATTAGCGCGGGCCGTTAATTGTTTGAGAGTGAGATTTGCTGCTGCCAACTTCTTAGCCGCAGCATCTGCTGCAGCTTTCTTTGCAGCCTCTGCTTGCTTAGCTGCTTCAATTTCAGCAAGCGTTGGCTTTGGCTTTGCGATGGCAGGGGTGGCCGCAAGAGTCAGGCTTGCAATGATGGCAAGGCACATCAAGGATTTACTGCGGCGCATTGTTTAAGAATAAATGAGCGCAGTATGTATTCGGCGGGTATCGCCTAAGTGTCGCTAGTTAGCCACATCTCGTCGAGTAAAGAGGACCGTTGCAACTATCGCTCCAACAAATACATAGGAACTTCCCAGAGTTAACGCATGCGAATATGAAATATCTGGGCTACCGCCTTGAGCGATTGTGGTCAGCTGACTTCCAGGCATCCAATCCAAAAAGACTGGTTTCACAGCGCCCAAGAGATTTTCAATGATCAAAATCCAGAGGACCCCGATGGAGATTGCAGATATTGGAGAACGTAGCAATAACCCAAGAATCATTCCCACAATGCCGAAGTAGACGACTGAGATGCTCACATTTAGAAGAGTCTTGCCAATTTCATGGACTCCATCCGAGGTAAACCACAAATCGGTGGAGACCTTGGCTCTGTCAGATAAGAAGTATGAGATGCCAATACTGACCGCTGCCGAGATCGCAATCATGATTAATGCAAATATCTTCATTGCAATTAGTTTGCCGGCAAGAATCCGAATGCGCCCTGGTTGGCGGACCAAAAGGTTTCGCAAGGTGCCATAGGTGTATTCCTGTGCTGTCTGGGCTGCAAAGACACAGAGAGCGATAATTCCAAGTAATCCACCAACAGATGCGAATCCATAGACAGATCCACCTGCGAGCTGCAGTACTTCACGACTTACTTGTCGTCCGCGATCTGAATTACCTTGAGCAGAGTCAATCATTAAGTATAGAAATGTTGATGTGAGACCGGTAAAGAAGAGAGCGGCACCGATAGTGCCTAAGAAAAGTGTTGGTCGACGCAATTTGCGCCACTCTGCAAGAACTATACGAATCACTTTCGATCTCCTGTCATCTCAAAGAATGTCTCTTCAAGATTAGGCATCTGTGGTGAAAGTTGCGTAATCAAGATCCCAGCTTCAAATGCTTTGCGATTAAGAATTCCGGCCCACTCGGCAGGTCCTTCAATATGAGCCACTTCAGAGCGAATAGTTGCTTTATGTCCATCTGCTTGAGCCAGTTCAATAATCTTTTCTAAATCACTCTGCGAATCTGTTTTAACAAGGATAAAAGGCTGCTGCATCAGGAAGAGATCTTGAATTGGTCCAGCAAAAACAACTTCACCTTTGCGCAGCATCACGATGTATTCACTGATCAATTCAAGTTCAGATAACAAGTGTGATGACACGAAGACTGTTGTTCCTTCACTCGCTAACTTCTTCAGCAAATCACGAACTTCTTGTATTCCTTCAGGGTCAAGGCCATTGGTTGGCTCATCAAGCACAAGTACTTTAGGTTGTGGGAGAAGTGCCGCTGCAATTCCAAGTCGTTGCTTCATTCCGAGTGAATATGTTTTATATTTTGAATTCCCTCGCCCTTCAAGTCCAACAGTTTTAATCAGCTCACCAACACGTTCGATGGGATAACCACCAAGAGTTGCCAACACTTTGAGATTTTCTTCTCCTGAGAGAGCTGGGTAGAAAGCAGGACCTTCAATCATGGCGCCAACGCGCGAGAGATACTTTTCGGGATGAGTGATTGATTCTCCAAGAACTTCAGCAGTGCCTCCTGTGGGAGTAATTAATCCAAGGAGCATGCGGATAGTTGTTGTCTTGCCCGCTCCATTAGGTCCAACGAACCCACAGATGGTGCCAAGTGGAACTTCGAAATTCGCATGTGAAACGGCGAATCCTGAGTCATATTTCTTGCTGAGATCTTTCGCCGATATTGCAATTGAGGTCATATGGGCAATATAGCGTCCAAACCTTAAGATGAGCTTATGAGTAAAGAGGTCTGGGGCTACCACGAGCATCCAAAGCGTCGCGAACCAGATTGGGAAATCAATCCACAAACTGCAGCTGTTCGCGAAGGTCTTGCGCGTTCTGGTTTCGGTGAAACTTCTGAGGCTCTCTATCTCAATAGCGGTTATACCTATGCTGATTCACAGGAAGCAGTCGATTCATTCACAGATGAGACAGATCATTTCCTCTATAGCCGTTTTCACAATCCAACTGTTGCGATGTTTGAAAAGCGCTTGGCTGCCATTGAAGGCGCCGAACATTGCGTTGCAACAGGTTCTGGAATGTCTGCAATGTTTGCATCCCTTGCATGTCTTGTTGAAGCAGGAGATCACATCGTTGCATCGGCTGCGATGTTTAGCTCTTGCCATGTAGTAATCACTGAAATCTTGCCTAAGTGGGGCGTTACATACGAACTCGTGAAAGCAAACGATAAAGCTGCGTGGGAGAAAGCGCTGACAAAGCCAACTAAGGCAGTCTTCATTGAGACTCCAAGTAATCCTTTAATGGAGATTGTTGATATTCGTTTTGTTGCAGACTTGGCCCACAAGGTCGGTGCAACGGTCATCGTCGATAACGTGATGGCATCTCCTGTATTGCAAAAGCCGCTGGAACTTGGTGCAGATGTAGTGATGTATTCAGCAACGAAACATATTGATGGACAAGGTCGCGTACTAGCTGGCGCGCTTCTTGGATCTTTCGAATACATCTATGAAAAGCTCATTCCTTTCACTCGTCACACAGGGCCATCACTAAGTGCATTCAATGCATGGGTTCTCGTGAAATCACTTGAGACTATGGAACTGCGCGTTACACGTATGTGTGAAAATGCACAGAAGCTCGCAGAATTCCTGGAGACTCGTAAAGAGATTAAGAGCGTTCGTTATCCAGGTCTTGCATCTCACCCTGACCGTGAAGTTATTAAGAAGCAGATGAAAGCTGGCGGAACCACAATAGGTATTGAGTTTGCGGGCTCTCAGAAAGATGCTTTCCGCTTTATGGATGCGCTACGCGTTATCGATATATCTAACAATCTAGGTGACAGTAAATCTCTCATTACACATCCAGCCTCAACAACTCATCGTCGTTTGAGCCCTGAAGTGCTGCTTGAGATGGGAATTACACCCTCTGTTATTCGTTTATCAGTTGGCCTTGAGCATATTGATGACTTACTAAAAGATGTAACTCAAGCGCTTAATAGCTGAGCAACAACAAGTAATACAGATAGCAAACTCAGGTAAGTAATTGACCAGTGGAAGATCCCTGCCGCAACCTTGTTGTAATTATCTGAATTCTCTTTCAAGGCAAAGAGTTGGAATGTAAATACCGCACCGAGCAAAACGGTTGCGCAAAGAACCCACACAGGTAATTTCGCCAATTGAATCATTGCAGTTGATGAGACCACCATCGCGATAGTGTGAAACCACATCTGGCTAATGACAATTGATTGGCTTGCAACTGATGGCAACATGGGAATACCAGCAGCTGAATAATCATCTTTATATTTAATGGCAAGTGCCCAGAAGTGTGGTGGGGTCCAAAAGAAGATCACCATAAAGAATGCAACAGGTACCCAAGTCAGAGATCCCGTAACGGCAGCCCAACCAATAAGAACTGGCATACATCCTGCAGCTCCACCCCAGACAATATTTTGAGATGTATTGGGCTTAAGAATAATTGTGTAGATAACGACGTAATAAAAGATTGCAAGAGCGGTCAAGAGTGTTGCAAGAACTGTGGTGAAGAGCAGAAAAATTGTAAGAGAGAGAATTGTGATGAGCCATGCAAAGACTGTGGCTTGGGTATTGCTAATTACTCCAGTGACTAATGGACGCTTTGATGTGCGAGCCATTAACTTGTCAGATTCAGATTCAATCACCATGTTAAATGCATTCGATGCACCAGCTGCCAGTGTTCCGCCGATGAGAGTGGCTGCAACGAGGCCAAAGGAGGGAAGCCCTTTTTGAGCCAGGACCATCGCTGGCAGGGTGGTGATAATCAAAAGCTCGACCACGCGTAACTTCATGAGATCTACATACGCGCGAGTGAGTGACACACGCTTAGGGTACTCACAATTGACAGCCCCCAATGGGCTCTTTCTCAGTTCACTCTAAGGATGTGCGCCTATCTTTCAGTTAACGAAAGGGAGTCACCATGACACCGAAGAAGCCCGAATGGTTTGAACTTACTGAAAGTGGCGATTCATATGCCGGTATCAAGAAGGTCAATAAGAGGTTACCTATCGCTACTTTGGCAGTAGCGGCAGCTGTGGTTCTTGGTGGATCCATCTTTGCGACAACTAATAATGAGCCATCTGCAGTTGCAGATACTCCGGCTGCTTCTCAATCAGTTGCTGCCTCCCAACCTTCAGCAACTAATTCAGCCACTACCTCTTACACAGCGCCAGCACCTGTCGCCGTGGCGAATAAGAAGTCAGCTGGAGTGAATTCACTTCCTGTGCCAACTGTTACCAACGTTCCACAACGCGGCGATGATGACGATGATGAACATGAAGGTCGCGAAGGAAAAGGTAAAGGTGGTGATCGTGACCATGATGACGATGAAGAAGAAGACGATTAAGCCGTTGTCGCAACCTCTTCAATAACTACTTCAGCTGGCTGTGTAGGAAAAACTGGCAAGAGTGGCGCTGCTATCTTTCCCAAGATTCTATCGACTGTTGAACGTGCGAATTTTTCAGCACGTGAACTTGTCTTTAATCTGTCAGCGATGATGACAAAGACATATTCACGATCTCCTGCCTCGACATAGCCAGCAAGATTTGCCGTTCCATTAAGAGTTCCCGTCTTAGCCTTAACAAGACCAATTGCTTGCGGTGCTGTGTCAATAAATCTATTGCGCAGAGTTCCCGTTAATCCACTGATCGGCAAGCCGCCAATGAGTGAAGCAAAACGAGAATCGTTACGAATCTTCATGAGTAACTGACCCACTTGTATTGCTGTGACTCGATTCTCTTTCGAGAGTCCGCTGGCATCTTTGATGAATAACCCTTTGCTATTCACACCAAGTCCCGTGAGTACTTCTTCGAAAGTCCGCGCCACGCCTTCATCACTAAGGGGATAACCAGCAGCTTGTGAAGCAAGACGGGCAATGCGTTCAGTCAGCAAGTTATCACTCCATGTGAGCGCAAAAGCCAGCATCTCTTGAAGTTCTGGAGAATCTGAAGAAAGTATCTGCTCAGCAGAAAGCATCTGTGCTTGCTCCGCACTCACCCTCTTCATAATTGGGCTCACACCTTTTTTAATAAAGAAGCGCTTGAGGTTGGCAACATCTTGGGAATACAAATCAGAGTAATAAATTGTCGAATTTCGAATAGATCCCGGGTTTGATTCCTTGAGAGCTGAAAGTGAGTTGTATTCAATTCTAGGGATAGAGGTGCGCCCCATCTTCTTTGCAACTGAATCACTCAAACTCATCCATGGATCCAGGGAGCCTTGGATAACAAGGCTCTTTGGATTGACTCCAACCCAAGCCGACGTTGTGAAACTTTGAGTGGGTTCCATATATGTCAGCGCCGCAGTTGCTGAATAGATCTTAAGGACGGAGGCGGGCTTTCGTTGTGAGTAGGCGCTCTTTTCAAAAACAACCTGTCCTGTGAGTTGATCAATGACGACGACTGAAGGGTTAGCCAGCGCAGAACCTGCGGTAAGTCTTTCAAAGGTTGCAGCAACGTTTATCGGATCGAGTGCGCTTGCTTGCACTGGAAAAACATTTGGGATGGCAAAAATCAGGCATGCCACAATCCCAAATTTTTTCATAGAAGGAACTACCAGGTGTATGCGATAACGATATTGAGAAGAGTCAATCCCAGCATCGCTGCCCAGATTGAATTCTTCAGAACTGGCTTCTTAAGGTGTGTGTAACCGAGAGTCAGAATCACTGCAAGCACTAGGGTCTTGATGCCAACCTTGGTGTGGTTAAGAGCTTCATCATGAACTTGATCCCACAGACCAACCATCACAAGAGCTGCAATGAGCGCTGTGAGCGTTGCATGGACAATTCCAGGATTGAGCTTCTTGGGATTCTTTTTCGCCTGCAAGAGTAAGAGAGCCAGAATCGCAACCACGCAGAGCAGATGGATGCCAAAAGCGATGTGATAAACAATCTCCATTGTGACTCCCTCAAAGTTATTGGTATTGCCGGCTGCTTAAGTTTAGAGTGCATCCATGGAAATCAATACACCTGCAGTCATTGGACCGGGTGAATTTTTCCCAGTAGTAGGCGTTGGCCCTCATGAAAAACCATGGCCAACAGGACCTCAATATGATCCTGAGCTTCTTGAAAATGGTGATCGCAGAAATGTCCTCGATCATTACAGATACTGGACTGTGGAAGCAATTGTCGCCGACCTCAATACAAAGCGACACAAATTGCAGATTGCCATTGAAAACTGGCAACATGATTTAAACATTGGTTCCATCGTGCGCACAGCAAATGCATTCAATGCTTCCTATGTTCACATCATTGGAAAGCGTGATTGGAATAAGCGCGGTGCGATGGTGACAGATCGATATCTGACCGTCCTTCA
>Ga0208916_10000776_pt1 | contig 14430 bp, 18 predicted proteins | sample DEB19_08_DNA_5_FD_184523 | JGI IMG/M metagenome (GOLD analysis project Ga0208916, IMG submission 184523) | Aqueous microbial communities from the Delaware River and Bay under freshwater to marine salinity gradient to study organic matter... | ecosystem: Environmental > Aquatic > Marine >... | reverse complement strand
GTAAAGTCCAATTTACCCACATTTAATCCGAAACCAGCCGATTCTGATCAGCAAACAAATCAGGACAAAATAGGACAACCGGTTAATGACCTGCCAAATGTTAAAAGCGTTGGGGGGTCGGTTGTAGGAAGCCCTACACCGCGCATATTCTCAAGCCCAGTTAAAGGCGCAACTAGTAGAGCACCCGAGGTCATTGAGTTTGCAGAAACCATTGGGATTAAGTTGATGCCGTGGCAGATCAATGCTCTTGGGGATATGTTGTTGGTGAAGGATGGCAATTGGGTAGGTAAAACCATTGGGTTGTGCGTAAGTAGGCAGAATGGCAAAACCGAGTTAGCAAAACTCCGAATCTTGGCAGGCATCTATCTCTTTGGTGAGAAGTCTATTGCAATGATGTCATCCAACCGTAATATGGCCGTTACCACATTTAGGCAGATTCATTACCTGATCCAAGAAACACCAGAGTTATTTGTGAAATGGGAGAAAACCTACGCGACTAACGGCAACGAGCGGATCCGGTTCAAGAATGGTGCAGAGATTATTGTTGTTGCAGCTACTAATGAAGGTGCCCGTGGATTGTCGGTTGATTTCTTTTTCATTGATGAGCTGCGAGATATTAAAGCCGAGGCGTGGGATGCTGCGTTATACACGACCCAAGCCAAACCAGCCTCACAAATCCTTGCAGTTAGCAATGCCGGTGATAAAGGCAGCACGGTACTTAATCAATTGCGAGAAAAAGGCATTGAGGACAAAACCCCGTCATTGCGTTGGTTGGAGTGGAGTGCTCATCCATCACTCAAGATTACCGACCGCAAAGCGTGGGCGCAGGCTAATCCTGCACTTGGCCACACAATCACGGCCGAGATCCTTGAACACCGAATTAGAACCGGTGATCCAAACCAAGTGCGTACTGAAATGCTTACTCAATGGGTGGACAATCTGGCAAGTCCTTGGCCAATTGGCGCGTGGGAATCTTGCAAGGTCGAGAATCTAATCTTTGAGGCTGGTGCATCCACATTCTTTGCAATGGATATATCCCCAAGCCGTAGGCACGCAGCTCTTGTGGCAGGACAAATGGTTGGCGATAAGGTCAAACTAAAGTGCCTACAAACTTGGAAAAGTGAAGCATCAATTGATGATCTTAAAATGGCCAGCGAGATCAACGAGCACATCAAGCGGTTTAGACCCAAGATGTTGTTATTTGATCGGTACACCACGGCTGGGGTTGCAGCTAGATTGGCGCATACCGGCGTGCCGGTAATGGAGATTTCAGGGCAACTCTTTGCCAGTGCGTGTGATGAAATGCTTGCAGCAATGAGCCACAATCGGATTGAACACGGAGATGAGTACGAATTAAGCGAATCGGTTAATTCTTGCGCAATGCGCACCACAGATTCCGGTTGGCGAATAGTGCGCCGAAAATCAGCCGGTGAAGTCGCAGCTGCTATTGCCAGCGCAATGGTTATCTGGTACGCAAACAAACCGCAGGCAGTTGCCGCCATTTATGTCAATTAGACACGCCGAGAGCATTAAAGGTTATTTTGTCCGGATTTGTCGTATGCTAATGCTATGGGGTTGATGTCTGCACTGCGCTTGATTGATAGCGCAATCCCCGAAAGCAAACCAACTATTCAAGCACAATACGCCCCACCAGTTATGGAAGGCTATAGTGCTTATTCCTATTTGAATCCAGCAGTTTATGTATCACGCACCGAAGCACTTGCCGTTCCAAGTGTTTCACGCTGCCATTCACTTATCACTGGTGTAATTGGCAGCTTGCCTTTGAACCTCTACAAAAAAAGCACAGGGCAAGAATTAGAGGAACCACTTTGGTTGCAACAACCAGATTACCGCCAACCGCGTGCAGTGACTATTGCTGCAACGGTTTCAGATTTATTTATGCACGGCGTTGCTTATTGGGAAGTAACCCAAACTTTTGCTGATAGTGGCAGACCTTCGGGATTTGCTTGGGTTTCATTTGATCGCGTAACACAAAAACTTAATTCAACAAATACTTTGGTTGTTGGTTACACAGTTGATGGATCAGGATTGCGACCACAAAACGGTTTGGGGAGTATCGTCACTTTCCAGGCACTTGACTCATTGGGGATTTTGGGCCGAGGTGGTCGCACTATCAAAGCAGCATTGGATTTGGAAAAAGCAAGCGCAGTTGCAGCTAGTACGCCGATGCCTTCAGGATATATTCAAAACAGTGGTGCAGATTTGCCAGAGGAACAGATTACTGGACTTCTTGGCGCGTGGAAGTTGGCAAGACAACAGAGGAGCACGGCTTACCTTTCAAGCACTCTCAGATTTGAGCCAACTAACTTCTCCCCTAAAGATATGCTTTACAACGAAGCAAAACAATCATTAGCAACTGAAATATCAAGATTGTGCAATGTGCCTGCTTGGTATCTCAGCGCAGACCTTAATAATTCGATGACATACAGCAATGTGGTTGATGAAAGACGGCAATTTGTTGATTACACACTTCGCCCGTTTATTTCTGCAATCGAACAAAGACTTTCAATGGATGATCTCACCGCCCGTGGAAATGAAGTTCGCTTCGAGTTGGATGAAACCTTCTTGCGATCCGATGCACTTACACGGTTGTCAGTAATTGAAAAAATGTTGCAACTCAATTTGATTACACTAGATCAAGCCAAAGAAATGGAAGACCTAACACCGAACGGAGCAGGCAGTGGATCAACAGCCCTTACACCTGACCTTTAATACAACCGTTGAATCAAGCGATGCACAACGCCGGATCATTGCCGGAAAAATTGTGCCATTTGGTGAGATCGGGAATACAAGTGCAGGCCAAGTTGTATTTGAAAAAGGTTCCATCAGTTACAACACTGGTGGCAAGATTAAACTTTTACTTGAGCACAATGCAAAAGATCCAATTGGAATGATGCAAAGCGCAAGTGAGGATGCATCCGGCATCTACGCATCTTTCAAAGTTGCACCAACAACCAAAGGCAATGATGCACTTATTGAGGCATCAGAGTTGCGCGATGGATTAAGTGTTGGCGTTATTGTTGATGCAGCAGAACCACGCAACGGGATTCTTTATGTTACAAAAGCAAGCCTGCGTGAAGTGAGTTTGGTACAGGCAGCGGCATTTGCTAGTGCAGCGGTTCAATCAGTTGCAGCTAGTGAAGCCACACCTGAACCAGTAGAGGAAACAACCCAACCAACCGAAAGTGAGGCCAGCGTGGACAACGCTACCCCAGCACCCGAGGTAGAAGCCGCCAAGACGGTAGAAGCCTCACAACCATCACATACTCCAGTGGCACACACTGAAGTGCGTTCACCAATCAAGACAAAATCTCAATACTTGCAACACTCAATTTATGCAAAACTTGGCAATGATGATTCAGTGCAATATGTTCGCGCTGCTGATGCATTTGCACGCAAGGCAATGAACTTTGCCGATGATTCATTTACCACAAACCCAGCATTTAGCCCAGTTCAATATGTGCCAACAGTTATTGACACATCAATTGGTGCACGCCCAACTATTGATGCACTTGGTGGAGCACGCGCTTTGCCTGCATCAGGAATGACAATCTCACATCCTAAAATTACAACCAGCGGCACGGTTGCACTAACCGCTGAGGGCGATGCTCCAAGCGAAACCGGCATTGTGTCTGCTTATGTAAATGCAACAGTTAAAAAATATGCAGGTTTACAGCGTTACAGCCAAGAATTGCTTTTGCGCGCAGACCCATCTTTTTTTGATGCAATGCTTGAAAATATGACCCGTGCTTACAACGGTGCAACAGATGCAGCAGTTATTGCAGAAATTGTTTCCGGTGGAACTCAGGCAACAGCACAAGCAGCAACCATTGCAGGTATTCAGGCTTATGTGGCTCAAGCTGCACCAGCCGTATATTCAGCAACCGGTGAAGTTGCAACAGCATTCATTGCTGGCACTTCAATTTGGTCATTACTAATCGGTGCTGCAGATAGCACGGGGCGCAGCATTTACAATGCAGCAATGCCTTCAAATGCCAATGGCCGATCCACACCACGCTCATTGCGCGGAGATGTTATGGGATTAGACCTTTGGGTTGATAGCAAGATGGTTGCAACAACAATTGATGATGCAGCTTTCATTGTTACACCATCTGCAATTGCAGTTTACGAATCCCCAGTGCTTCAACTTTCAACCAATGTTCCATCATCAGGTGAAATTGAAACTGAACTCTTTGGATTTATGGCAGTTAAAACACTCACAGGAGCAGGTTTACAGCGTTACAACCTAACCTGATCTAAACCCTAGACCGGCCACCCTCTACCCCTAGTCCGGTAGGGGGTTGGCCTCTAAACTGAAAGGAGCAACCAGTGGCCGCCACTTATGTAACGATGGCTGAACTTCGCACAAATCTTGGCATTGGTACGCTCTATTCAGATGCAACAGTTGAGGAAGTAGCACAAAGCGCAGAGGACATTGTTAAAAGTTATCTTTGGTTTGATGATTACTACGCAACAGCACAAAAACTAACTAGTGGAGTTTGCACACTTTATTTTGACAATCCTCTTGGACTTTATGTAGGCCAAACCGTAGTTGTTACAAATGCTGGTTCAAAATACACGGGCAGCAAAACAATTGCCTCAATGCCAAATGATTATTCAATAACTTACACAGCCAACGGGCAATCTACCGATGAGCCAAGGCACGCAATCCGGCCACCGGCAACAGTAAGCGCAACAACCCACATTGATTATGCAACAACCCCAGCAGTGCGCGAAGCCTCAATGATGATCGCAGTAGATATCTGGCAAGCACGCCAAGCCCCAAGCGGTCAAGGCGCGAGCGTGGATGGATTTGCACCTTCACCATTTAAGATGGGCAACACTCTTATTGCGCGTGTGCGTGGGCTTCTTGCCCCGTATATGGCACCAAACGCAATGGTTGGATAATGCCAACAGCAATAACAACCCTGCGAACAACACTTGCAACCACTTTGGCCAATGCCGGTGTCTGGTCAACCTTTGCATACCCACCATCTGCACCCATCGCCAACTCAGTGGTGGTTATGCCTGATGATCCTTACTTGGTGCCAAACAATCAAACACACTCAAGTATTCTCCCCTTTGCACGATTCAAAATAATGATCCTTGTGCCATTGCTGGACAATCAAGGCAATCTCAATACCATTGAAACCTTTGCAGTTGCCGTATATAACAAACTTGCAGCAGCTAGTTACCAAATGAATATCAGCGGATTTAGCGCACCATCAACTTTGGCCTTAGCAACTGGGGATTTATTGACCACTGATTGCTCAATTGAAGTATTAAGTGAATGGAGTTAATTATGAATTATGAAGTGTTAGCAGGCATCGTTGGCGGTAAAACCGCAGGGCAAACCCTAACCGATGAGGACTTAGCAACAGCGAACATTGAGGCACTGATCTCCGGTGGCTCGATCAAACCGATAACGGCGAAAACAAAGAAAGATGAGGCAGCAGAATAATGGCACTTACAACGCAGTTAAATAACAATGTTAGCGTTACCATCAACTCGGTTGATCTGAGCGATCAAGTTACAAGCGTAACAATCAACCAACAATTTGATGAACTTGAGACCACTTCAATGGGCGCAACCGCTCATACATTTGTAAAGGGCTTGGAATCCAGCACAATCACTTTGGACTTCTTAAACTCTTATGCAGCATCAGAAGTTGCAGCTACATTGCAAGCAGCGTATGGCACAAATGTGCAATGCGTAATTTTGCCAGTAAAGGGCACCGCAGTAAGCGCAACAAATCCGCAATACACTGCAACTATCTTGGTAAATAACCTCACACCAGTCAACGGTGCAGTTGGCGATTTATCAACCCAATCAATTACTTTCACTTGCACCAGCACAGTGGCAGTTTCAACAACCGCATAACAACTAACCAAAGGGGCTAGGCAATGGCTAAGTTAAAGATCACACGCACCACCGGTGAGGTTCAAGAGTTTGAAATCACACCAATAATTGAATATGCGTTTGAACAGAACAAAAAGAAAGGCATTCACAAAGCCTTTGCGGATGACCAAATGCAATCTGATGTTTACTGGTTATGTTGGGAAGCCATCCGGCGATCCGGCGAAGCAGTGCCCGTATTTGGTGAGAAGTTTCTGGAAACGCTGAAGGCAGTAGAGGTATTAGATAGCGACCCTTTAGGGGTTTGAGTGGCAAAGACTCACTCACCTATTTGGTCGCTAGTCTAAGTGTAGAAACTGGGATCGCTCCCAGTGAGTTTATCGGGATGGATCCGGTAATGCTTAAAATGATATTACGAGTGCTTGAGGAAAGGGCAAAGGCGATCAAAGATGCCACCAAAACTAAAAGGCGTTGAGATCACTGGTTACAATGAAACCGTAGCCCTGCTCAAGAAGTTTGATAAAGACTCACTCAAGATAATGAATAAAGAGATCTATCAAGTCCTCAAAGTTACCCAAATGGATGCACGCTCACAGGTGCCAAATACTCCACCTTCAGGATTGAGCAACTGGGGCAAGACTTCAGGCGGTGCTTGGGCTGGTCGTGAGTATCAACCAAATGGCGTGCGTATGGGCATTAAAACAAAAATTGACCGCCAAAGAGTAAAAGGAATGTGGACAAGTAAAACCGCATTCATAACCCAATCGGATGCAGCTGGTGCCATTTATGAAACGGCAGGCCGAAAGAATCCACACGGTCAACCACACGCACCAAGAATAAAAGGGCAAAAGCGTGGCACTAGCAAAAATTACTCAAACAGCAATAATCCTGATGCTGGTGAATGGTTTATCAATCAGATTGAAAAGCAAAGTAATTTGACAGTACGAGGCAAGCAAGGTCGTATTGTCACCAAGACCGTTGAGGATCGCGCCCCATACATTGAAAATGAAATGCGCGATGTAATTACCAGAGCAACAAAAATGTTAAATGCTAAGTTGGCCAAATGATAAAAATACCGATTTTTTATCAACTCAATAAATTAGGTTTAGTTAATGCAAGCAAAGAACTTAGAAAATTATCAAATCAAACTAAATCTTTTGGAATTACTAGCAAACTTAGCATTGGCGCAGCTAGTGTGGCACTTACCGCTTATGCTAAAAAATCAGTTGCAGCTGCAATAGCAGATCAAAAAGCGCAAGCCACACTTGCTCAAACTCTTAAAAATGTTGGTAAATCTGCTGCAACGCCAATGCTTACAAAATACATTGATACACTGCAACGGGCCACGGGTGTATCTGAGGAATTATTGCGCCCAGCATTTGAAAAATTAGTTCGTGCAACTGGTGATGTAACTGAATCACAAAGATTATTGGCATTGACTTTAGACATAAGCGCAAGCACGGGAAAAACAACAGAGCAAGTTTCAGCAAGTTTGGCAAAAGCCTACTTAGGACAAACCCAAGCACTAGGTAGATTAGGTATTGGATTATCAAAAGCCGAATTAAAAACTAATAGTTTTGAACAAATCACAGCCAAACTTACAAAATTATTTGAAGGTCAGGCAAAAGTTGCAGCAAGCACTTACGCAGGGCAAATGGCAATTTTGGGAGTATCAGCCCAAGAGGCAAGTGAAAGAATTGGAATTGAATTAATCAACTCTTTAATTTCTTTAGGCGGTCAAAATGGAGTTGAAAATCTAGCAAATCAAATGGAGCGAACTGCAACAGCGGTCAGTGAGGTAATCGCAGGACTCACAACCGTAATTTCTACAATCAAGAAAATCCCAATTTTAGGTAATGTCGGCGGCAACACCTCTATTATCGGTGCGACAATTGATGCAATCAGGGGATTGGGTCGCAAAAGTATTGCCAAACGCGATGCTAAAACAGAAACCAACGCATTTGATCGGGGCTTGAACAATCGAGCACTGGATCTTGCAACCAAGATTGTGGCAAAGAAAAAAGAAGCTGCAAAAATTGACAAGGCAGCGGCAGCCAATACGAAATTGCAAGGAATGTTTGACATTGATGCAATCCAGATAGCCGCTGCACTTAAGGGCAAGATCAACGAACTAGACCGCAAGAGCCTTGAGGCAATGCAAGCACTTAAAACAGCAGACAAAAACGATGACATTTCAGCCCTTAAAGAATTAGAGCAGGCCAAGATCAGTGCAGATGCAGCTGATAGATCACGCAAGATTGCAGCCCTGCAGGACACCATCAACCTCAACAAATTAGCCCTTGCAGATGTTGAGAGCACACTTGGAAAGATCGCCAAGTTGCCAGTGCCTATTCTTGGCAATATCGGCGGCATAACACCGACCTCACCAAACATTGCAGCAGGCCAATCACCCAATTACTTGGCCCCAGTTACGCCAATGATGCCAAGCACAAACACCGGTACGGCACCAGTAACAACCGGTGATCCTTTTGCAGCTGCTAGAGCAGCCCTACCTGGTGTCAATTTCAACCCTTCAGCAGTGGCCGTTACGGTGAACGCAAACACAATTGCAGACCCAGACCAACTAACCCGATTGATCCAAGCCGGTATCCAAGCGGTCGCACGCAATGGCTGGTCATCGTCAGGATCGGCAAGTGGATTTTGACCCTTCCAATTGTTAATGTTGTAATTAACTTCAGCACTGGTGCAGGCTTTGCCCCAACCTTGGTTTTAGATGATCCGGTTTATGGCATCTTGGGCACCGATGCACTCGGAGATTCTGCCTCAACGATTGTTGATGTCAGTAATGTAGTGCAAAGTGTGAACATCACCAGAGGCCGTAACGCACTCAGCGATGTATTTCAGACCGGCACCCTCGGACTTAGGATTGCAGACCAAACCGGAGCATTTAACCCAAGCAACACCAGTAGCCCCTATTACGGCCTCTTACAGCCCTTGCGCAAGGTAACGATCACCGCGACCGATCCGACTACCTCAATCACTTGGCCACTCTTTGCAGGCTATATAACCGGCTACAACTACCAGCAAAGCCAATTTGTGGGAGAGGTCAGCACCACCACAATTACGGCAGTGGATGGATTCAGGCTCTTAAATCTTGCAACACTTTCAACCGTTACAGGCGCGACCGCTGGGGATCTTTCCGGCACTCGGATCAATCAGATACTTGATGAGATCGCTTGGCCCGCAAGCCTTAGAGATGTTGATGCAGGGCTTACAACGATGCAAGCCAATCCGACCACCACGCGCACTGCCCTTGCAGCTCTTTCAACCGTAAGCCTTAGCGAATATGGCGCGTTGTATATGGATGCGCTTGGCAATGTAACCTTCCAAGATCGCACCGTTACGGCAGGCAGTGTTGCCAATACCCCTACCGTGTTTGCCGATGATGGCACTGGCATCAAGTACCACCAAGTCAAATGGGTGTTTGACGATACGCAGATTTACAATGATGTAACTATCACACGCACCGGTGGCACCGCTCAAAACTCAAAAAACACCAGCAGCATTGAAACCTACTTCAATCACTCTTACGATCAAACAGACCTTTTAATGCAAACCGATGCAGTGGCTTTGGATTATGCCCAAGCCTATTGCGCAAGCCGAGCCGAAACCTCTACGCGATGCGATGCCATTACCCTTGATTTGACCACCCCAAGTTATACGGCTGGTGTTACAGCTGCACTATCGCTGGATTACTTCGACCAAGTAACGGTTAAGAGCACCCAGCCAAACACAGTGGGCACCAGTAGCCTAAACAAAACTTTGCAAATTTTTGGTGTATCTCACGCAATTACGCCAAATACTTGGTTTACTACCTTTACCACACTTGAACCAATTATTGATTCATTTATCCTTGACAGCGCGTTGAGTGGGATTTTGGATACTAATGTTTTATCATACTGAAATGGAGCAAATAAATGGCTAAACAGACCTTCACAACTGGGCAGGTTTTGACGGCTGCCCAAATGACCAGCCTGCAACAAACTGCAATGGGTGGTGGTGAAGCCACTGCCAAAACTGCTAGTTATACCCTAGTTGCCGCGGATGCTGGAACCACCGTAATAATGAATAGTGGAAGCGCCACAACCATCACGGTAAACACAGCATTATTTGCTGCCGGTGATACCGTAAATATCCAAAACATTGGTGCCGGTATTTGCACAGTTACAGCCGGTACAGCAACCGTTAATACTGCAGGCTCACTAGCACTAAACCAATATGAAGGCGGCGTGCTTTACTTTAGAAGCACCAGCGCAGCGACATTTTTTGACTATGTGCAAACCGGCTCAGTATCGCCATTAACTACTAAAGGCGATTTATACGGCTTTAGCACTTTAGACGCTCGTATCCCTATCGGCACAAATGGGCAGATTCTTACAGCCGATAGCACCGCCGCACTCGGGCTTAAATGGGCGGCCGCTGCAAGCCCGTCTTACACTTGGACAAGTTATACACCAACTTGGAAACAAGGCGGCACTACTCTTACAACGAGTTCGGATACTTCTAAATACTTGCAAATTGGCAAAGTAATGTTTGTACTATTGGGCGCAGTTTTTAATAGCGCAGGCGCGGCTAATGCACAGTTTAGATGTACAGCGCCGTCAGGTTTAGAACCAGGAACTGGTTATGGCAGTACTTTTTATACAATAGGTTCGTGTCAGTTATTAGACTCAAGTGCAAGCACACAAACTTTAGGTACTATGTATTGCGCGGGTAGTGAGTTTAATTTTGCTTCTGGTTCACAAAAAACCTCACCTGCACAGTATTGGGGAGTCACTGGTTCAGATTGGCCACAAACAATTGCCTCAGGCGATCAGGCATCAGCCATACTTACTTACTTAGTAAATTAGGAGAAGTTTATGAAAATCAAAGAAAAGTTTTATTCAGATTTAGACACTTTAGATGTTGCAGATATTCCGCAGGATTGGTGGCTAGAGCGTTACCGTAATTGGCGCGCGATTGAGTTAAAATCTAACGATTGGACACAGTTAAGCGATTCACCGGCAACCGCTACCGATTGGGCAACCTATCGTCAAGCCTTACGCGATTTACCAGAGATTGCAGATTTTGCCAATGCCGAAGTACCAGAGGCACCTCTCTAATTGGCAAAGTTAAAATCAGATAACGGCTGGCCTGCATCACAAGATCCACTGGTTATTGGGATCAAGTCCTATCCAGTAAAAGGCACGCAAATCAAACTGCGTTGCGCTGAAAAGGTCGCACCGTTATTGGTGGGCTTTGCAGCTGAGTTCCACGAAAAGGTAGAGCCAATTGACAAAGGCACTTTGGATGATTGGGGCTACGCATTTAGAATGGTTCGTGGCCGTGAGGATCGCCTGAGCAACCACAGCAGTGGAACAGCCATTGATCTAAATGCGAGCAAACATCCACTAGGGGCAGAGCACACCTTTGCCGAGGGCAAGGCTGCAATCATCATTGAACTGGCTGCCAAATATGGTTTGAAGTGGGGCGGTACTTATCGCAACCGCAAAGATGAAATGCATTTTGAAGTTTGCCTGACCCCTAAACAGGCAACGGAGCGCATCAACGCTCTGGGATTGGAGCACTAAATGGCAGTACAAATCAAAGCTGCGTGCGGAACCTATATCCGTGCGTTGCTGACCATCCTATTAACCTTGATGGCCACAATAGGAAAATCACCAATCGAGTTTTCTGGTGAGGATTGGAAAATGGTAGCCAATGGACTTTGGGCATCTCTTTTGCCGGTCATTATGCGTGCCTTGAGCACAAACGATGACAAATACGGTCGAGCACCAAAAGAGTAAAGCCCGACACGCAGGGGTAGATGTTGCGCAATGTCTGCCCCTAGTGTCACACTAATAGTCCGGACTAGGAAAGGACTAGAAATGAGAAGGTTAAAAACAGATGTTGAGCACTTATATCACCACATAGGTGAGTTATATGCAGAGATTGAAAAGTTAAAAAAACCAGTAACTAAAGCAATAACTATGGATCGCAATAGTTTTCCTAAAAAGAAAAAGCGCACCCGTAGGCCAGAATTGCCACACCGCATTTGGACAGCTGCCGAGGATCAAATCTTGCACGATTGGTATAACGGTGGCGTAAGCACCAAAGCCATAGCAGCTAAGTGCAACCGATCTATTGCAGCAGTGGAAACACGGATTTACCTAAAGATCAAAGCCAATGAATTGCAATTGAGGGCAGACTAATGGCGGCCAATACAGCCTTTGCAGTAATGGTGGCAATGTATTGCGCAATATGCTTTGGGTGCGTGCTTTTGGGTTACGCCATAGGGCACAGGGATGGCAAGCACATAGGTTACAAACGAGGCCGTGCGATCGGCTACACCAAGGCCAAGCAGGATTGGAACCTAACTAATGGTATTTAACCTTGATGATTACCAACCAGTGGATGAGCGGATTGCCCTATTTTGGGTGAAATATCCTGAAGGTCGGATTGATACCGATTTGGTGCATAACGATGGCAAGTGCTTTATTGTTAAAGCCACTGCCTACCGTAACGATGGCACGATTATGGCCACTGATTACGCTCAAGAGATTATCTCTGATCGTGGTGTCAACCGAGATTTTGCCCTTGAGAATTGTGCCACTTCAGCAATTGGTCGCGTGCTAGCCACGGCAGGATTTCAAGCCAAGATTGGCAAACGCCCAAGCCGTGAGGAAATGGCTAAGGTGCAACGGGTGGCAGCTGGTGATGTAGTGCCAAACGATGATCTTTGGAACAAACCAGTTGATGCAGAGATGGCAACGGCAATGCAGGTATTAAGTGCGATTGCTACACCGATCGAGCGTGAGCCAAATGCACGGGCCTACCCTTGCAAGCACGGCACGCGGATGTACAAAGAAGGCAAAAGTGCAGCCGGTAAGAAGTGGGAAGGCTATTTTTGCGATTCCCCACAACATAAAGGTGATCAATGCGCACCGGTAGGGATGGATGGTAAGGAGTGGGCCAAGCGTGGGTAATCTAGAGGTTTACTTCCCAGACAATACAGCCTTGCACTTCACCAGCAATGGCGTGAGTGAGCACGATTCTGAAGTATGCGATGGATGCAACACCAGGCAATTCACAACTGGTGGCATTATGAGTGACCAGATATTCGTGTGCGCAAGGTGCCGAGTGATTGATCGCAATGAATGAGTTGCAACTTTTTACATACCTAAAGAGCCGGTACATACCTGATCTATTGATGAACCCTGATCCAGTTGGCCGGTTTGATTGTGAGAGCGAGCAGCTAGGGGTTTACATTGAACTCAAGAGCCGCCAAACTCATTATGATGAATTGATAATTGAGCGCGACAAGTACCACGCGGTAACGCAACGGGCTTGGACAGATGGCAAAACTGCGCTCTACATTTGCTCAACACCAAAGGGCATTTGGTCATTTAATCTAAACAAACTCACAATGCCTAATTGGTTTTACTTTGATGGCTTGCCTACCACTACTGAGTTTGCTAACACTGAGACAGTAACGAAAGTGGTTGGATTCTTGCATACCAGGCGAGGCAAAAGGATCGGTGCTTATGGAGCAAACAATGCTTGATGGCATCCGGTACTTCAAGTGCCGAGGCGTATGTCAAGGCCCTGCACCATTTAGCACTTACACCTGCTACGACCTGCCAGAAGGCCTCTCAATGATCCAATGCCTTGATTGCCTATTTGTTACAGTGGCAATGGATGAACAGGCCTTAAAACGCAAACCACGCACTTTGGAAGGGGAGTTTAACTAATGGATAACACAATCAGCCGATGCACTGGATGTGGGCAGTGGTTAGAGGCAACACACCGAGAGTGCCGTACTTGCTTGATTTGGGATAGTAGGAAGGTTTAAGATGCGCAACCTAACTCAACTGCGTGAGTCTAAACAGCAGGGCGCACTGATTGTGCGTTGTAGCCCGTTAGAGGGGCAACCTCTGGCCTGCCCTGATCAACGGCCTATCCCTCAATGGGGGGGATATGGGGGGGCATTAAAGTTGTTGTTATGCCTTGGGCTTTGTCTTGTAGCTGCACAACCAGCAAACGCGAAGCAACAAGATCAACAGACTTGGGAAGTGCACCTACTCAAGATCACTAGAGATTACAAAGAGTACAAATGCGTAAAGAGATTGATATTCAAAGAATCCTCTAACAACCCTAAAGCGGTGAATGGTTCCCACTACGGCCTTCCACAAGGTCGCACACGGTACCTGGCCTCAGCCTCACCAACGGCGCAGATAACTTGGATGATGAAATACATAAGAGCAAGATACGATGATGGGTGCAGTGCACTACGGCACAGCAACACAAAGGGCTGGTACTAATGGGCTTATCACTTCAATCAACTGAGTGGAAACGGGTTAGGTTAGAGATACTTCAACGCGATCAATACACCTGCTATATGTGTGGTGGCGAAGCCAACGAGGTAGATCACATACTTCCAAGATCACGGAATGGATCAGATGACCCTGAGAACTTGGCAGCTGCGTGCCGTCGTTGCAATAATGCAAAGAGTGGGAAGGTTGCTAAACCGGTTTTTTTGACCACAACCCCTAC
>Ga0208916_10000775_pt1 | contig 14440 bp, 11 predicted proteins | sample DEB19_08_DNA_5_FD_184523 | JGI IMG/M metagenome (GOLD analysis project Ga0208916, IMG submission 184523) | Aqueous microbial communities from the Delaware River and Bay under freshwater to marine salinity gradient to study organic matter... | ecosystem: Environmental > Aquatic > Marine >... | reverse complement strand
CACTGCCACTCTCATCATCATTCATATTGAGAAACTCTTCTACCATACCAGACTGCCCACCAGACGTAAGACGGTCATTTGCTTCCGGATAAAACATTATATGAGGGGCAGTTTCTCCAAACCCGTTTAAGGCACGACGTTCACTATTCAGCTCGGTCACTATATTGTTAATCAGGTCAAACATAGTATCACATTTCTGTTCTAATGCTACAAACCGCTGTCTAAAATGGTAGATCAATAGCAAGATCAATATAAATGTAATGCCTAAACTGACAAAGAAGAAGGTCTCTACGAAACTAAACAAACCCATTTTATTATTAAATGACAATTTTTTTGTCAAATGCAAACGAACAAGTAAAAATATGTTTGATTATATATATTATAAAATGGATACTACAATGGCTTCTGCTTCTCCTAAACTAGATACCGGCAATGGAGGAATTACCGTCAATAAAAACCTTCTCATTGTTCTTCTGGTATTTTTGCTGATATTCTCTCTTTTAGGAATAAATATATTACATTTCTTGGGCAATCTACTCCAAATGCTCGGCAATTTCTTCCAGTCTATCGTTAACATCTTTAAACCACTCATCGTTCAAATCCTATCTTTATTTGGATACACAGCGGGGGCAGTTATAAACACAACCGCAGATGTCGTATCTCTTACTGCAAAAACCGGAATTGATATTGCAAGTGGATCAGTTCAGTCTGTTGGAAACATCTTGAAAGATAGTAGCAGGGATGCACTTGACCCTGTATCTAAATCGCATTTTGATAAAGCATTAAATATTTCCAACATTAAAGCTGGAATGCCCGATACAGACGCATCAACGAGTAATATACAGACGTCAATTGCATCGGGTAAGACGCATTGGTGTTTAGCGGGTGATTATCAAGGCCGAAGAGGGTGTGTAGAAATTGATAAAGATACAAAATGTATGTCTGGCCAGATATTCCCTAGTCAACATAAGTGTCTAAATCCAACTTTGAGCAATAATATGCAATAAACTCGTTAGAAAATTGAATTGCGTGTCGGCATTTAATACACTTTCAAATAATAACAACAACGAGATCTACTATGCCAAAAACACGCGATGAACTATGTCAGCTTGCAATTGACAAATTTATGACGTTGACATACAATTTAACTTTCAATATTGTAAACACTACTCGCAACAAATCCGAATCAGTTCACTGTTACGAAATACGGATACCTAACAAGATTAAATTATATGATATAGATACAAATCATACAATTGATGGAACCACATATGGACCTGGACCCGTATACGGCGATCAGGATTTACCTGATGCGGATTATCTTATCCGAGAATTTAATAATTATTTTGAAGATTATGCAATATACCAATATGTTCAAGGCAATGGTAATGCATCACGCCGTGTAGCCTTTGTTGAGATAACACAAGTCAGTGCTGACGGTGAACACATGATTGTGTTTGTCATTACAAAGTATACAAAAAATTGTAAACCTTATCCGGTTGAAACGAACAGTCACATTGAAATAAGGTTCACTGAGTTGCAACTACAATATAATGAGTTGCAACTACACGCCCGAAAATTGATTTCGGATAACAAGTTTTTCAGAAAAAGACTTTCGTCCACGTCACGTGATCTGTGTCGGGTTAAAACCGAACATAATAGTAAAATGAATACATATCGTTCAAAAATATCCTCATTACATACAATTATAAAAACGCTATATGCGAAAAGTACAATTGCAGAAGACTGTCCTGTATGCTATGAAAGTATGCCTATTGATAAATTAGTAGTGCCAGAATGCGGGCATTTTATATGTTCATCTTGTTCACCGAAATGTACACGCTGTCCAATATGCCGTGACACCGGTTCTACCGATTATGCGTTAGATGATGAAGTTAGTTGAATTTGACCTCGTGGTTCGCTGCTCGCAGCGTGATTAATCGTACAGTTAGTCGTTGTTTTGATAATAGCGTCAGAAAGATTATAATATAAACCGTACGTAAATAAATAGTCGGTAGCTAATTTTTCTGTGTCAGCGGAACTTCCAGTGCTAAATGTAACATTATTAATGATATTAACCGTATATATATAACCAACAGCAGTATATAGTCTGATATTAGAAATTTTTAACATTCCAATATACATTGTTCCGGAGAAGTCTGCGTGTTTGTCGGTAATGTTAAACGAAACATCACTTATATTATTCACATTATCTTGAAACTCAACTGTCCGATTTATATTTAATATATTTGATCCAATAAGAATTTGTGGATTAAACCCACCGTCTGGAATAGTTAATGTAATTGTGGGGTTAAATGTGCCAGACCCGTTGGTTGTGCTATTTCCTTTATATTTACCTTCAAAATGAATACCGATTGGCACATACATCTCATATATGTATTCTGATTGATCAATTGCATTTGTAATGTATATATAGGATAGTATAGTTTCAGTGGGTTCAGTATCATACTTATTACCATTATTATACGTAGTCGTGTAAAAATTCGGCGCATTTTCACCTATATAGTTTATCTTCCATTTTTCGGTTTCAATTACATCTGTTACCGCATATGCATTATTCAATATACCGGTTAAATTATAAAGTGGAATGCTCGTATCATTGTACAAATTGATTATTGGACCAGGTACATCAGACGAAGATGTGGGAACAGGAATAAGATCGTCTTGTGAACAGTCAAACACTGAATATACTGGAACACGCTCAATAACAACGCTATTCAGTTTTAATAAGTCGTCATATTTATAACTAACGTTTTCGTTATATGTTGTAGTATATGAACGAGACTGATATTTACCTGTAATAATTTGTGTAAAGCGACCCGTCTTTGTCAGACTATTGGTTTTGGTATTCATACGATTACCCGCATATTGTAGTATTTCCGCTTTTCGGCGCATATCCAGTTGCTCCTTCGTATACTCTGGATAAGGCGATATGGGTGTTGCACGAAATGATGGCATCGCAAATAATGATTGTCGTTGTTTTCTCAACTCACACATCAAATCTAAGTTCATGCTAATATTTGCCATTTGTAAAATATACTATATATCTAGTACTATATTTTACTATACTTAATATTTAGATGCATACCACATGCTAGATAAATAACCAAATCCTCCGACCGGTTTGGCATCTTCGGCTGCATTCAAATTTGGTCCAGCGGAGACAATATTATTTATTTCAAACACATTCAATGCCCTGCTAAAATATCTCAAATTAGATAACTTTCCTGCGAAACCACCTTGTTGACATACATATACATCACCATAGTTTTGCATAGGTGTATTGTTCAGTAATAGACGATTTACTACAATACCGTTTACATATACATCTAATACGGTGTTCTGTAAACGCATCGCAACATGAACCCATTTCCTAATAGGTATGTTGTCTATTTCTATTTCGGTATTGGTGTCTGTCGGAGAGACTGTGTCCATTTTAATGCGAAGTGTGTTCTCCATTGGCTTAATATAGAGACCGGGTCCGTTATTTATTGTAGATAAACTCGTTGTTCCATCTACATTTCCGTCGCCTTTGCTAAAAATATGCTGATATTTACCCGCCTTAGTTCCCAAATCATTTATATATAGCCATATTGTCCATGTAAACTCCATACCTTTGGACTGATCATTTGACCTATATATCGGTATAGAGTTGGTCTGTTTTGGATCTTGTGGTATTCTCTTCTCCGTGTTACCATCAATCAATCCCTTTATAATATACGGATCAGGAGACGGGTCAGTAAGGTAACCAAGAATTGTTACACCTAAATTAAATAGCAATAAAAATGCAACTAATATTAATAATATAAATGCAAATTTTGCGATGATTGTATTTGATGTTAAAAATTCACTAGTTGCTCCCGTTGCCGCGGTAGTTTGACTAGAAAACTCGGTAAATGTGCTAGACAAATTGTTACTCACACTATCAGCTGTACTGCCAACACTATTTGCAAATGATTGACCAAAGCTTGATCCAGAAGATGAAGGCGCTATATTTGGTTGAAAACTCATATTATATCTATTATAATATACGTTGGGATTAAATGTCAGACGTTTTTAATTATATCCGTCTTTTATTATATCATCTTAGAACGAGAACCTTGTCTGCTCTACATTATTCTTTAATACAGCTACATCTATTCCGTATGACGAGAATGCACGAGATATTGCGTTTGTACCATTTCCAGCTAAATATGTATCCCACGCACTCTGTGGGTCAATCGGTATAGACCATCGCTTAAATTCAGCAATAAATGCGTCAAATTCAGTAAAACCACCGGTTTGGCCAACGTTTCCTAAATTGATAGGGCTTAATGTGGCATCAGGAGGTGTTATTGGAATATAACTAGCGACTGTTGCAGGAGCTGACCCGACCCCAGGAGTTGTTTGTTGTTTGAACATCCTTTGTGATTTTACCAATTTTCCATCTAAATAAGCATCTACGAACTGGTTGTCAACACTAACCGAAATGCAAACCCACTTTTGAAGAGGGAAATTGGTGGTAATCGTCATGGTGTCCTTTGCATAGTCACTACCGGTTGGACCATTCATTGCCATATCCAGCATTAAGCTAGGACTTGTCGTATCTAAATATAACTTCATATTATTAGCACGACTAAATATTGTCTTCGTTCCAGAGTTTGACCACGTATTTACATATATCCATATGCTGTAACCATATCGCGTGTTTCGGGCTCCATCAATATTGGTAATAGCAGGCACAGGCGACTTCAAACTGGCTGTCTGCGTGAGAGATGTAACTGTGCCGGTTAAATATGCATATAAAACGTATACTAATAATAGTATAATAACTATCAGAACTATGGTTGTTGGGGTCATTCTTATATAGTTTCATTACAAAATATTTGTCGGAGGATTTTGTTTCATTAATAAATTATAAGACGTAGCTATTTGACTTTTGGTCTGTGGAACATAATGGTATTTTACGTTACATATGGCTCCGTCCAATCCGTCCTCTGAACCAACAGTTATAACATCACTTGGTAAATATTCGGGTAAATTTGGGTTTACTGGATCATCATTAAATGCATATGTTTTTTCTAAATGTCCATTTATAAACAAATCTACTTGACTAGATGTATAATTAAACACTAATTGGTTCCACTTCTGGGGCTTTATATTCACTGTAAAGCTTTGTTCGGTTACATTGCCCTTGTTTGTATAGTATATCTTTAAGACATCTGGCGTTTTATCGCCGTCGGTATCTACATTATTCACATAAGTCACCTTTGGTAACCCATTTCCATAGTTAAATATTTCGGTTTCTTTTGCATAAGATGAATAGTTTGGTGCTTGCATATTTAAGTACACCCACATAGATATACTATATGACCGTTTGAATGTTGTTACTGCATCGTCTGCCATGCTTGTATTCTTAAATGCAACCGTGTAACCACTACCGAGTTCTTTCTTTATATCTAAGAAGGCAGTGTCGGCTAATAATGGAGTACCTTCACTGGCTGCCACCTGATTTATAATTTTAGGTATATAAATATACAACAGTGCTGCTATCAATTCAATTAGGAATAAATAGTATACCAAATGGGACGTTAATCCTATTTCACTCTTAATATAGTTCAGGAAATCTAGTATCAAACACGGCACATAGAATATAAAATTCACTAACCACCCCTTCCACCCACCCACAGTTTTTAAGTAATTACTATAAAAATAGAATACTATCGCTAAGCCTATTACGATGGATAATGTCAAAATACTTGATAGCACATATGGTATAATAGAATTATGTAGGTTTTGTTCACCAATTGATATGATATAGTATAAAGATAAACCGAATATTGCTGCTAGTGAGGTCAGTGCAATTATCACGTACTTCATTGATGTACCAGAAATATAACTTAAAAATAGGTATGCGATACAACACGCGACTGCCACTGTCAGCGGATATGTTAGACCAGATGAATAGAAATAGAATGCTGCGCCAAACATTACCCCGAATAGTGCCAATGCAACTAACACTGAATAATCATTTGGAGTGCTACCACTTAGCTTACTGATTAACATGTAAGAAAAAACACTACCTAATATCGCCAGTATTGGGAACAAATATTTATATATATCAGTTGAACCCGCTGCTGGATCATATGCCGCATAATTCAATATTATGGCACTTGCTATAATTGCGCCTAATACTAATCCATATGCCTTATGTTCTGTTATTTCTGTATATAAATTAACAAATAACGCTATTATTTGTCTAAAAATACTTATTATAGGTGCGGATATCATTGAAATAATTATTGCGTATATTTCAGTCATTAAATTCCACAACCGGTTAGCCCATTCTACATTAAATTGTAAGCTAATAATGGACACAATAACGTTGAATAATATAAATCCGACGATTAGACCAATGGTCCATCCGAATGCACTCATTTTATTATCTAGTATACAATAATGTATATTTTATTGTATCTTATATTGTTTTACAGGTTCTCCATGGTTGTCTTCTTTCCGTGACATTCACGACATAATGCCACTAAATTATCTATATGGTTACTACCCCCATATTCTAGTCTTACCGTATGATCTACCTCAAACCATGCACTCAGTTGGTTTTGACAATCATTACATTTCCAATTTTGTCTAGCTGCTACAAACTTCTTCTTGGTCTCACTCACAGAACGCTTGGTTGATTTTTTTCCGGATTTCACTATGCGGTTCTCAGAAGCATACTGATTATTATTGTTTGACAAGGGTATAATTGGATATTGTTCACTACTTTCATTTGCAAAACTATGCTTTGATGTGAAGTCTAATATCGGGGATATGATATTTGATGCATTCTTATCAATCGGTAAATACTTAATATATTCATTTGATGCACTCACCATTTCACGTGCTCGTAAGGGATTTCGTTTAAATAATATATAAAACATCAAAGCCCCAATTGCTACACCTGCCATTTGATAGTATTTCCTACCCGATGCCAACATCTTCACATATTTTCCGTCGGTGTATATATTTGCCATTATGAAACCGGCTATTATGATGATTACTAATTCCATTCGCATCTTTGCCCTTTATACTATACCGAGACATTTTACTATTTTACTCATAGTAGACGTATATCAAAAATATACATATTAATATTAGTATTATATGCACATATTGTCGTCTTATATGGATCCTTTCGTGTAGAAATACCGGCTTTGGTTTGTACTCGGCGCGGTATTTCTCCAAGGCATCTGCAAATAGAACCTCATTCTTTCCCAATAATACATTAAATTTATTATGTATAAAATGGACCCACCGTACAAAGGAATCGCGATTGTCTAAATATGGACTTACCGGATACTTGTCTAACATTTCACTAAATTTGTTCCCCATTTCAGCGATCGGTATAAACAATGGCATGTTCTGTATCAAGTCGTAATATTTCCGCTTAGTAACTTCATTCGGGGTCAATGGATATGCTTCTGCAATTGTATGTAAAAAAAACCAATAATGAGGCCCCCATACGTTTTGGTCGAATATCATTCCTTACTATACAACAAAGATATAAAGCGTTCAGACATCATTATATTAGATTAAACTTAATTCATGACAGATAACTATTGTAATAACTGTGGTAAACAAGGTCATATATATAACCAATGCAAAATGCCTATTACTAGCATTGGCATTATTGCATTCAGGTTCAATCAAGGAATAGTAGAATATCTTATGATAAGACGGAAAGATACTCTCGGATTTATTGATTTTATGCGAGGAAAATACTTTGTCAATAACAAATTCTACTTGATTAACATGCTAAAACAAATGACCACCGACGAAAAAGAACGACTTCGCACGCTAGATTTTGACAAAATATGGAACAAATTATGGGGGACAAATAAACTGTCTTCACAGTACAAATACGAAGAAAATATATCCAAAGTAAAATTTAATACACTACGTGCCGGTGTTCATTGTAACGATGAACTATATAATTTATCGCAGTTAATTGATGAAAGTAATACACACGCCGTTTGGACTGAACCGGAATGGGGGTTTCCAAAAGGTCGCCGTAATTATCAAGAAAATGATTACAATTGTGCGTTAAGGGAATTCCAAGAAGAGACAGGCATTGACAGTTCAGCGATCGTTATTTTGCAAAACGTTGCTCCGTATGAAGAAACGTTTACTGGGTCCAACTACAAATCATACAAGCATAAGTACCTATTGACTTTTATTGAAAACGCGTCTACCATTAATATGAATAACTTTGAAAAATCAGAGGTTAGTTGTATGGAGTGGATGTCTTATGAAAATTGTATCAAAATCATTCGCCCTTACAATTTAGAAAAACTTGATATAATGAACAAGATACACCATACAATTACTTCATTACCTATTATGAAAATGGTATAGTGCATACATTTTATTGACATGATTGAACAATGACACAATGAAGAAAACGATATGTAAAATTATATGCATATAGTTTAAAGTAGTAGAATAGGATGTCTCAAAATACAGAAAAATCTAAGCCTATACCCAAAAATCGTACACTCAAATTATCTCGTTGCCCAAGAGGTCAAGTTAGAAACGCTATTACAGGCTTGTGTGAACCGATTGTGAATATGAAAACCAATAAGAAAACGATTATAGGTTGTTCTTCTGAATATGAACCCAAAGATGACGCTGAACGCAATCGCGCTGCGGACCTTGACAAGTTGAATGGACAACAGTTGCGAGACATATTATCGGAATTAAAAGGAGAACCCACTGGACGCAGATATATTGCCGGAACAAAAACGAAACAAGACCTTATTAATTTAATCGTCTGTATGGAAGTTATTGCCCTAGCCCAGAAAAATAGTTTAGAGCCGGAACCCGAGCCCGCTGTTACTACTTCACCCGAACCCGCTGTTACCACTGCACCCGAACCTGTTGTCACCACTTTGCCCGAACCGGTTGTTACCACTGCACCCGAGCCTGTTGTTACCACTGCGCCCGAGCCTGTTGTTGCCGCCGTAGAAAGTAGAACGGCTGATAGCATATATGATGAAGTGGTAGACACGGTCATATCAGACACTGAACCTCAAATGACACCAGGTGATTTACAAATACAACGTGATATTGGTATACTTCCGACAGATATAGACAGTGAACAGGGTAACAATTTTATATACAAGAAAGAATTAGTTGAAAGCCGTAACCAAGGTACGGACGAAACACTTGATTTTCTATACCCGGAATTAAATGACCCCAACTTTAACATTAAAATCGCAAAGCGTAAAGAGTTCTATGATACCATGTATGATGGCAAGATCCGAGATATTAAAACACACGCAGATCTGTTATGTGATGCAGACTTTGAATTGATGCCTCATCAGATGTTTGTTAAAAATTTTCTTTCGTTTCAAACCCCATATAATGCTCTTTTATTATATCATGGGCTCGGCACTGGTAAAACGTGTAGTGCAATCGGTATTGCAGAGGAAGCACGCGGGTTTATGAAACAAATCGGTATAACCGAACGCATATTGATCGTTGCTTCTCCAAATGTCCAAAATAATTTTCGTCTCCAATTATTTGATGAACGGAAGTTAGAAGCTGACGGCGATTTATGGAACTTGAATACTTGTATAGGCAATTCACTATTAAAGGAGATTAATCCAACCGGACTTCGCGGGCTATCCAGGGAAAAAGTTACCGCACAAATCAATGGGATTATTAACAAATACTATTCTTTCGTTGGATACACCCGTCTCGCACATTTTATACAAGGAAAGGTTCTCAAATCTGATCCAGGCAATTTGACTAATGACGAACGTAAAGAATTAAAAATAAAACGCATCCGTAGATTTTTTGATAATCGCCTCATTATTGTTGACGAGGTACATAATATCCGTCCAACTGACGACAATAAAGAAGGTACGAAGATCGCATCGCTATTAAAAGAGGTATGTAAATACGCGGAAAACCTGCGACTTTTACTACTATCCGCCACACCTATGTACAATAGCTACAAAGAAATCATTTGGTTAACAAACATATTGAACGCAGTAGATAAACGTAGCTCTATTAAAGAACAAATGGTGTTTGATAAGACTGGCAACTTCGTAACCGGGCAGGAAAACGGAGATGCTCTTCTAAGAAGAAAACTTACAGGATATGTTTCATATGTTCGCGGGGAGAACCCATACACCTTCCCATTTCGTATATATCCAGATGTATTTTCACCTGAAAATAAACTTGATATTGAAAATTACCCAAAAATACAAATGAATAGCAAGGACATTGAAGCACCCATTCAAAATATCCCTTTATATGTGACTAAGTTGGGTGAATATCAGACACACGGATATAAATGCATTATGGATTATTTACGTAATCGCGGCGGTAATGTAACCGATAAGTTTGGACAAACAAAAGTTATGCCTACTTTTGAGAACATGGAAACATTTGGATACACTTATCTGGAAAAACCCATACAATCTCTTGATATTGTATACCCCAGTCCAGAATTAGACGCTATTATTACAAACACCCAACCCGGCGATGCCAACTTGGAAACGATTGTTCAAAATATGGTTGGCAAAAACGGTCTTGCGCGAATTATGAAACACGAAACCAGCGATATACTTAAATATAATTACGAATACAAAGAAGATACATTGAAAAAATATGGTAGAATATTCAACCAAGAGAACCTTTACAAATATAGTAATAAAATGTCTGATATTTGCAGTAAAATCATGACCTCTACCGGGATTATTATCGTTTACTCACAATACATTGACGGAGGTGTCGTACCATTAGCTCTGGCATTAGAAGAACTAGGGTTCTCGCGATACGGTTCTGATAAAAATACAAAATCTCTTTTTAAGAAAAGACCCACCGAACCAATTGACGCGATTACATTAAAACCAAACTCTTCTAATACTCGTTTTTATCCGGCAAAATATGTAATGATCACCGGCGACAAACGGTTCTCGCCAAACAATGCCGCCGATCTGAACTATATCACCAATCCTGAAAATAATTATGGACAGAATGTGAAAGTTATCCTCATCACCAAAGCCGCAGCAGAAGGTCTTGACTTCAAAAATGTTCGCCAAGTACATATAATGGAACCTTGGTATAATATGAACCGGATTGAACAAATCATTGGACGCGGTGTTCGTAACCGAAGCCATTGTAGTCTACCGTTTGAAGAACGCAACGTAGAAATATATTTACACGCCACTGCACCAACCGATGACGAAGAAACTGCTGATATGTATGTTTACCGGTTCGCTGAGAAAAAAGCCGTACAAATAGGAAAAGTGACACGAATATTGAAAGAAAACGCGGTGGACTGTATTTTAAATATTGGGCAGACCAATTTTACCATTGATAAACTATTAGAACAAGCAGAAAACAAAGAGATTAAAATCAAGCTTTCCAGCAAACCTGAAACCGAAATTGATTATCAAGTCGGTGACAGGGCTTTCACTGATATGTGCGATTATATGGACAATTGTAGTTTCACTTGTTCTCCTAATGCTACCATTCAACCATCTGATACAACGAATGATACTTATACAGAAGAGTTCGCACAGATCAATCATAGCATGATCGTAAAACGTATACGACAACTATTCAAAGAAAAACCCACCTATACCCGAACCGAACTTATTAATTCTATCAATATTCGTCCAAATACACCAAATAAACAATTGATTAAAAATATTGCCACTAATCTACCGAATGATGAGATTGAATACAAATATACCGAGGTACAAATAGACTTTGCTTTATCCCGCTTCGTCAATAACTCATATGAACACTTAATTGATAAATACGGTAGACGAGGACACTTGATCAATTCTGGTGATATTTACGCATTCCAACCTACTGAAATAACTGACGAAACCGCTTCCACATTTGAACGAAGTATGCCTGTTGAATATAAACCTACTACTCTAAAAATGGCACTTCCGTTAAAACTTACTGCCCCTCCGGAGACTACTGCACAAATCGCTTCCAAAATAAATATTATTCAAAATAAGCGCACATACGACGATGTTATGAACGACGTTGCGAATATGATGAAATACGCCATTGAAATGAAAGACACTACTACTACGTTAAAGCCTGATAATGAAATGAAAGACACTACCACTACGTTAAAGCCAGATAATGAAATTGATGACCTAACTACGGGCGAAACAGTTTGGTTTAAACTACTCGGCAACGTTTCGTTTAAGTTAAAGATGTTTCACGTAGACGATGGATTGTCCGATGATATGATCTCAAAGTTCGCAGTACACCATTACTTAGATACATTGTCATTAAACGACCGATTACTCATTCTACAATATCTGTATGCTGATAATGATCGCACTCTAAATACAATTGAAGAATATATTAAAGACTATTTTGACAAACATATTTTACGGGCAGGACCTAAGACAGGCTTTATTATTTTAGACGATGCTAATCCAGAGTTATTTAAGATATTTTCACAAGACACTCTTGATAATACTATTTGGAATGAGATAGACATCACTGATGATAACACATTTAATCAACCATTGTCAAAGCTTATTTCAAGTAGTAGCATATATAATGATATTATCGGTTTTATGGGACAGTTTAAGGAGAGCAATCGTATTGTATTTAAAACAAAGAACATGAAAGAAAAACGAAATAATAAAGGGGCCTATTGTGAAAACGCCGGCAAAAGAGAGCTTATTGAGAGACTAAATGCCATATGTAATCGTCCGGTTTACTCCGAACAAAAATTAAATGACAAAATTACCATTGAAGGTGTCAATATTCCAAATACCATTTGGAAAAACGGTCTTTGCGTAATGACTGAAATATTACTTCGGCATTATGACGACATTAAACACCTTTCCAAACGTTGGTTCTTTAACCCAGAAGAAGTTATTTTAAACCGTATCACAGCTGCCAGAGGCTAGAACGGTTTTAACCAAGAAAATTGAATAAATTGTTTTAATACATATAAAACAATATATACGAGTATATTAATTAGAATGGCCAAGCAAATTGCGACCAACCCCAACCCCAAGGATAATGATAAGATTTATGGCGTGTATGTAACCGAATTACTTACCATGAAAGTCTTCCTATCTATTACAGAGGTCGGACAAACACTCAAACAGAATTTAGAACGCTGGATTTCAAAGAATACCGAGGGACGTTGTATTCCAGAAGGATTTATTAAGCCCAATTCAGTTAAGGTTCTCAAATATTCAAGTGGCACCGTAAATGGGGATAAAATAGAATTCCAAACGGTGTTTGAATGCATGGTTTGTCACCCAGTAGAAGGTATGTTGATTGAATGTGATGTAAAAACTATTACCAAAGCGGGTGTCCACGCAGAAGTCAACGACAATAACGGGGTTGTGCCTGTCGTCGTATTTGTGGCACGAGACCATCATTTCACCAATAAAAAATTCGCCGATATCAAAGAAAACGATAAGATTACAGTTGAGGTTATTGGTGTTCGGTTTGAACTTAACGACCCATATATTTGCGTCATCGCCAAACTGAAAAATCCGTCCACAAATACTAACACTCGCCGACAAGAAGAATAAAAATATATCTCTCTTCTTACTATGTCATTTACTCATTTTCATCGTTCCCTGCTAATATTTCATTTGTTTTTTCACAGTACTCTTCTGAGATTTCACACCCTCTGAACTTCCGATTTGTATTCTTACACGCAATTGCTGTCGTACCTGCACCTAAGAAAGTATCTAATACGATATCATTCTCGTTTGAATGTTTTGTAATGAGTGCCTCAAATAATGGTAGACTTTTCTGAGTTGGGTGAAACCGGTTTTTTCCGCCTTGTAACGGATACATATAAATGCCATTGTCGTATTTGCTATTAAATGTTGGACTTCCTCCCTTTACTCCGATTAATGCTATCTCGCGACAATTCGTTAAGTAATTCACACCCGAATTTAATGGCTGCGGGTTGGTTTTTATCCATTCTATCATTCGGATTTGCTTGAACTTATATTTCTCCATTAATTCCTTTAATGGTGTAATTTTCCACAGGTCAAAGAACATTATGATCGTCCCACCCTTCCTTAATTTTTTATAGTACTCCGATATAAACTTTTCTAATAGTTCCATCGTAAACTCACTATCCCATTCTCCGTAATCCGTCTTCACACAATACTTTTTTCCATATACTGTACCATATTTCATATAGTTACTACGTCCTACATCGTCTAGTAGGGCATTGGCTGTTTTATATTCTTCCCATTCTTCTTGGGTTTTTACCACCATTATGCTATTTTGTTCATTGGACTTTACATTATTATAATGTGTATTCATTCCACTTTCCCTTGATATGATGTATGGTGGGTCCGTCAATATCAAGTCTATGGAGTTGTTTGCGATCGTTGACAAATACGCGAGACCCTCC